>Ga0114981_10002902_pt1 | contig 10953 bp, 16 predicted proteins | sample S_140806_MF_Meta_FD_87028 | JGI IMG/M metagenome (GOLD analysis project Ga0114981, IMG submission 87028) | Freshwater microbial communities from Lake Simoncouche, Canada to study carbon cycling - S_140806_MF_MetaG | ecosystem: Environmental > Aquatic > Freshwater > Lake | place: Lake...
CAACTGGAGAGATGTGATACAAAAAAGTTTATGGGTAAACAAAGGTAATCCCAATACAGAAAAATTACGTACAGCTCTCAAAAAGATGTTGAGTGATCCAGAAACCATAGCAGAGCTTGAGAAGGACACAGGACGTTATCCATGGATCCTGGGAGAAGATGGCAATAGAGTGATTGGAGAATTATCTAAACTGATTACTGAGCCTGCTCTCAAAGGTGCTGTTCGTTGGAATCAGGAAGCATATGGTTTTCCAAGTGTTTATAAACCAGAGTTGTTGAAAAAATAAACAACAATGGAATATGCTCTTTGGATATTGCTAGGAACACTGTATGGACTCCTGATAGGAGTGATACCCATAGCAGGAGTGACCACTGCACTGATCACGGTGTTCAGTATTGCTCCTGTGTTCCTGAGCGATCCATATGCTGGCATAATTTTTCTCACATCAATCACTGCAGCCTGTGCCAGTGCTGACAGTTATACCAGCATACTCACAGGCATACCAGGAGCCAGCACCACAGCGGCCTGTGTGATAGATGGCTACCCAATGACTCGTCGAGGTGAAGCTGGTCGTGCCATGGGCATCGCAATATTTGACAGCACTCTCAATGGTGTGCTGTATGGTATACTGGCATTCTTATTATTGCCATTCTATGGCAAGATCATATTATTCTTTGGCATTCCTGAATTTGCTGGATTCATGCTGATGAGCTTGGCCTGTGTGGGATTCGTGGCCAGCAAGAATCCCTACAAGAGCGTGATTGCTCTTGCCGTGGGATTGTTCATAGGCATGATAGGACAAGAGCCCAGCACAGGCACATACAGATTGACATTTGGTTGGCAATATCTTGGAGCAGGCTTGCAGATAATACCTCTCATCAGCGGATTGTTTGGCATACCCGAATTGGTATATGGATTTCGAGAACGACACAATAGACCTCCTCTGTTGAACAATTATTGGCCACAGATATTACAAGGGTTTGGTGATTGTATAAAGCATTGGCGAGACATGATGCGAGGTGGGTTCATAGGATTTGTCACAGGACTATTGCCAGGAGTAGGCGGAGCCGTGGGAGACTTCCTTGCTTATGGCAGCACAGTGGCTCGTCATCCCAAAGAAAAATTTGGCAATGGCAATCCTCTAGGATTGCTGGGCTGTGAAGGAGCCAACAATGCACAAAAAGTATCCAGCATGATTCCCACAGTGCTGTTTGGGATACCAGCAGCACCATTCGCTGCCATAATGATGTCACTGTGTCTATACTTTGGCATAGAATTAGGATCACCTCGATTGTTGGATGATAACCAATTCATTTGGTCGTTGGCTGCAGGGTTTGTGGGTGGAACCATACTAGTTGGACTGATCAGTCTTTTCTTTATGAAATATATTATAAAAATATTATATGTGCCCTACTGGATATATGCCGCTGTGATAATCGCAATCATAGTTTGGGCCAATCTCAAATACACAGGCACAATAAATGATTTGATCATACTGTTGATCTGTTGTGCATTGGGACTGTTATTAAAGTATTTTGATATCAGTCGACCAGCTGTGTTGGTAACTTATGTGGTGGCAGAGCGATTGGAAAGTTATACCAAACAAACAATGTTGCTATATAAAATAGAAGACCTGATCACTAGACCTGTGCTGATCATTTGTGTGGCTGTGTCAATATATCTAGTGATAAGATGTATCAGGAACAGGGATAGAGGATTAGATTATGCTTAAAGATCAAAAATATATATTAGTGACAGGTGCACCAGGATCCAAGTGGAGCAGTGTGGTTAAAAATATCTATTGGAGTGATGACATAGATCGCACAGACTACTCCAAAGATAGAGAATACTATCACGAAGCTGACACCCCAGGAGAGCCGCAACTGATGCACATAGGAGCCTATTGGGATCCAGGCATGGAGTTTGATGTGAATGATTGGAATGGACCATTCTCAGGACAAGGCACCAGGATTGTAAAAGCACACACATTTGCACATGAGCTAGATAGATTGGCCACACTGGGTCATCCCATTGTAATGGTGTATAGGAATGATGTGGAATGTTTTGAATGGTGGAAACTGTGTGGAGAATTTAGCATAACCTATCCTCTCTACAACGAATACTATAAAAATCTAGATGTGATGTGGCAGCACATACAGAGACAGAACAAAGACATACAGAATTTTATCAAGAACAACCCTAACAGAATACAGCAGGTGGACAGCAATATAGACCTGTGTCGATTGCTGAATATAAATTTCCAAAGCAATGAAGCAGGACATATATATAAACAAAAGGATATCAAAGTGTATGTCTATCAGTAATTGGGAATCTAGCAAATTAAAAAGCAACTATCACTTTGATAAGTGGCATCAAGACACAGATAAGATCATACCTTTGGGACATTTCCGCGGAGACTGGCAAGAACAGATACAGAGAGTGATAGATCAAGCTCGTCCATTGAACTGGGCCAACAGGAGAGAATACACAGGAAGACCTGGAGGCAATGTTGCTGCAGAAGAGCACGATCTGATTGCTGCCGGAGCAGACCCCAAATTGACCATCTACAGAGGATTGTTGGATTTCACAGATGCTCCTGTGTGTCAGCAGATGACAGATTTCTTTGACTTAAAAGACCCCAAGTCTAAATTGCATGTGCAGTTCACAGGAGAGATGTTGAACATACACATAGACAAATTGCAGGATCTAGATCCAGATCCTGATAACATAATCAGGATCATGGTAATGATGCAGGACTGGGAACCTGGACAATTTATAATGTATGGCAATCAAATATTTGATCAATGGCGAGCCGGTGATGTCCACACGTTTGATTGGCCCAATACTCCGCATGCAACTGCCAATGCCAGTCTAACTCCACGTCCCATGCTGGTTATCACAGGTGTAAAGACTGAAAGAACTAGACAGATACTATCAGATACATTTAATATACAACTGTGAACCAAAAAATATATCAAAAAATACTTTTAGATACTCAAGGAGATATCTCACGAATTACTGCAAATTATATCAAAGAAACATTTGATATAAACTGCGATCAAAAATTCACATCCGTGGAAGAGTATGTTCAGTACATAGACAATCAATGTCTTAATGCGTATTTTTCAAAGATATGGCAGCCCAACATGAAGAAGTGGAAATACTCAGGATTAAAACTAGTAGACGAAGTTAATGCACTCAATCCTAGATCGGTGTTGGACGTAGGTTGCGGATACAATGAATTCAAAGGCAAGATTAAAAATCTTACCGGCATAGATCCCTACAATGATCGAGCCGATTATAAAATATCCATAATGAATTTTAGATCCAATGAGAAGTTTGATGTGATACTGTGTCTTGGTTCCGTCAACTTTGGCTCTCAGGATAAAATCACAGCAGAGATAGCCAAAACAGTGCATCTCCTAGAAGAAGGTGGTACAATATTTTTTAGAGTGAACCCTGGGGTGTCTCACAATAGGCCAGAATCTCGTTGGATAGAGTTTTTTGCTTGGAATGTGCCTTTTATAATAGAATTAGCAGAAAAGTTTAATCTCAAAGTTTTGGATATCCGAGATGATGCCAATCAAAGAAAATATTTTGTTTATAGAAAAATCTAAATTATTTTAGACAGACCCACCACACAATAGACCAGAGCGGATTTGATCTCTATGTTGGAAGCCTCGGCATCTAAACTATCTGTACGCACAAGATCTTCCATCAGCTCTCGATATTCATCTGTACTGATGCTACCGGCATTCAAATCTTCTGTTAGTTGTAGAGCCATGTTAGCACGTTCTTCTGCCCAACCGTGTCCACATGTTGCAATCTCTTTTAATTGTTCAATATAATCACTCATTTAAAATCTCCACATCACAGCAGAAGCGGCCATGGCACTCTGCTTGATTAATATTTTTTTCTTCATTTCACAATAAGGCACCGATCCTTGATCCTTGCCGGCACTGCGTTTATAAAACTCTTCCACTGTTTCCTGCATGGGTTTAATCACTGCTAGAACATCATTCTGTAGGAATCCTTTGCTCTCACTGTACAACTGGAACCATTCCAATTGATCATGAATCTTCTTCACCTGTGGTAGATGTGATTGTTTACAATCCAAATGAGCCACACTCTGTCTCACGTCAATAATTTTTTTGCTTTGATTGTCATCCCAAAAACTGGGCAACATGGTAGAGCAACCTTGTAACAATACTAAAAATAAAACAACAGAAAGTTTTTTCATATTAGGGTGCAGTCTTAATAGGATAATCGCCTTCGGGTTTAGCAGATTTGTTACCAAATAATCTCACGGCATGATAGGTATACCATGCTCGAAACCAGCCCATGCCATCTTCTAGACATAATTTTCTCATGGTAGCATCTGCTACAGATCGATATTTTTCTCTGTCCAACCCATAATCTCTCATGCACTGATATAGAGCATCGTGTACCATGGCTCCTCTCATGAAATCTTGTGTGTCTATTGTGGGTCCACTAGGACCATCCCAAGCATAGCCATGATAAACTGTTAATGTACCATCTGATTTTAAATCTATATAATCACTGTCCACAGTCTCTCCTATGATATCCACTTTAACTGTGTAATCTTTCACTAACTGATATTTGTAACCTTCGCTATATGTGATCATGTTTACTCCTACTTGTTATAATAGTATTTAACCGTTATATAGGTATTTTTGAGCATAGACAACTCACATTATTGTGCTATACTATAAGTTAAATACTCATATGCAAAAGAAAACTCGCAGTATCCTGGAAGAATTAAGCTCAGTAAGAGTCAATAAAGAACCAGAAAACTTTGTTGAAAGCAGAGCGAGCCATATCATTGATTCTGCAATTAATCTTGTAAACTATATCAGAGAAAACTTTGATCAAGAAACTGCATATCTGTTAGAAAAGAAATTCAACGCAGCCATAAAAAATCTAGACCCAGACAAATTCAGCAGAGGAGTAACCAGAGTAAAAGAATTAAAAGATGTCAAGAACAGTCTATCGTTAAAAGAGGGTGAACTCCGCGACGAGGACGAATAATGCTGATAGAAGAAGTATTAAATGAGTTTAAAAGAACACATTTACAGCACATAGAAGATATTATCCTAACTGATGGTCACCCAGGTGGACAGAGTGTGATAGATTATTTTCAAGGCATACTGCAAACACTGCAAGGGTCAGTGGATCAACCCATCAACGTGTCTGTTAAATGGGATGGAGCACCGGCCATAGTGTGTGGCACCAATCCTGAGAATGGCAAGTGGTTTGTGGGAACCAAAGGTATATTTGCCAAAACACCCAAACTGAACTACACCAAGGAAGATATTGCTCGTAATCATGGCACAGATGATCTAGGACAAAAATTATTAAAGTGTCTTGTGCATCTAGAAAAATTAAACATCACGGGCATAGTTCAAGGAGACTTTATGTTTGACCGAGATACACTGACAAGACAATCTATTAATGGAGAAAATTGTATAACTTTTAAACCCAACACTATCACATACGCAGTGCCTGAGAACAGTGACTTGGGTCGACAGATGTCCGCAGCACAGGTAGGAATCATATTCCACACCACCTATACCGGAGATACTATTAACAATCTAAAAGCTCAGTATGGTGCTGATGTGGCCTCATTCACTCGCACACCAGATGTATGGTTTGACAATGCTACATATAAAAATGTCAGTGGCACAGCTAATTTTACAAAGGGAGAACAACAACAATTCACAACAGGGATAGAACAATTAAAATCTTTGTTGAACGGAGTGCCAACTAATCTTTCTGCTATGTTAGGAGTGAACCGAGACTTCTTACCTTCATTCATGCTATTCATTAATGATCAAATACGACAAGGCAAGATACCCACAGACACCGATCAATATCTAAAAGATTTCGCACAGTTTTATCAAAGCAGAATGCAACAGCAGGCAGCAGGATTGAAAGCACAGAAAGCTCTGCAACTGAGACAGCAGAAGATGAAAGACATGCCGCTGTTTTTAAAACAGATGCAAAAACCATTAGCGGCCATGATGGCATTCTACAAAGAAGTTATCGCACTTAAAAATTTAACGCTAACAAAATTAAACAAGGCCACAGCTATTGGCACATTCGCACAGACTGACGCAGGATTAGAAGTGACCGATCCGGAAGGATTTGTGGCAGTGGGCACTGCAGGAGATGCAGTCAAGTTAGTGGACAGATTGGGATTCAGTAGAAAGAATCTAACTGCGATCAGCAAATTCCAAAAAGCCTAACACAGTTTCATTTATGGAATTAGATAGAGATTTTTGGTTAAAGAATAAATTATAATTATGCTGTCTTATTGCCACTGTTTCTCTATAGATCTGAGATTTATCCACCGTGCAAAGATGTCGACATAGAGACACTATCTTCTCTATTCTCTTGTCAGAATCTGGTTCTTGATCATAGCTCTCATCAAACACAGAGTCAAATGTACGAAATCCTATTTCTCTTAATTTTTTTAAATATCCAAGATTACCATGCACAACAAATATCTGCTGTGCTATAATGGGTTTCCACAGTTTTTCTGTGATGAATACATCGTTATTATTGTTGTTAGTTTCAGACACCAGATTAAATGCACAGTCATTGAATTGTGGCTCATATATGTCTTGATCACTGCCATAACGTGGATAATTACCGGCATCCACGCAAGGTAATTCATAAGAGCTATTTAATTTAATTTTATGAGGATCATCCAAGAAACTAATTAGACTATTATCTAACAGAGATTCTTTTTGTAGAGCATCAAACAATTTTCTTCTGTGCGGTCTAGATTGTTTATTTAGATAGAGAAAATCATATTTTTTATTATTATGGTTAAAAATATAGTTTTGATTTTTGTGTTTTTCATGCATTAAGAACCAAAAATAGTTGTGTTTTCCAGACCAAATGTAGTAATTATATTTTTTAAGAAAATCATCATAATACTTTTTATCATGCATGTTTTCTTCGGATTCATAGGGATGGGCTAAAATAAATTTAAAACCTTTATCATTTAAAATTGATAATCTTTTTTCAAGATCAAACATATATTCTTTATTTTTCCAGAATTCCTGATTTACGTTTTGATGAGAAATCATAGCAAACTTACGATCATATTTTTCAAGATTAAAATTATGTAGATGATAATATTCCGCCGTAAAATCTATTGTCTCCTCGAATTTAGATATTGTGCATTGTGTTAAAAATTTTTCAATGTTTTGATGATTTCCTATTTTCATTACATCAGTCAATATAAAATTTTTCTTCATACAGCTACTTATTGAAAAAATGTACCCATATAAATATGTTCTATATGTCTGCAGTTGCTGAAAACACCAATCAAGAACGCTGTCATCGCTGTCACTGTGCCGCACACTGTGATGATAGACTGTGCGGCAATTGCAAACAATGCTCCGAGTGTGGCTGTTGGTCCTGCCTACACAAAAAAAATCCCACCATTTACGACGTAGATTTACTATCCTAATTGATCCATAAATATTGTCATGATAGAATGCGTGTGCGAACGTTGCAGTTGTGAACATCATTGCGAAACAGAATGTTTTGAGTGCCTAGAGTGCGGCTCTTGTGCTTGTGAACACTGTAAAAATAAAGAAGTACGAGGAGAGAACTAATGCCCATAGAGCCCAAGAATTTCAAAGTCACCAATGCCATCGGCAGCACAGACAATTTTGCTGGTGCCGAGGTGCAGTTCTTCCACATCACTATCGTGCAGTCAGACAGCTCAGTGCTGGATCTAAGATCCGAATTGGATTTCAATGAGACCATGCACAATCTGATCAGAACCATAATGGAACGAGGCACCATACTGTATCAACGGATTGACAATGCTGCCACTGGTAGGATTGACGTGTCCATGGAGAGATCCGGTTGGACTGCAGCCACGCTACAGACTGCCATAAGAGCCATGGGCGACACAGTGGGAGTGAACAGTAAATCAGTGTCGTTGAGTGTGGTTTCACAAACTGAGCTTAAATTAGACAATTCCTAAGCAAAATCGTTATAATACAGCATAATTTACCAAACTTTGTTATAAATAGATGCAACATGTCACCGGAGCGGTGACTGCCATTAACGAGAACAAAAGGAGAAAAAAATGGCCTATACAGGTACATCCGTTGCCGGAGGAGAAGGCAACACAACGTTCAACGCTACAGACGTAGAATTTGCTGGAAGAAATTTAGAATTCTTTACAGTGGATTTTGGTGCAGCGGTGAATGCAAAAACAGCTAAAGATTCAGCTCAATACAAAGTTGAATTAGTAATTGGACAATATGCAAATATCGTTGCAGCTGGTCCTTTAGCAGACGCAAACAAACAAAAGACCTACATGGTTGATTATTCAGATGCATACGTTGGATCTGGAGCAGCAGCAGGTGGTTCTTTCACATTAACAACAACCACATCAGGATCAGCTCTGAGCACATTGCAGACAGCAATACAAGCTCTAGGCACCGTGGACTCAATCAATCTATCATCTCAGACAGCAAAAGCTACTAAATTAGCTATTCTATCTGCTGCGGTAGTTGCTTAAGAAATAGAAGGAGAAAAAAATGCCTATCACAAAAAACTCGTTCTCACACAACACTAACTTTGAAATCGAAGGTGTTGATGTGACGTTCTTAACAGTTGACTTCATCAACGACGTGTCAGCAGAAACCGGCGATTTATCAGCAGGTGGAACTACATGTGGTCTTGAATTGGTAAGAGCAACAATACAACAGTATGCAAACATTTTGGCGGAAGGTCCTTTAACAGACTCTGACACTCAAAAAACATACGTAATCAGAACCGATGCACTAGGAACTCTAATATCAGCTGGCACATTGCAGGCTGCGATCAGAGCTCTAAACGGCAACGGTAAAATATCAGCTACGATCAGTTCAGCAACAGTAACAGGCACCAAACTTGGTATCTTGACTGCGGCTGTTGTTTCGTAATTTTAGATAAAGGAAAAAAATAAAATGCCAATAACATCAAACAACACAGCGGTAATGGCGCAGAGACAAGCATTCAACGGAAAAGGTTTAACTTTCGTTGAGGTGATTTTCGATGCTGCTATCGCTTCTACTGCCACTACACCATCTACTAAAGATTCGGTATTTGATCTAGTGAGCAAAGTAGTAGGAAAAAACGGAAACCTTTTAGCGCAGAACTATGCACTAGGAGTTAAAGCCACTGAACAAGATGCAGCGGATGCAGCTCTTGGTATCACTGAAGACGAATTAATTGATGTTTATCAATTCATCGTTGAAGGTACACCAGGACAATTCGATGCAGGTAACGCTGTACCATACAGTGCTATCGATCCAAGTTCAACTGATGCCAGCGATCCAGGAGTGATTGCTAATGCAGAAGCTGATCTGGAAACAGACATCTTAGCAGCATTTGACGACGCGGATTCTGCAGGTGGAGTTAATGTAAACATCAGATACTTGCCAGCTGACGGAGTTGTTTCAGCAGGATCACAAGTAGTTTACGGTATGTTCAATGGAAGAGTTAACTCATAATTGAGTTGAATACTTTTTACCAACAAGGGCGGATCTATAATCAGGTTCGCCCTTTTTGTTTGACTTAAATATCCACATGCCCACACCCATAGAACAGACACTGGAAATCATATTCTCACCAGAATCACGATTGAGAGAAACCATTCCTTTGTTGTATCAATTACCAAACGCCGCCACTCTACCAGGAGAGGCTAGAATACGCTATCTGTCACAGACCGGCTGTGCAGACAAGACCATTAGGCAGTGGCTGAGCACAGAATACACAGATATAGAATTACAGATGCCCGACCAAACCTATCAAGATCAGTCAGAAATATTTGCACTGGTTCGAGAACCCACAGAACGATGGTGGAGCGGCATAAGGATGTGGATGGGCAATCTACCATGGTATGCATGGTGGCAGAATGATCGAGTGATGGAACAATGGCCACATTTCAGTAGATTCACGCTGAATCAATCCACATCATTGGATCAAGCAAAACCACAGCATCTGATCAAATGTGATTTAAACCTAGCTCCTAGAATATACGATTTTGCTCGACGACATCGATTGAGACTGTATGGTCCACTGGCTCATGTAAAAAATCATAGACACACAAATCTTGAATTAAAAAAGATGGAAGACAAAGGACGCAGTCAACTGGAAGCATGGTTAAAGAAAAATCCAGATCATCAAAAAAAACTAGATGAGTATCTAGCACCCGATTACACATATTGGGACAAAGTTAAAAATCAATAATATCATGCATACTTTTGCCATACACACACTGGTGGACATAACAGAGAATGGTGTGCTGAAGGCTGAATTTCCTTTCACTACAAAAGCAGGAGAACTGGTGCATGATAGAGATTCTTTGCTCACTGCTCGCAATCAGCAGGCCAACTTCACCACCCTATTACAACTGCTGCAGATCAGAGGTAACATTGTGTGGGAACAAACACCCATAAAGACACACGAAAACATTGCCAACTGGCGATTTGGTTCTGCCTATCAAGGTCGTCACATGATATGGAATTTCATATGGCAAACAGAACAGCTGGATGTGTATGCTGTCAACAATGACAGAACAGGACAGCTGATGGAAGATTTTGATCAGATACCTGTGGTGAACTTCTGCAAAGAGACAGCCACATTTCCTGCGTCAGCATTTATAACCCAAGATAATAAAACTTTAAACACCTACTTTACATATATTCCAGAACAGGATAAATAATGTTACTCAAGGCACACACAGCATTAATAGGCTCCACAGGAAGAAATGGCAAACATACAGGCTCGGTTAAGAGAAATACTTACACAAGTAACGGAGATAAAACGAGAGTTGAGAATATTAATGAGTGATTTAGAAAAAACAAATTTAGAAGCACACGTGGATCTTTGCGCAGAGCGCTATAAAGGTTTACACGA
>Ga0114981_10002905_pt1 | contig 10951 bp, 7 predicted proteins | sample S_140806_MF_Meta_FD_87028 | JGI IMG/M metagenome (GOLD analysis project Ga0114981, IMG submission 87028) | Freshwater microbial communities from Lake Simoncouche, Canada to study carbon cycling - S_140806_MF_MetaG | ecosystem: Environmental > Aquatic > Freshwater > Lake | place: Lake...
ATGCCCGACGCTTCGTGCCCGAGGTGCTGGCGCGCGGTGCAACGGCCTGCCTGGTGGAGTGGCAGGGCGTCGAGCCCTTTGGCTTTGACGACGAACGGGTGGCGGCTTGTGCCGAACTCAAGGCCCACAGCGGGCCCATCGCTGCCGCTTACTTTGGCGAGCCGTCGCAACAACTGGCCGTGCTGGCGGTGACCGGTACCAACGGCAAGACCTCCAGCGCCTGGTGGCTGGCTCAGGCGCTCTCAAATTTGAAGCGCTCTAGCTATACACCATGCGGTCTGATCGGCACTTTGGGCCTGGGACGGGTGCCGGCGCCGGGTGCTGCAGCCGAGCCCGGCGCGATGGTCACCACGGGCTTGACCACGCCGGACCCGGTGCTCTTGCAGCAAACCCTGCGCCGCTTTGCCGACGGTGGCCTGAGAGCCTGCGCCATCGAGGCCTCTTCGATCGGCATTGCTGAGCACCGACTCGCCGGGACCCGGGTTCACACTGCCATCTTCACCAACCTCACCCAGGACCACCTCGACTACCACGGCAGCATGGACGCCTACTGGCAGGCCAAGGCGGCACTGTTCCGCTGGCCCGGCCTGGTGGGTGCTGTGCTCAACATCGACGACCCCCGAGGCGCCGCCCTGGCGCAGTCCCTGGCCGGGCAGGGGCTGGCGCTGTGGACCGTGTCATGCAGCGGCCCGGCCCGGCTCTGTGCCACAGACATCGAACAGGGTGCGCAGGGCCTGTCCTTTACGCTGCGCGAAGGAGATGCGCAGCACCGATTGGACACCGCGCTGATTGGCCATTACAACGTGGCCAACCTGCTCGGCGTGATGGCCACCCTGCGTTCGCTGGGCGTGCCGCTGTCCGAGGTGGCGGCAGCCTGCGCCCACCTGAGCCCGGTGCCCGGTCGCATGGAATGCATCACGGCACCCGGTCAGCCGCTGGCGGTGGTGGACTATGCGCATACGCCCGATGCCCTGGCCAAGGCGCTGCAGGCTTTACGCCCCCTGGCTCGTGCGCGTGGTGGGCGGTTGTGGTGCCTGTTTGGCTGTGGCGGTGACCGGGATGCCAGCAAACGCCCGCTGATGGGCGCGATGGCCGCTGCCCATGCCGACCGCGTGGTGCTGACCAGCGACAACCCGCGCACCGAAGCACCCCAGGTCATCCTGGCGCAGATCCTGCCGGCCCTGCAGGGGCAGGCCGGCGTGGTGGTCGAGCCGGACCGCGCCTTGGCGATCAACCAGGCCCTGGCCCTGGCCGCCGCTGCCGATGTGGTGCTGATCGCCGGCAAGGGCCACGAAGACTACCAGGAGGTGGCGGGGCAGCGCCTGCCTTTCTCTGATGCCGCCCAGGTGCGCGCGGCCTGGTCGCAAGCCGGCGCTGGAGCTTTGTCATGAGCAGCATGTTCACCTTACAGCAAGCCCAGGCCTGGCTGCCTGGTGCCCGGCTGGCGGGTGACGGCGCGGTGGCGGTACAGCGCGTGCACACCGACACCCGCAGCCTTCAGTCAGGCGACCTGTTTGTGGCGCTGCGCGGTGAGCGCTTTGATGCCCATGACTTTCTGGACCACGCGCGCGCCCAGGGTGCGGTGGCCGTCCTATGCCAGGCCGATGCCGCTGACCGGCTGGCCGCCGCCGGCCTGCCCGGCCTGCTGGTGCCGGACACCCGGCTGGCCCTCGGGGCCCTGGCCGGTGCCTGGCGCGCCCAGTTCAGCCTGCCGCTGATGGCGGTGACCGGCAGCAACGGCAAGACCACGGTGACGCAAATGCTGGCCGCTATCTTGCGGGCCTGGAAGCCGCTGGCCTACCTGGCCACCCAGGGCAACCTGAACAACGACATCGGCCTGCCGCTGACCCTGCTGCGCTTGCGCGCGCAGCACGAGGTGGCTGTGCTGGAGCTGGGCATGAACCACCCTGGCGAAATTGCGGTGCTCGCTGCTTTGGCACGCCCAACGGTGGCGCTGGTCAACAACGCACAGCGCGAGCACCTGGAGTTCATGGCCACGGTCGCGGCAGTGGCCCAGGAAAACGGCGCGGTCATCCATGCCCTGCCGGCCGATGGGGTGGCCGTGTTTCCGGCGCGGGATGCCTACAGCGCCCTGTGGGCCGAAATGGCCGGTGCCCGCCCTCTGCTGCGCTTTGATCCGGATCCGTCCGGCCCGGCTGCCGATGTGTGCTGCACTGGTGCCCACTGGGCGGGCGCGGCCTGGCAGGTGACGGCGCGGACGCCGACCGGGCCGCTGCAGTACGCGCTGCACATTGCGGGTCGCCACAATGTGACGAATTCTCTGGCTGCGGTGGCCTGCGCCTGTGCCGCTGGTGTGCCTTTGGCGGCCATCGCGCAGGGTCTGGCGGCGTTTGAGCCGGTCAAGGGCCGCTCGCGCGCCCGCCAGCTCAGCGTCGCCGGCCACCCGGTGACACTGGTCGATGACAGCTACAACGCCAACCCCGACTCGGTGCAGGCCGCCATCGAGGTGCTGGCCACCCTGCCGGCACCGCGCCTGCTGGTGCTGGGTGACATGGGTGAGGTCGGCGACCAGGGCCCGCTGTTCCATGCCCAGGCCGGCGAGATGGCGCAGGCGCTGGGCATCGAGCAGGTGTTCACGCTGGGCAACTTGGCGCGCCACACCGCCGCCAGCGCCATCGGTGGCGCCAGCCGCAGCCGGCATTTCGACGACCTGACCGACCTGCAAACTGCCGTGCTGGCCGAACTGACGCAGCTGGGCAGCCTGTTGGTCAAGGGCGCCCGCTTCATGGCGATGGAGCGCCTCATTGCGGCCATCGACACCGCCCTGCAACCCCAGGAGGCAGCGCCCCATGCGGTGTAACCTTGCCCACAGGACCCTGTCATGCTCTTAAGCTTGGCCCAATGGCTGCAGTCGCTCTCGCCCGAGTTCGGCTATTTCCGCGTATTCCAATACCTCACCTTTCGGGCCGTGATGGCGGCCCTGACGGCGCTGCTGATGGGGCTGGTGGCCGGGCCGTTCGTGATCCGCCGCCTGACTGCGCTCAAGATCGGCCAGCCGATCCGGGGTTACGGCGTGGCCGCGCACCTGAGCAAGAGCGGCACCCCCACCATGGGCGGCGTGTTGATTTTGCTGTGCATCGCCGTCTCGACCCTGCTCTGGTTCGACTTGAGCAACCGCTTTGTCTGGATCGTGCTGCTGGTCACACTGGGCTTTGGTGCCGTTGGCTGGGCCGACGACTGGCGCAAGGTGGTGCACAAAGACCCGGAGGGCATGCGCTCGCGCGACAAGTACCTTTGGCAGTCCATCATCGGGCTGGTGGCGGCGCTCTACCTGGTGTTCAGCATCTCCGAAAACTCCAACCTGCGGGTACTGGAGCTGTTTTTCCGCTGGGTGCAATCAGGCTTTGACCTGAACCTGCCGCCCAAAGCCGGCCTGCTGCTGCCGTTTTTCAAGGAGATCAGTTACCCCCTGGGCGTGCTGGGCTTTGTCGTGCTGACCTACTTGGTGATCGTCGGCGCCAGCAACGCTGTCAACCTGACCGACGGACTGGATGGCCTGGCCATCATGCCGGTGGTGATGGTGGGTTCGGCACTCGGCGTGTTTGCCTATGTCACCGGCAGCGCGGTTTACTCCAAATACCTGTTCTTCCCGCACATTCCGGGCTCGGGCGAGCTGCTGATTTTCTGCGCCGCCATGGCGGGTGCCGGCCTGGCGTTTTTGTGGTTCAACACCCACCCGGCCCAGGTGTTCATGGGGGATGTGGGCGCCCTGGCGCTGGGCGCGGCGCTGGGCACCATTGCCGTCATCGTGCGCCAGGAGATCGTGCTGGCCATCATGGGCGGCATCTTCGTGGTCGAGGCCCTGTCGGTGATGCTGCAGGTCACCTACTTCAAGTACACGCGGCGCAAGTACGGCGAGGGCCGGCGCATTCTGAAGATGGCCCCGCTGCACCACCATTTCGAGAAAAGCGGCTGGAAAGAGACGCAGGTGGTCGTGCGCTTCTGGATCATCACCATGCTGTTGTGCCTGGTGGGCCTCTCCACTCTGAAGCTGAGGTAAGCGGTGCTGCAGCTGCAAGACCAACATGTGCTGATCCTGGGCCTGGGGGCGTCCGGCCTGGCGATGGCGCGTTGGTGCGCGCGTGCCGGCGCGCAAGTCACGGTGGCTGACACCCGGGCCGCCCCACCCGGGCTGGCGGCGCTGCAGCAGGAGTGGCCGGCCGTGCGCTTTGTCAGTGGCCCACTCAGTGCCGAGCTGGTGACGGGCACACCCGTGCGTGCGGTGTTGCGCAGCCCGGGCCTGTCGCCGGCCGAGCTTGCTCCTGTTTTGGAAGCGGCTAAGGCAAGCGGGCTGTGGCTTGGCGGCGAATTAGATCTGTTTTCCCAGGCGCTGCAGAGCTTGCGCGCCGAACGCGCTTATGCGCCTCAGGTGCTGGCGGTGACCGGCACCAATGGCAAAACCACCGTGACGGCCCTGACCGGGCAACTGGTAGCGCGCGCCGGCAAGACAGTGGCGGTGGCCGGCAATATCGGGCCCACCCTGCTGGACACACTGGGCCAGCACCTGGCGGCCGACAACCTGCCCGAGGTGTGGGTGCTGGAGCTCTCCAGCTTCCAGCTGGAGGGTGTCACGGGCTTTGAGCCGACCGCTGCGGTGGTGCTGAACCTGACGCAGGACCACCTGGACTGGCACGGCAGCTTGCAGGCCTACGGCCTGGCCAAGGCCCGTATCTTTGGCCAGCAGGCCCTGATGCTGCTCAACCGGGACGACCCGCTGGTGATGGCCATGCTGCCCGAGCCAGTGCGCGTCAAGCTGCAGCGACCGGTGTTGCGCGCCCATGTGACTTTTGGCGGCGACCTGCCGCAGCGTCCCGGGGACTTCGGCATCGAGGAGGTCAACGGCATGGCCTGGCTGGTGCGGGCGCTGGAGGCCGATGAGACCCTGAAAAAACGCGGGGCCGAGCCCGAGCCCCTGCACCTGCAGCGCCTGATGCCGGCCGATGCGCTGCGCATCCGTGGTCGGCACAACGCCCTCAATGCGCTGGCGGCACTGGCGCTGTGCAGCGCCGCCGGTTGCGCGCTGGGGCCGCTCTTGTACGGCCTGCGCGACTATGCCGGTGAGCCGCACCGGGTGGCGTCGGTGGCTGTTCTGCATGAGGTCGAGTACTTTGACGACAGCAAGGGCACCAATGTGGGGGCCACCGTGGCCGCTTTAAAGGGCCTGGGCCAGGAGCGGCGCCTGGTGGTGATTCTGGGCGGTCTGGGCAAGGGGCAGGACTTCAGCCCGCTGGCCGACCCGGTGGCCCGGCATGCGCGAGCGGTGGTGCTGATTGGCCGCGACGCCGCGCTGATCCGGACCGCACTGGCCGGCACCGGCGTGCCCTTGGTCGATGCCGGGTCTATGGCGCAGGCCGTGCTCGCCGCGCGTGAACTGGCGCGCGCCGGGGATGCGGTGCTGATGTCACCGGCCTGCGCCAGCTTGGACATGTTCGACAACTACGAGCATCGGGCGCATGCGTTTGTTGCCGCCGTGCAGTCGCTGGCCGACGAGGCGGGCACCTTGGTCGGCGCCGGGGCGTGGGCATGAGTGCGCTGGCCGGACGTTTTCAGTTGTGGCGGACCCGGCTGCGCCAACCCGTGGCCGATGTGCTGCCCGTGCGGCTGGGCACCTCGCTTTACACCGCCACCGGCCCACGGCCCACCGTGGCTACCGGCATCGACCGGGCGCTGATCTGGGTCACGTTGGCGCTGTTGCTGTGGGGCCTGGTGATGGTCTATTCGGCCACCATCGCCATGCCTGAAAACCCGCGTTACGCGCGTTACACGCCCACGTATTTCCTGAGCCGGCACGTGCTGTGGCTGCTGCTGGGGCTGCTGTGCGCGGTGCTGACTTTTCAGGTGCCGGTGGCGGGTTGGAGCAACTCGGCGCGCGGCCTTTTCTTGGTGTCACTGGTGCTGCTGGCGGTGGTGCTGATTCCGCATGTGGGCAAGGTGGTGTATGGCGCGCGCCGCTGGATCGCGCTCGGTCCCTTCAGTTTCCAGCCGTCCGAGCTGGCCAAGCTGGCGGTGCTGCTGTATGCCGCTGACTACATGGTGCGCAAGATGGAGGTGAAGGACCGCTTCTTGCGCCATGTGATGCCCATGGGGGCCGCCGTGGCGCTGGTCGGTCTGCTCTTGCTGGCCGAGCCCGACATGGGCGCCTTCATGGTGATCGCCGTCATCGCCATGGGCATTCTGTTTCTCGGTGGCGTCAATGCCCGCATGTTCTTCCTGATCGGGGCCGGGCTGGTGGTCGCGTTTGGCCTGATGATCGCCCTGAGTGACTGGCGCCGTGAGCGCATCTTTGCCTACCTGGACCCTTGGAGCGAAAAAAACGCCCTGGCCAAGGGCTACCAGCTCACCCATTCGCTCATCGCCATCGGCCGCGGCGAAATCTTTGGCGTGGGCCTGGGCGGCAGCGTCGAAAAACTGCACTGGCTGCCCGAAGCGCACACCGATTTCCTGCTCGCCGTGATTGGCGAGGAGTTCGGCCTGGTCGGTGTCTTGTGCGTGATCGGGCTGTTCCTCTGGCTGACTCGGCGCATCATGCACATTGGCCGCCAGTCGATCGCCCTGGAGCAGGTCTTTGCCGGGCTGGTGGCGCAGGGCATTGGCATTTGGATCGGCTTTCAGGCCTTCATCAACATGGGTGTCAACCTGGGCGCGCTGCCGACCAAGGGCCTGACCCTGCCGCTCATGAGTTACGGCGGTTCGGCCATCCTGATCAACCTGATGGCCTTGGCCATTGTGCTGCGCATCGACCACGAAAACCGTTTGCTGATGCATAGGGGGCGGGTATGAGTACCGCGCTCATCATGGCGGGCGGCACGGGTGGCCATATTTTTCCTGGGCTGGCGGTGGCACAGGCCTTGCGCGAGCGAGGCTGGCAGGTGCATTGGCTCGGCGGCAGCGGCAGTGCGGCCCAGCCCAGCATGGAAAGCCGGCTGGTGCCGGCGCAGGGCTTCGCTTTCGAGGCCATCGATTTTTCGGGCGTTCGCGGCAAGGGCCTGCTCACGCTCGCGCTGTTGCCATTGCGTCTGCTGCGCGCCTTTTGGCAGGCGCTGCAGGTGGTGCGCCGGGTGCGGCCCGATGTCGTGGTGGGCCTGGGCGGCTTCATCAGCTTCCCCGGCGGCATGATGGGCGTGCTGTGGGGCAAGCCGTTGGTGCTGCATGAGCAAAATTCGGTGGCCGGCCTGGCCAACCGGGTGCTGGCTGGCGTAGCCGACCGGACCTTTTGCGCCTTTCCGCAGGCGCTGGCCAAGGGCGTCTGGGTCGGCAACCCCTTGCGGGCCGCCTTTCTGGGCGTGGCTGAACCGGCGCAGCGTTTTGCCGGACGCAGCGGCCCGCTGCGCGTGCTGGTGCTGGGTGGCAGCCTGGGCGCGCGCGCCCTCAATGACATCGTGCCGCGCGCCTTGGCGCTGTTGCCGCCCGGCAAGCAGCCGATCGTGACGCACCAGAGCGGCGCGCGCCAGATCGACGAACTGCGGGCCAATTACGCCGCCGCCGGCGTGCAGGCTGAGCTGACGCCGTTCATCGATGACACGGCGCAGGCCTTTGCCGAGTCTGACCTGGTGGTCTGCCGCGCCGGTGCCAGCACCGTGACCGAGATTGCCGCCATCGGCGTGGCGGCGGTGTTCGTGCCTTTTCCTTCGGCGGTGGATGACCACCAGACGCATAACGCCCGCTTTCTGGTCGATCAGGGGGCGGGCTGGTTGGTGCCCCAGCCCGAGCTGACGCCGCAGCGGCTGGCCGACATGCTGGGCACACTGACCCGCCCTGAACTGCTGCGCCATGCCGAGTGCGCCCGCGCGCTGGCCAAAACCGAGGCCACGGCCGCGCTGGTGGCGGCCTGCGAAACTTTGACGAAGCACTGACCCGATGAAACACGCGATCCGTCACATTCATTTTGTCGGCATAGGCGGTGCCGGCATGTCGGGCATCGCCGAAGTGCTGCTGAACCTGGGCTACCAGATTTCCGGCTCGGACCTGGCTGACAGCGCCACATTGCGGCGCCTGGCTGCGCTGGGTATCCAGACTCAGGTGGGCCATCTCGCCGCCCATGTGGCCGGTGCCGATGCCGTGGTGACCTCGACCGCGGTGCAGGCCGACAACCCTGAGGTGCTGGCTGCCCGTGCGCGCCGCATTCCGGTGGTGCCACGCGCCGTGATGCTGGCCGAGTTGATGCGCCTCAAGCAGGGCATCGCCATTGCCGGCACCCACGGCAAGACCACCACCACCAGCCTGGTGGCCAGTGTGCTGGCCGAAGCCGGGCTGGACCCGACCTTCGTGATTGGCGGGCGGCTCAACAGCGCCGGCGCCAACGCCCGCCTGGGCCAGGGCGATCACATCGTGGTCGAGGCCGATGAGTCTGACGCTTCTTTCCTGAACCTCCTGCCGGTGATGGCGGTGGTCACCAACATTGACGCCGACCACATGGAGACCTACGGCCATGATTTTGGCCGGCTCAAGCAGGCCTTTGTCGACTTTTTGCACCGTATGCCCTTCTACGGCACCGCCATTCTTTGCACCGATGACCCGGCAGTTCGCGCCATCGTGCCGCAGGTCACCTGTCCGGTCACCAGTTACGGCTTCGAAGAAGGCGCCCAGGTGCGGGCGCTCGAAGTGCGTGCGGTGGGCGGGCAGATGCAGTTCACGGTGCAGCGCCGCAATGGCGTGGTGCTGCCCGACCTTCCGGTGCTGCTGAACCTGCCGGGCCGGCACAACGTGCTCAATGCGCTGGCGGCCATTGCGGTGGCGGTGGAACTCAACGTGCCCGATGCCGCCGTGCAGCAAGCGCTGGCCAGCTTCAAGGGCGTGGGCCGCCGCTTTCAACGCTATGGCGAGGTGGCCGCCGCCAGCGGCGGCAGCTTTACCCTGGTCGACGACTATGGGCACCACCCGGTCGAGATGGCGGCCACGCTGGCGGCGGCGCGCGGCGCCTTTCCTGGCAGGCGCCTGCTGCTGGCCTTTCAGCCGCACCGCTACAGCCGAACCCGCGATTGCTTTGAGGACTTTGTCAAGGTCATCGGGCAGGCCGATGCGGTGCTGTTGACCGAGGTCTATGCCGCAGGCGAAGCGCCCATTGTGGCCGCCGACGGCCGCAGCCTGGCGCGGGCGCTGCGGGTGGCGGGCCGGCTGGAGCCGCAGTTTGTCGACGCCATCGGCGCACTGCCGCAGGCCATTGCCGACGCCGCACGGGCCGGCGACGTGGTTTTGTGCATGGGCGCCGGCTCGATTGGTGCAGTCCCGGCGCAGGTTGTGAATTTGCTATCTAAAAAAGAGCACAAAACCCAGGAGGGACAAGGGTTATGAGCCAATTTGATCCCGGAAAAGTGGCGGTGCTGATGGGTGGTGCTTCGGCCGAGCGCGAGGTGTCGCTGATGTCGGGCCGGGGCGTGCTGCAGGCCCTGCGTTCGCTCGGTGTCGATGCCCATGCCTTTGACCCGGCCGAGCGCGAGCTGGCCGAGCTGCGGCGCGACGGCTTTGCCCGATGCTTCATCGCCCTGCATGGCCGCTACGGCGAAGACGGCACGGTGCAGGGCGCGCTGGAGCTGCTGCGCCTGCCCTACACCGGCTCGGGGGTGATGGCGTCCAGCATCGCCATGGACAAGGTCATGACCAAAAGGCTTTGGCAGGCGCAGGGCCTGCCCACCCCGCGCCATGTGCTGCTGGCACCCGTTGCACAGCACGCTGAGCCGCTGTCGCCCGGCCAACTGGCGGCCGTCTGCGAAGACCTGGGCCTGCCGCTGATCGTCAAGCCGCCGCATGAGGGCTCGTCGATCGGCGTGGGCCGCGTGAAAACGCCAGCCGAGCTGGCACCCGCGGTCACGCTCTCGGCGCGTTACGACCCGGTGGTGCTGTGCGAGGCGTTCATCGAGGGCGACGAGGTGACCTGTCCGGTGTTGGGCACTGGCGCGCAGGCTCGCACGCTGCCGGTGGTACGCATCAGCGCGCCGCAGGGCGCCTATGACTACCAGAACAAATACTTCACCGATGCCGTGCAGTACCACTGCCCAAGCGGCCTGCCAGCCGCCGAAGAGGCTGAAATTTCGCGCATCGTGCTGGCGGCCTACCAGGCGCTGGGTTGCCGGGGCTGGGGCCGGGCCGATCTGATGATCCGGGCCAGTGACCGGCAGCCTTTTTTGCTGGAAATGAACACCTCGCCCGGCATGACCAGCCATTCGCTGGTGCCAATGTCGGCGCGCGCTGCCGGGCTGGACTACCCAGCGCTGTGTCTGGCCGTATTGGCACAGGCCACGCTGGATTACCCGCAGGCCCCGACGGTGTCCACCGGAGCCGCCGCATGAGCGAGGCGCTGCCGACCGACGTGCGCCTGATGACGCTGGGTACCCGGGGCCTGTGCTGGCTGCTGGCGGTGATGGCGCTGGCTGCACTGGGTTTGTGGGCCTCGCGTCACTCGGCGTTTGCCATCCGTGGCATCACGGTCAGCGGCGATGTCACGCACAACAACGCCCCAACGCTGCGGGCCAACGTGGCACCCCACCTGTCGGGCACCTTCTTCACACTCGACCTCAACCGTGCCCGCGCCGCCTTTGAGGCCGTGCCCTGGGTCCGGCAGGCCGTGGTGCGGCGCGACTTTCCGAATCGGCTGAGGGTGCAGCTGCAGGAGCACCGGGCCGTGGCCTATTGGGGCCCCGAAGGTGAGTCGCGGTTGGTCAACAGCTTTGGTGAGGTGTTTGACGCCAACCTGGGCGAGGTCGAGCAGGAGGCCCTGCCCCGCCTGCAAGGGCCGGAGGCGCAATCGGCGCAAATTCTGGCCGCCTATCAGGCCTTGCAGCCCCTGTTTGAATCCCTGGACCTGCCTTTGGAGCAGCTTGAGCTCAGTGGGCGCGGCAGTTGGCGCGCCCGGCTCGACACCGGGGCGGTGATCGAACTGGGCGCCGGCAGCCTGCCCGAGGTGCAGGCCCGAAGCCAGCGTTTCTTGCAGACG
>Ga0114981_10002908_pt1 | contig 10948 bp, 7 predicted proteins | sample S_140806_MF_Meta_FD_87028 | JGI IMG/M metagenome (GOLD analysis project Ga0114981, IMG submission 87028) | Freshwater microbial communities from Lake Simoncouche, Canada to study carbon cycling - S_140806_MF_MetaG | ecosystem: Environmental > Aquatic > Freshwater > Lake | place: Lake...
ACGTGGAGTCACAGCGCTCTCAAAGACTATGAGGGCTGCGCCCGCCGATACCACGAGGTTAAAGTTCTTAAGAACTACACGTTCCAAGACACACAAGCCACGTTGTACGGCAAAGAATTCCACGAAGCCGCTGAGCACTACATCAAAAGCGACAAGCCACTACCCGCACACTTCGAGTTTCTCAAAGACACACTAGACGCCCTCAAGGCCAAGACCGGCAGGAAACTGTGCGAGTACGAAATGGGCGTTACCGAGGACTTACGTCCGTGTGACTTCAACGACGACAACCGATGGGTGCGTGGTATTGCTGACTTAATCATCATCGATGATGACAACCTGACCGCACGTGTGGTGGACTACAAGACAGGCAACAACAAGTATCCTGACAGGGATCAACTGACGTTGATGTCGCTCATGGTCTTCACGCACTTCCCACATATACGGCGTGTTACTTCGGCACTGCTGTTTGTTTTAAAGAACGACATGGTGAAGTCCGGTATGCTGGTGGGTGAAGCCCCCGATGCGTGGGCAGACTACCGCGAACGGGTTGCTCGTATCGAGAAGGCGCACGAGACGAATGTGTGGAACCCCAAGCCGACACCCCTATGCGGGTGGTGCTCGGTCAAGACTTGCGAGTACAACACTAAGAGGAACTAACATGCAGACAAACGGCAAGCGTGATTACAAACACGCCTACAAACTTCAAAAGAAAAACGGTGAGACCGAAGATCAACTTGAACGGCAGAAGGCCCGCAGGTTGTACGACAAAAAAGGTATTGACCGTGCAGGCAAAGACATCGACCACAAAGTGCCGCTACGTAAAGGCGGCAAGACTACTCCGGGCAACCTGAGACTGCGAAACAAATCAGCAAACCAAGGCGATAACAAATAATAAATGGAGAAAGCAGATGGAGATTGTTGATAACAAAGCCTTACTATTCCGAACGAGAAACCCACATAAATACAGCGTCATACCTAAACACAAAGTCACGCCATGCAACGGCGGCTATGAGGTTGCGGTGTTCTGGGGTTTGGATGAAGTGCGCGTGCTCAGAAACTTAGGGGTCAAGAACGCACCATCCCCCATCATTAGACGGTACAAGTGGCCCGGCAAGTTCAAGCCGATGGAGCACCAGATAGAAACCGCATCGTTCCTGACGCTACATAAGAAAGCGTTTGTGTTCAGCGAGCCGGGGACAGGCAAGACACTATCGGCACTATGGGCGGCGGACTACTTGATGCAGCGCGGTGATGTCAGACGTTGTTTAATTTTGTGTCCCCTATCGATCATGCACAGCGCTTGGTTAGGTGACCTGAACAATAGCATCATCCACCGCTCCGCCATAGTTGCGCACCACGCGCAGGCTAGTCGGCGTATAGAGATGATCCAACAAGACTACGAATTTGTGATCTGCAACTATGACGGGCTCAACCTGATAGCGGAAGAGATTAACGCCAACGGTAAGTTTGATCTCATCATCGTGGACGAAGCCAACGCATACAAGACCATCACAACGAAACGGTGGAAGACTCTCAAGTCCATCGTACGCCCAGACACGATGCTGTGGATGATGACGGGGACACCCGCATCGCAGTCGCCTGCGGATGCTTATGGTTTGGCCAAGCTGGTTAACCCAGACAACATACCTAAGTTCTTTACATCTTGGCGCGATCAAGTGATGAACAAGATCACCATGTTTAAGTGGGCTCCCAAACCCAACGCATCAGAGCTTGTTCATGAAGCACTGCAACCCGCCATTAGATTCACTAAAGAACAGTGCCTTGACCTACCGCCGGTCATTACGATGACGCGTGATGTGCCGTTGACACAGCAACAGAAGAAGTACTACGACATGCTCAAAGACAAGATGCTCGTACAGGCTGCGGGAGAAACCATCACTGCGGTCAATGCCGCTGCTGGGGTGAGCAAGCTGTTACAGATTTCATGCGGCGCTGCCTACACGGATGACAAAGAGGTTGTCGAGTTCGATGCTGCCCCAAGGCTGGCGGTGCTGGAAGAGATTCTTGATGAGACGAGCCGCAAAGTTATTATCTTCGCCATGTTTCGCAGCACCATCGATGCCATCTACGCCCACTTGAACAAGCGTGGTATCCCAACAGAGACTATCCACGGCGGTGTGACGGCCACCAAACGAGGCGACATCATCCAACGGTTTCAGAAACACAAAGACCCACGGGTGTTGGTCATGCAGCCGCAAGCTACTGCGCACGGTATCACGTTGACTGCTGCGGATACGGTGGTGTTCTACGGTCCTCTGATGAGTGTGGAGCAGTACATTCAGTGTATTGCTCGGGCTGACCGCAAAGGACAGGACTCCACTAAAGTTACGGTGGTGCACATTCAAGGCTCACCAATAGAGAAGCGTATGTTCAAAGCGCTCGAAGGGAAAGTAAGTGACAACTCACTACTGACTCAAATGTTTGAACACGAAATTAATTCTTGAAAGGAGTTGCAAAGCTATAAAATCCCTGTAAACTGTCTAACCCTTGACAACAAAATTGGAGAAAGCAATGAACGAAAAGGACAGTGAAGACGACATCAACATAGATAGGTTGGTGGGTATTCATGGAAAGATCAAGAGCAAGATCGAGGCTTTAGATAGCCAGATCGCAGCGCTTGAAGAACAGCGTGCTGAAATACGCATGGCTATAAAAGACCGGATGAAAGCCGAAGGTTTGAAGACGGTCAATACTACTTCTGGGACGGTCTCCTTGGTGACTAAGACGCGTTACAACACGCAAGACTGGGACGCATTCAAGAGCTTTATTCTTGAGCATGATGTTTTGGATTTGCTGGAGAAGCGCATCGCACAGACCAACATGGCGACCTTCCTTGAAGAAAATCCGGGGGTTTTACCACCGGGCATGAACTCAGTAACTGAGTTCGACATTCGTGTAACCAAGTCTAGAAAGTAATCTCATGAGTAACGTAACGCTTTTTAACGCATCTAAAGTTCCCGCATTTGCCCGTAACAATGAACTGTCTGAGACAGCTAAAGCCCTTACAGGGGGCAGCACCATACAGAGCACCAAGCGCATCTCTATCAAAGGTGGTGTGTTCCGTCTGGTAGCTGGCAGTAAAGAAATCGCCTCGATTGATGAGCGACATCTTGACGTGATCATTGTTAAGGCAGCACCCAAGGTCAACCGCATTTTCTATGCTAAGTCCTATGACGCAGAGAACATTGCAGGGCCTGATTGCTGGAGCAACGATGGTGAAAAACCAGACGCTTCTATCAAAGACCCACAGTGCAGCACATGCATGGCATGCCCACAGAACGTAGCAGGTTCAGGACAGAACAACAGCCGTGCTTGCCGCTTCCAACAGCGCCTTGCCGTTGTGTTGGCAGATAACCCCACAGGGGATGTGTTGCAGCTTACGCTGCCAGCGACTTCTATCTTCGGTAAAGAAGAGGGAGACAAGCGTCCGCTCCAAGCGTTCGCTCGTTACTTGGCACTGCAAAGCCCTCCCATCAATCCCGAGCAGATCGTTACACGCATGCGTTTCGATACCAAGGCTGAAAGCCCCAAGCTGTACTTCCAACCCGTTCGCTGGTTAGAGGATGCCGAGTACGAAACTGTGTTGGAGCAGTCCAATTCTGAGGATGCCAAGCGTGCGGTGGTTATGACTGTTGCTCCACCCAGCGCCAAAGCAGAACCCCTGAAGCTCGAAGGCAGCCGCCCTATGGGTGATTTGACCAAAGAGGAAGACGCACCTGCGTATGCACCGATTGCGGAGAAAGCTGAAAAGGCGGAGAAAGCCAAGAAAGCCAAGGCCGCTCCTGTAGTTGAGGAAGACGAGAACGATGAGCCGGAAGTTCGCAAAGCCCCAACTAAAGAGACCGCAGTACCCGCTAAGAAAAGCAAGTTAGCCGACATCGTGGCTGACTGGGACGACGAGTAAGGAGTTTAGGGGGGAAAGCGGATGCTACCAACAATGTGGGGTCATCCACGAGTAGACGCAGCGAGTACCCCCACCCAATATGGCTTATTCAAATAAAACAATAGATACCGTGCTGTCAGCGCCTAAAACCCCCGGCAATCAGTTGGGGCGATGGGCGATACATCTTAACTTCCCAGTTACAAAGATAGCGGCAGCACTTGGCGTCACAAGACAAACGGTCTACAACTGGTTTCAGGGTAAGGACGTGTTTATCGCTTACCAAAATCGTGTAGAGCTTCTTTTAAAAATTATGCAATCGTCACGCACTGCGGACGATGCTTGGAGAAAAATATGTCAAGAATACAACCTAGAACCTTGAGCAACAAAGAGTTGATCACCCATTGCTCCAACCAACTTGACAGCGCCGAAGGTCTAGACTACTTATGGCAAGTTGAGTTACTGAACCGCTTTATTGCACTAGCCCCCTTAGATGAATTCCCGCCCAAAGACGAACGACAACTTGATCTTTTCCTGACCACGTAACCTGAAGGATTGTTATGACCCCGCTTGAGTTTCTAGCGGTAGTCCTGCCGTCCCCGGGTTCCGGGTACTACTGTGCAGTTGGCTATACAAAAACGAAAAAGGAGCACGATTTTGAACAAGCACTGGAGAATTTACTAACGCCCATAACATCTTGGCACGATAGCAAGAAAGACTGTTACTTCGCACTAGCTACATTTGCCGAAGCGGGGAGCCGCAAAGCTGAGAACGCTAGGTTCTTGCGCAGTCTGTTTATTGATATGGACGGTTATGCATCCAAGAAGGAAGCAGCGGAGTCCCTTAAGTCCTTCATGTTTAAGACAGGGCTGGACCTGCTTGGCACGCCGTACATCGTGGGGTCTGGTGGTGGGCTGCATGTGTACTGGCCGTTGACTGAGGACGTGGAGGTCGCACGGTGGAAGCCTGTAGCCGAAGCGTTAAAGCGCCTGTGCAAGCAGGAAGATATGCGTATCGACATGAGCGTGACTGCTGATGCAGCGCGTATCCTGCGTGTGCCTGACACCACCAACTTCAAGGCCAAGTACGCTACGCCGCGCCCAGTCCGCCTACTAGCTAAAGGGGATACGTTCGACTTCCAAGACCTGTCGAGCCTCATCATCAGCGGGCTCAAGTCTCCATTACCGGCGTTGCCAGCGGCATCGCTGCAACTGCCGGGGACCAAGCCAACCAGTGTCAAACACTCTGCTACGGCGGTTAAGTTGTTCGAGAACAGCCACACCAAGTTTAAAACCATCCTGCACAAAACTAAGGACGGGCTAGGCTGCGGTCAAATCCTGCACTACATCGAGAACGCTGCTGAAGAAGAGATGGAGCCGCTGTGGCGTGCCACACTGAGCATCGCTCAGAAGTGCGAAGACGGGCAGAAGGCTGCGGTTTGGTTGTCCGACTTACATCCATACGATCACGAGCGCATGCGCCAGAAGCTGGACCAAATCAAGGGGCCGTACTCTTGCGTGTCGTTCGACTCTATCAACCCCGGTGTTTGTGAGAAGTGTCCGCACTGGGGCAAGATCACTAACCCGTTGGCGTTGGGGCGCGAGACTGCGGTCAGCACGGAAGCTAAAGTTGTTGAAGTCTCGCTTGTACCTGAGAAGAAAAGCCGATCAGTACTGCGTCCTGAACCACCACGTGGCTATGCCTACGGTCAGAACGGTGGTGTGTTTGTAGAGAAAGAAGACATAGACCAGCAGGGCAACATCACCAAGAAGCACGTGATGCTTCTGCCCTATGACGTGTTTCCTGTAGACATCCTGAACAACGGTGGTGACCACTTAGTTCACTTGTTTGCGACACGTAACAGCATCGTCCAAGAAGTAATGCTCCCGCAGAAAGCGGTAGCGAGTAAGGACGAGACGATCAAATACCTGATGAACCAGAACATCGTTGCTTCGTTTGGGGCTGGCAACGACAAGAACCTGTACGACTACATCCGCGCCTGTGTGGAGAAGCTGAGTACTGAAAAGAACCCCATAGTAATTCCGCAGAGTTACGGCTGGCAGGACGATGACAGCTACGTGTTTGCCGGGTGCATCTACAGAAAAGGTGAGGAGCCTATCGAAGTCCCTATGCCCGGACTAGAGAACATCATCGCCAACACCAAGCCTACTGGTGTAGTTGAGAACTGGGTCAAAGTCGTCAACATGATGATCAGGCGCAAGATGTGGGATCACCTTGCGATTCTGCTGTTCGGTGCTGGCGCTCCGTTGATGCGCTTCACAGGTCTGTACGGCATGACGGTCCACTGCGCCTCAAGCGAGTCGGGTACTGGCAAGTCCTTGGCGCTGGATACTGCGGCTTCTGTATGGGGGCATCCGGTTCACTACCGCACTGGGTCGGGAACTTCTGCCGTAGCTATGCAGCAACGGCTTGGCTTGCTTCGCAGCAACCCACTTATCACGGATGAGATCACCACCAACAACCGTGTGGACTTCGAGTGGTTCCCTGCCTTCCTCTTCAGTATGAGCGAGGGGCGCGGCAAAGAACGTATGGAGTCAGGCGCAAACAAGGAACGTCTGAACCTGTCCATATGGCAGACCATTGCCATCATGTCATCGAACCGCCCCGCCGTGGATTACATGACGGGTGCTAGGCAGCACTCTTCTGAAGGTGAACTGCGCCGATTGATAGAGTACGGCATGGATGAGAAGCTGGACTGGAACACTGAGGAGATAGAGGTCATCAAGTCTCTACAGAACAACTACGCTGTAGTTGGCGATGTTCTGGTGCGGTACTTCGTAAGTAACGTGGACTACCTCAAGACGCTGCTGCCTAAAACCATACGTCAGATGTACGACGAGTTCAACGCCCCCAATGATGAGCGCTTCTGGATGGCGGGTTGTGCGTGTGCTGTGGCTGCGGGTATCCTGCTTAACGAGAAACATGCCAATGTGGTTGACATCCCCATGCAAGAGATCATCGACAGCCTACGCCGTCATATCGACAGCATGCGTGTTAGTATCAAAGGTGGCAAGCGCAGCGCAGAAGATGTGCTTAATGCGTTCATCCAAGAGTACCAAGGCCGCTTCGTTGTGGTTAAGTATGGCGATAAGGCGGGGCCATTGGCTCACTTCCATGATGGTACGTCTGTGGGTAAGACCACGACAAGAGCGGATGTGATGGGGCGAGTAGAGCACGGCGTTACTGCGGGCTGCATCGACTTCTTTATAGAAGAACGGCTGTTCAAGTCCTTCTGCTCCAACATGAGCTTCAGCTATTCCAATCTGAAGAAGCAGCTAGAGGCGCAGTTCACTGTGAGTTACGTGCCTAAGAAAGACATGATGTCTAAGACAGACGCACCGCCTATGCGCGTATCCGCAATGAAGATTAGCCGAAGAATCAGCAACCATGAAGAAGCTATTGGTAGTCAAGCATCCGTGGATGAGACTTGAAAAGGGGCAGGGGTTTTTCGTCCCCTGCCTCGACACGGACGCAGTACGTGTTGCGGGATTAAACGCCGCCCTTGCTTGCCGCATCTTTGATGCGCGGGCTTACGTGGCAATCAAAGACGGCCTTATTGGGGTTTGGTTCTTTAGACGCGGCTTTCAAACACGTTAAAACGCCGTATAAACAAATCCGCTTTTTCTTGCTTAGCTTTTTCAAGCTGGTCTAAACGGGCACGCTTTTGCTCAGCGCTAAGATCACCTCGATTTCTAGTACGCTCCATGTCTAGGTTTATTTGCCCGATAACTTTGCGATACTGCCCCGCCAATCCGGCAGATGCTATTTCAGCTTTGTGATCTTCTCTGAACGCTTTCGCATCTTCGCTGCGGCCCTCTTTTATCATGCGGTTGAATGTTGTACGTGCTTCCACAGATTCTTTTGCAAGTCTGTAAACGGTGTCCGCATCCGCTCCACCAAATTGTTTTTGGAACATGGACCCAAAAAACGGTAGCTCAGAGGCCCGCATTTCAGGGGCTTCGCCTTTACTTTCTGGTTTAAACAACTGATTAGCGGCAGAAAAAGCAACCAAAGGAGCTACTCCAAGATAGGCTCGCGTCAAGTGCTCGATCTGTACGGGCGACAAAATAGGCAACGCCTTGCTCACTGCTTTGGCAAATTCTGTGGTGTTTGCGTTAAACCGTTCTGTAATGTCCATGCCCTGCTGCCGCATGGATTCGATTGGGGCCCCGCTCATAAAGTTTTTATTAGTCCAGACTTCATAGACCGGCTTGATTATCTGCGGCGCTCCTCTAGAGGTCCAACCGGGGATAGAGTTGAGGAACATGTCGCGCACCGCTTCCCACTGCTCGGGCGTGTATTTGTCTTTTTTGAGCGCGTCTACGAGTGCTACTGGAATAGCAAAGAAGTATCCGGCTTCATAAGGTATTGGCATTTTTACGGGTTCTGCAACGCCCGGTAGGTGCAAAAAGAAGTTCGTGTACTTGTCTCTGGGTCGAGCATTTTTGTAGTACTCGTCATCGTCCATTGCCAGCGCATACACAAACCCAAGACCCATTAAGAACATCGCATTGTTAAAAAACTTACGTTGTATCTTTAACTGTTCTTCAAAAGGCATTTGCCCTCTTGCAGCTTTGTACAGAACATTCAAACCCTGTATCTGGGAGTTTATGAACGGTATCAAACGGTTGGCGTATTGAACTGCCGGATTAAGTCCGCGCTTGTAGAAGTTCATGGACTCCATAGTCATGATGTCCGCTTCGCCTTCCGACAAACCGTTCTTCAGTGCGTTCTCATAAACAAGCGCCCTAGTGCTAGCATCCGCCTTGATTGCCGCATTGTCTAAAGCAGCGAACACTTTGTCCAAAACAGACTTGTCTTTACCGCTAGATATCTGCAAGGCTATCTTAGCTATGTCGTCCGCATCGCCAGTAAAAATACCGCTCTGGATCAAGCCCTTTTTAATAAGCGCATCAGCACTTGTACTGGTTCCACGGTACTGCTTAACAAATTCAGTACCAGCCTTCACCATAGCCCTGATAGGACCGTAGTTAAAGCCGCTGGTAAATGCCGCAGCCATAGGGTCTCGAACAAGCTGCCGCAAAATGTAAGGCGGCATGCGTGTAATACCGGAGCGAAGCGTGTCCGAAAATGCCCCCGCTATTTTTAAGAACGCAGGTAGTGGTAGGTGGGAACCTTCTATGCTCTTAACAACAAGCGCAGCAGGAACGCCCTCTGCCACAGTTCCTTCTGTATCAATTTTCACCCAGCGACGCCCATCGTCACTAGCTTTGTTTGGATCAGGTTCTGAGTAAAACCGGATTACATTGGCATCTTCTGGGCCAGCACCGCTGTGAATAGCCATTTTATTTTTTCTAGCGCCCGTCTTGGGGTCAACATCACCCGCGCCCTTACCTAAAGCCTGCAAAGCGTAACCAATAGATTTGGTAGCCATGTTTGATAACGCGGCATCGGTTAGTAAGAGCGTGTTACGGTAGAGCGACTGATCCAGCGGTATTATTTTGTCTTGCCCGCCCTTTAGTTCAGCCAGATAGGGCTGATACCGGATGTCGCCAACACTGACAATCAAATCATCGCCGTACACCAGCTCCGCAGCACCGTTATCTTTTACACGGTAGAAAGGAACGTAATCGCCTGTTTCAAGCAACGCATCGGCCTGCGCCTTTGTGATGCGCTGGGCTTGCGCTAAAAATCTAATAAGCCCTTCGTTATACTTGTTGTACGTATTGCGTACGTGTTCCAAAGCTGTTTTTAGTTTTGGGTCCGCATCAACTTCTTTTAGCGCCGCGCGTAGCTTGTCTTCTGTAATACCAAGTGCGCCAATGTCTAGCTTGCTAACGCCTTTATTAAGCGCACGTTGTGCCAACATGTACATAGTGGCAACGTCAACTTTTTCTCTTGAAGTTTCGCGGGGTACGTCGGCAATAGCGTCAAAGACATCCTTGCCACTTGTTTTACCTGACGTGTTGACAATGTACATACCCTTGGCATCTCTGCTTAACTCCAAAGCGCCGTTGTTAAGTACAGCAAACGTCACAGGCATTTTTTGATCAGCCTTTAGTACGTTGTACATCGCCTGTTTAAACAGCAAGTCATCCCCGTGTTTAAGGGTTTCCCGCAAACCAGCACGCATATCCACGCCCTGCATTTCCGCTTCAAGTTTTGGATTAGTTCCTAGCTTTTCACGCCAAGTCTTGGGTTGCTGGATCGCTTTGCCAATCAGGTCATCCATGATAGGCGTAATTTCCATTGGCGCAAAGCCTTTTGAAAAGCCACCTTCGGGCGTTTTGCCTTCGTAAATTTCTGTCTTTGTGACGTTAAATATTTCTTCAGTCAAAGCCACCGCTTCAGCAAACAAAGATTGAGCGGCTTTGGCAGGCATGTCAAAGAACTTCGACAACGCTTCCACAAACCGTGTGAATATGCTTTTACGCGGTTGCGTAGAAGGAATCTCTACCAACAATTTTTGAAATTCTCGATTTGCAAACAGTTCTGCTACAAATTCTTTGTCGTTTTTCAAACCGTAAATATCTTTTGGTGTTCGCCCTAACCCCATTCTGTGTTTACGAAAGTACGTCTTGCCTTCCGGTGTTGCCAACCAATCCAGCGTTTGCTGACGCAAACTTTCCATACGACCCCGCAAACTCCTGTCGAGTTCCATGGCACGAACAGTTGCCGCGTGCGTCAACTCATGCAACAAAACTTTGTTTGTGGTGTAATGACCTGTTCGGTGTGCTTGCACGTACACGGCATCCGATGCCGAAATGTACAAACCTCCAATACTTTTACCGTTTCTTTGCAACGCACTGACGGTAGCGTACACACGTCCATCGCCTTCGCGCACGGGGGCGCTATCAAAAACGTCGGCTAAACGATCAAACAGTTGCCGGGCCATTGGCGACGTAGTCTTGCGAGCGCCGTAGCGAGCAGCATCTGCAAACGTCATGCCGGTCAAGGGGGAATCCGTGTCAATTTCGGTACCGAATTCACGTTTAATTTTTGCGGCATGTTGAACCGGCATCAGTTTTTGAGTTGCAACTGATATGGGGCGCGCATCCGTCAGCG
>Ga0114981_10002909_pt1 | contig 10948 bp, 10 predicted proteins | sample S_140806_MF_Meta_FD_87028 | JGI IMG/M metagenome (GOLD analysis project Ga0114981, IMG submission 87028) | Freshwater microbial communities from Lake Simoncouche, Canada to study carbon cycling - S_140806_MF_MetaG | ecosystem: Environmental > Aquatic > Freshwater > Lake | place: Lake...
AACACCATCACCGGGGGGAAAGGCGTCCTTCAGGATGGGTTCGAGATCCGCCGCGTCGCGGTCGAAACCCGCATCCCGTGCCTCACCTCCCTCGATACCGCGTCAGCCCTGGCATCGTCACTCTCGCTCGGGGCAAACGAGTACTCGGTCCTGCCGATCACCGAATACGGGAAACCACGCGGGTAAGCCACCAGTCCTCAGATGCGGCGTGCCGGCAGTCACATCCGGCATCCACCGGCACGCCGCCTGCGGATGGGGCTGCGCCTCGCCCGACCGATCCCGTGCGACAGGCCCGCAGAGGCTTCAAGACCGTTCCGGCTACGGCGCTTGCGATCACGCGCCCATGGCGCAGGACGCTCCAATGATGAACAAGTCCCGCAAGGAAAGGCCGTAACCGGCGTGTCAGAACCCAACGCCGCGCAGCGCACCAATGAGGTCCAGACGTCCGGCCCTCCCAGCGAAGCGTCCATGCATCGGGGGCCACGGCGAGGGTGGACTGACGTCGGTTCCAGGCGTCTCGGCTACCTCTTCGCGGTGATCGCGGTAGCACTCTTCAGCACCTCGCCCGCGCTCGTTCGCTACGCGCCCCTCGTCGGCCCGATCGAGATCACATTCTGGCGCCTGCTTACTGGCGCAGCGACAATCCTGATCGTCTCGTCGATCGTGTCGCCACGCGGCAGCGCACGGTCGGGGGCGGGCCCCGGCATCAACTTCCGTTCAATCGCGACCCCGAAGTTCGCAATGTATGGCCTCCTTGTTGCCGTCCACTTCGGCTCATACATCGCGTCTCTCGGGTTCACCAGCACGGCACACTCACTCGCCATCACGTACACCGCACCGGTCTTCGTCGCCATGTTCGCCCACGTCTTCCTGCACGAATCGATTCGTCCACAGGCATGGATCGGGATCGCCATCGCCGTGGCCGGCGCGGTCTTCCTGACCGGGTTCGAACCGACCTTGACGACGCGCAGCCTCATCGGTGACGGAATGGCCCTGTTCACCGCGGTCACATTCGGCATCTACTCCATCATCGGGCGCCAGGCCCGCAACCAGCACACCCTATTCGAGTACGCATTCGGGGTCTACCTTTGGGGTGCGATCTGGCTTCTTCCCGCCGCCATCTGGACCATGGGCGGGTCAACCTACGACGTCGTATCCGGGTTGGCAATCATTGCCCTCGGTGTCGCCCCGCTCGGGACCGGGCACACGCTCTACAACGCCGCCCTGCGACGCATCCCAGCCACGGCTGCCAACATCATCGCCATGTTGGAAGTGATCGGGGGTGTCATCTTGACGGCCTGGCTCTTCGGCGAAATGCCAACATCCACTTCCATCGCCGGGGCAGGGGTGATCCTGGCGGGCATCCTGATCGTTGTCTGGGAACCCTCTTCGACGTAGTACGATGACGCGCGGCACGGCTCGTGTCGGCGAGCGCCGGGAGCGTTCGCATCACCACCCCATCTGTTCCATACACGCTTCGCTTAGCCCACCCCACCGCGCCGTGATGTCTTTACATTTCGCTATAGGAGAGAAAGCCATGACTACCCCAGCAACCGGCATCGGGCCGTTCGACCTTACCGGGCGGGTGGCCCTCATCACTGGAGCCAGCCGTGGCATCGGGCGCGCCATCGCAATTGCCCTTGCCCACGCGGGTGCTTCGATCGCCGCAATGTCGAGAACCGCTTCCGACAACGAATCACTCGTGGCGGAGATCGGACCAGAACACGCCATCGCGATCAGCGGTGACGTGAACAGCCGCGCCGACAACGAACGTGCGGTCGCCGAAACCGTCGCGCATTTCGGACACCTGGACATCTACGTCCCGGTTGCAGGCACGAACCGTCGCAAGAAGATCGTTGATGTGACCGAAGACGACTACGATTTCGTGGTCGGGACGAACCTTCGCGGTCTTTATTTCGGGTGCCAGGCGGCGACCAAGGCGATGACCCCAGCCGACGGAAGTGCACGCGCGATCAGCGGCAAGATCATCACGGTCGGTTCCCTCGCTTCCGTACAGGGCGTCGCCCCCGGAATGTCCGCGTATGCCGCCAGCAAGGGTGGTGTCGCCCTCCTGACCAAGGCGCTCGCTGTCGAGCTTGCCCCACACAACATCCAGGCGAACTGCATCGCGCCCGGATTCATCCTCACCGATCTCAATCGCAACTTCATCGGAGTCGAACCGAGGAAGACATGGGTGCTTTCACGCATTCCAGCCGGGCGGTTCGGCGCACCAGTGGATGTGTCGCCAACGGCTGTATTCCTTGCGGGAGGGGCTTCAGACTTCGTGACCGGCCAGGTCATTGCGGTCGACGGCGGCTTCCTTGCCGGGTCCGATTGGAACCAGGGCGCCTGATTGACACAAAGTGCCGATGGGAGAAATGACACCTATGACAACCCAGCACCGCGGCCTATTTGCAATCCCGGTCACCCCGTTCACTGATACCGGCGCATTCGACGAAGCGTCCCTGCGAAGCACGCTCGCGTTCTGCCTGGAAGCCGGCACACACGGAATCGTCACTCCAGTCAACGCCAGTGAGTTCAGCACGCTCTCCACCGAGGAACGACATACTGTCAACCGGGCAACAGTTGAAGAGATCTCGCGCGCAGGCAAGAAAGGCATTGTCCCTGCGGTCATCGGGGTGTGCGCCGAGACGACTGCCGAAGCGGTTGCCTACGCCCGCCATGCCCGGGATACCGGCGCCGATGCCGTGATCTCCATGCCCGCCTACCAGGAACCTACGGACGAGGCGCACATCTTCGACTTCTATGTGGCCCTCGCCGAAGGTGCTGGCCTACCGATCTACATCCAGAACCACGAGAAGACGAACGGTATCGGTCACCCCATGTCCGCCGACTTCATCGTTCGCCTATGCCGCGAGATCGAACTGGTGCAGTACATCAAGGAGGAATCCCAGAACACCGGATACAAGATCTCGCACACCATCGCGCACGCCGGAGAACACTGCAGGGGGATCATGGGAGGCAAGGCCGGACGCTACCTGTTCGACGAGGTTCGACGCGGCGCGTGCGGCACGATGCCGGCATGCGAGAGTGCCGATGTCCACTCTCAAGTGTGGAACCTGATCGACGCCGGCGACCTGAACGGGGCACGCGAACTCTTCAATGACTTGCTTCCGCTCCTCAACATCGAGGCAGCATTCGGAACGGCAATCTACAAGGAAGTCCTTTACCGCCGACGCATTATCGCGTCGCCATACAAGCGGCTTCCCGGCCTGACGCTTGATGCGCATGACCATGAAGAACTCGAACTGATCCTGAACGCACTTTCGCCCCACTTCACCGTGCGTACCCCAGTGACCCGCCCCTGACCCGCCTTCGCGCCCCTGAGGGAGCGGTCATCCAACCTCAGGGGCCGATTTCCGGTTACGGCTCACCAATTCGTCCCGCCGTGAAAGGGTCTGGGCAACGTCCCGGTCGCGGCCCGACGAGAGTCGCCGGACGGGATACGGGTATCCTTTTCGGAGAATGACAACACGCGGTCCGATTGCGTCAGACACCGAATCGGCGTCTGCCCTTTCGGTCACACCCGCACCCCAGCAACAGTCTGTTGATGGCGTCCTTGCAGGACAACGCAAGGTAAACGCCTTGTGGGCCACTCCCATCGTGAGGTGGGGAATCCTGGTCATGGTCGCGAGTACGGTTGTTATCGTCGACCAAGTGACGAAGTTTCTTGTGGTTTCGTCGATGAGCCTTGGGGATACTATTCCGGTTCTCCCGTGGTTGGCGCTGCATTACATCACGAACCGCGGTGTAGCGTTTGGGATGTTCCGTCAATTCGGCGATGTGTTGCTGCCTCTCTCGCTGGCAATTTGTGGCGTCATCATCTTCGTCTACCGGACCGTCGAGACCAGACGCCTGTGGGTTCGGATCGCCCTCGCCCTCCAAGTCGGAGGTGCAATCGGAAACGTCATTGACCGCGTACGCCTTGGCGCGGTTGTGGATTTCATCGAGTTTCACATCGACGAACTGCAGTTTCACTTCGCGATTTTCAACGTCGCCGACAGCGCCATTTGTGTTGGGGTCGTCATGCTTGTCGCCGCACTCCTGATCCAGAACGAGGGATGACCATCGCGCAATCACCACCCACCAATGACCACCCGACCCCGCCACTGATTGGCAGCTTTCCCGATGGGACGGCAACCGACGCACATGCCGACTTAGCGTTTGACGAGACAGAACTGGATCTTGCCCCAGACCCGGACGGACCAACGACCTGGAACCTCATCGTCGACGAACCGGATCAGGGGCATCGCCTCGACCGCTTCGTGGTTACCCACGGACCCGGTCTTTCCAGGATGCGTGTCCAGGCGCTGATTAGTTCTGGCGAAGTCCGCGTCAATGGCGAGCAAGCCGATGCGGCGACGAAAGTCAGGCTTGGTCAGACCGTGACGGTCATCGTCCCCGCCGTCGTCGTAACCCATCTCATCGCCGAAGCAATACCCATCGACGTCGTCTACGAAGATGCAGATATCGCGATCGTGAACAAGGCTGCCGGCATGGTCGTCCATCCGGCACCTGGTCATCCACGGGGAACCCTCGTGAATGCCTTGCTGGCTCGGCTTCCAGACCTGCAGGCAATCAATGGCACCATTCGTCCCGGTATCGTTCACCGTCTCGACCGTGACACCTCCGGCCTGATCGTCGTCGCCAAGCACGAGCGCGCATTGGCATTCCTGCAGGCGCAGTTCCGTGACCGCACAGTCGAGAAGCGGTACCTCGCCCTCGTGGACGGTCACCCTCGGACCGACCGTGGTGCGATCGACGCACCAATTGGCAGACGACCGGACCGCCCCGACGAAATGGCTCTCGTGAGCATTCCACGGGGAGGGCGCAACGCCCTCACCTACTTCCGGACCGTCGAAAATTTCGCCAAGCACACCTTGATCGAATGCAAGATTGTCACAGGACGGACGCATCAGATTCGCGTCCACCTTGCCTCAATTAGCATTCCGGTCACTGGTGACACGGTATACGGCCGCCCAGAACCAACCATCGCTGTCGGACGCCAGTTCCTGCATGCGGCCCATCTCGCATTCCGACGCCCAGATGGTGAGGAAATGGTCTGCGAATCACCGCTTCCAGCCGACTTGCAAGACGCGATGAATCAGGCAAGACACTAAACGGTCGGGGTGCGCCTAGGCGAAGCGGGCGAGGAGTGCGCCGAACTCGTAAAGCATCATCACCGGGATCGCGACCAGCAACTGGTTGAATGGATCCGGCGTCGGCGTGACGATCGCGCCGACGATGAACGCCAGAACGATCACGTACCGCCTCCACTTGCCGAACATGCCGGCGTTGACTACGCCGACCTTGGTGAGGATGAACATGATCAACGGCAACTGGAAGACGCCGCCCACGGCGACCAGTAACCGGGTGACAAAGTCAATGTAGCTCGCCACGGTTGGCACGACCTTGATCGAGTCGTCACCGAAGCCGAGCAAGAACGTCAGTGCGGCCGGCATCAGGGCAAAGTAGGCGAAAGCCACACCACAGACGAATGAGAACGTCGCTCCCGGGACGAACGCAAGGATATAGCGCCTCTCCCGACGTGTGAGTCCCGGCGCAACGTACATCCACACCTGATAAAGAAGGATCGGCATGACGAAGACAAGGGCGACGACAAGTGAGACCTTGAAGTACGCCACTACCTTCTCAGTCGGAGTGATTGCCTGGAGTTCGTGTCCATTCAGGGGCCACAGCGCAATCTCCATCCATGTGCGGTAGAAGACGAACGCAATCACCGTCCCGACGCCGAGCGCTGCAGCCATGATCACGAAGCGGTTGCGCAACTCGAGCAGGTGTTCCATGAGTGAGAGTTCGACGGTGGAAACACCGCGCTCATCCTCATTTGGACGAACAGTGTCATCGTTCCACCAATCTCGAATCCGGGGCACGGCGAAGACGTAGGTAACCACCCCAGAAAGCACGACCACCAAAAGCGCGACCACCGCCGCCCACGGATACTCAGACCCCGGCACCGGGCTCCAGAGCCAGTCGACCGCAGCCTGCAGGGCGATGGCGAATTGATCAGTCGTCACGCGTGCATTCCCCCGCAAAGGCTACCGCGGCCAGCACTCCCGATGGAAAAGGGTCGGTCATTCACGGTCCGCTTCCTCAGCACCAATGGCACCCAACCCCTCCTCCGATGTGCCCAGAAGAGGGGTAATAGCCCGCGCGACCGCACCGAGGACACCATTCACAAACTTCGCCGACGGTTCGTGTCCGAACACCTTTGCGAGTTCGACCGCCTCATTGATTGCCACACGGACAGGCACCCCGACAGCCGCCGAAAGCTCATGAACGGCTAGCCGAAGGATCGCACGTTCCACCACGTCCATTCGATCAACCGGCCAACCGGGAGCACCCTTGGTCAACGTTTCGTCGATCGACCCGAGATTGGCGATGACCCCCGGGAGGAGGCGCCTGGCGTACGCCGAGGCCTCGTGAGGAGTGCGATCCTCAAGGATCCGACGTTCAAGCACCGCCGACGGCACATGACCGGTCACATCGACTTCGTAAAGGACCTGGATGACAACCGCCCGCGCGCGCCTTCGTTCGACGCCGACCCCTTCGGGCCACTCGTCCTCATCGGTCGCGAAGACATCAACTGACTTCAGGGCTTTCGATCCGCCGGGAATGCTCGACACTCTCTCACGCTCACCAATGCGGATGACCGGCAAATCCGGCTCCGGATCGGCTGGGCGCAAGTCAAGTCCTTGTGGCGGTGCGGTCATGACTGATGATCCACGCCGGGCGGGGGAGAGCATGACCCGACGGCACTCACCATTCCACCCCGGGCAGCCATCGTTCCACGAACGTGGTAGTGAGATCCTGCGTGATGAACGACGGATCGCTGACCAATCGTTCGTGGAAGCCAACCGTGGTAGCGAGACCCTCGATCCGGAACTCAGCCAGGGCCCGGAGAAGGCGCACCCTGGCCTCCTCGCGTGTCGATCCATAGGTGATCAACTTCGCCAGAAGTGAGTCGTAGAAGGGTGGCACCTCATAGCCGGCAACAACATGGGTGTCCACTCGCACACCCGGACCACCAGGCATGTCAAACCGGCCCACCAGACCCGCATCCGGCGCAAAGTTCCGCCGCGGATCGTCGGCGGTGACCCGAACCTCGATTGCGTGGCCTTGCAAGTGGATCTCATCCTGCGTCCACGGCAAGTGCGCCCCGGACGCGATCGCAAGTTGGGTCTTTACCATATCCACCCCGGTGATCGCCTCGGTCACGGGATGTTCCACCTGGAGACGCGCGTTCGCCTCCATGAAGTAGAAGTCATGGTTCCGGTCGACCAGGAATTCCCATGTTCCGGCGTTGACGTACCCCACGGCTCGGGCACCGGCAACGGCCGCCTCGCACAATTTCGCGCGGATTGGATCAGGGATGCACGTAGCAGGTGCCTCTTCGAGAACCTTTTGCGCCCGGCGTTGCAATGAGCAATCACGCTCGCCAAGATGGATCACGGAACCGTGCATGTCACCAAGGATTTGCACCTCGATGTGGCGCGCGTCCTCGATGCACTTTTCGAGATAGATCTCAGGGTTTCCGAACGCACTTGAAGCCTCAGCTTGTGCAACCGGGAACGAGGCAATCAGGTCCTGAACCGACGTCAGTCGCCGTATCCCCTTGCCACCGCCACCACCGACTGCCTTCAGCATGACGGGGTACCCAAGCGACTGGGCAAAGTCCTTGGCCTCGTCCAGCGTTCGCACTGGCGCATCGCCTCCCGGCATCACCGGGAGACCGGCATCGCGCATCACCGAACGCGCCCGGGCCTTGTCGCCAAGCTGGGCAATCGTCTCCGGGGTTGGACCCACGAATGTGATGCCGTATCCGGCGCAGATCTCCGCAAAGGCCGAACTCTCAGACAGGAATCCCGTTCCCGGGTGAATGGCCTCCGCGCCGGTCATCAGCGCCGCCTGAATGATGTTGGGCACATTGAGATAGGACCGTCCGGTCGGCGCCGGACCAATGCAAATGGCTTCGTCGGCGAGTCGAACATGCAGGCACGTGCGGTCCGCCTCAGAAAATACGGCAACTGTCCGGATGCCGAGCTCCCGGCATGCACGGATGACACGAACCGCGGCCTCGCCTCGGTTGGCAATCAGCACCTTTGCAAACATCTGATGCCTTCTTGCCTTATCCCATCACCATGCCGCCGTCGACGTGGAGGACCTGGCCGGTGATGTACCGGGCCTCCCTTGAACACAGAAACGCTGCCGCCTCGCCTATGTCGTCTGCTGTGCCCATCGCGCCCATGGGGACGGTCGCAAGTGCCTTGGCACTCTGTTCCGGGGTCAGGGTAGCGGCAATCCCCGCGTCAATGTACCCAGGGGCCAAGGCATTGCAGGTGATTCCCCGGCTTGCAACTTCCCTCGCCGTGCTACGGGTCAATCCAATCATCCCTGCCTTTGCAGCCGCATAGTTGGCTTGCCCGGCATTGCCCGAGACACCGATCACCGAAGTCACATTCAGGATGCGCCCGCTTCGTTGCTTCATCATCGAACGCATGACCGCGCGCGTCCCAAGAAAGGCTGACCGAAGATTGGTCGCAATCACATCATCCCAGTCGGCATCGTCCATCCTGACGAGCAACCCGTCGCGAGTGATCCCAGCGCAATTCACCAGGATGTCGATGCGACCATGCGCCTCAAGGACCGACGCAACCATCGCATCGACGTCCTCACGCAACGTCACGTTGCCTCCAACGGTCATGCCATCGCCACCGCCAGCACGGATGGCATCAAGGGTCTCCTGAGCACCCATGCGGTTTGATCCGTAATGGCACGCCACAATGGCCCCGCCCGTACCAAGTCTGACGGCAATCGCCCTTCCGAGGGCACCAGATGCCCCGGTGACCAACGCGATCATGCCCGAAACCCCACGATCAGACATCCATTGCCTCCAGTCCGGCCAGCAGCCATTCTGAACCACGCCGAGCCAGCAAACCCTTGACGCACCATCCCGGATGACGACGCATCCCGTCAGGCATTCGCATTTTCGCCCGCCTCGGAACCGAGCCATTCCACAACCCTGCCCACGCCGTCGGTATCGCCCACACTGTGGACCTCGGCGTCCGGTATCGCCCGTTGCACCAGATTTCCCAGTACTGTCCCTTGTCCGAACTCAACAAACCTCCGGCACCCGGATTCTGCAAGAAGGGTGACCGTGTCCGCCCAACGCACGGGGCTGACTACCTGGGCCGCAAGTTCCGCCCTGATGTCACGGGCGCGCCGAAGTGGAATCGCGGTGACGTTTGCAATCACTGGCACGCGGGGGTCACCGAAGGGCGCCATCGCAATGGCACGGGCAAGCCCTTCCTGTGCAGGCGCCATCGCGGCCGAGTGAAATGCACCACCTACCGTCAATGGGACGCAACGGCGCGCACCTCGTTCACGGCACGCCGCGCTGGCGGCCTCGAGTCCGGGCAAGTCGCCTGCAATGACGATCTGGGCCGGGGAGTGCGCGTTGTCATTGGCGACCGACACGTAACTGCCCGGTACTGTCTCCCGCGCCGACGCACAGGCAGCTTCAACTGCGTCCCGCCCCAACCCGAGGACAGCGACCATGCTTCCGGGGGTCGTATCGGCCGCCCACTGCATCAGCCGGGCGCGTTCGCACACCAGGCGCAGTCCGGTCGCAACATCGGTCGCACCACTGGCCACTACCGCCGCGAATTCGCCGACGCTGTGCCCCGCAACGAATGACGGTTCCGGGAGGGGTATTCCATGCCGTGCTTCCCACGCTTCACGAACCGCTGCGACCGCCGCAAGACTCACCGAGACAATCGCTGGCTGCGTGACAACGGTCGCTTGCAAGGCCTCGGGCGGTCCATCGAACATCGAGCCCGTGAGCGAACCGCCCCAGACCGCATCCGCAATCAAGAACACGTCGCGCGCCGCCGATGAGTCGCGGTGCAGCGGCTGCCCCATCCCCACCGCCTGAGAACCCTGGCCGGGGAACAGCCAGGCCATTGAGGCGCTCATCTTTTCCTCCACCTGACGTCGTTCAGGCAACAAAAAGAGGCGCCTTTCGGCGCCCCTCTGGAACAGGCCCACCTACGTGACTTGCGTCAGCAAATGGGCTCAGGGCAGACCCGTGGCCGCTACTGCGCCGCTCTCTCGTTGTTCATCTCAACGACCTGCCGACCGCGATACACTCCGCATCGGTGGCACGCCTGATGAGGCAACGTAAGCTGACGACAGCTCGGACACGTAATGAACTGAGGAAACTCCAAAGCATGGTGCCCACGGCGACTGTCTCGCCGCATTTTGCTGATCTTGCGTTTCGGGTGTGCGCCCACGTCTTACAACTCCGGTCAACGACGGTCAATCATACCGGTTCTGGTCCCGGTATGGCTAGCAATGTCAGGATGGACGGTCAGTCTCGCCTCCCGCACCGAATAGACCCTTTAGCGAAGCCATCCGCGGGTCGGGTTCGCTGTCATCGCAGTCGCACGGGTCGGTGTTCCGGTTCGCCCCGCACGTTGGACACAATCCTTCACACTCGGGATCGCACAACGGGTACATCGGCAACCCCAACAGCAGTTCCTGACGAACCGCTTCGGCAAGGTCAAGTTCGTGGTTGTGATCGATCACGAACGCAAGGTCGTCGTCTGGAATGACCACGGCCAGGCCGGTAACCACATCCACTGACGGGAAGAACTCCGCATCAAACTCGAGTTTGACCGGTGAGACCGCATCCTCCAGGCAACGGCTGCAATCCAACGCAACGTCAGTGTCGAGGCGCACCCTCGCGAAAATGCTCCGAGGGCTCCGCAATAGGCGAACCGAACCGGTGAGATCCCGCAGTGGCCTCGCCTCTTCGGCCATCGAGGCGACCGTGGCTCCTGGAACCTGGATCACATGGTCGCGCACGCCACCCGCAGGCTCCTTGAGCAGCCCGACAACGTTGATC
>Ga0114981_10002911_pt1 | contig 10946 bp, 9 predicted proteins | sample S_140806_MF_Meta_FD_87028 | JGI IMG/M metagenome (GOLD analysis project Ga0114981, IMG submission 87028) | Freshwater microbial communities from Lake Simoncouche, Canada to study carbon cycling - S_140806_MF_MetaG | ecosystem: Environmental > Aquatic > Freshwater > Lake | place: Lake...
CCCCCGTCAGCAAAGACATCCGCGGCGAGATCTGGGTCAAGCTCTGGGGCAACCTGACTTTCAACCCGATCAGCGCGCTCACGCACGCCACGCTGGAGCAGATCTGCACCTTCGCGCCCACGCGCGAGTTGGCCGCGCGCATGATGACCGAGGCCAAGGCCGTGGCTGAGCGCCTGGGCGTGCAGTTCCGCATCAGCCTGGAGCAGCGCCTGGCAGGGGCCCAGGCCGTGGGTTCGCACAAGACCAGCATGCTGCAAGACGTGGAAGCCGGCCGCGCGCTGGAGCTGGAAGCGCTGGTGGGCGCCGTGGTGGAGCTGGGCCGGATCACCGAGACGCCCACCCCCACCATCGAGGCGATCTACGCCGTGACCAAGCTGCTGGGGCAGACGCTGCAGACGCAAGGCGGACGACTGGCGGTGCAGCCCGGCTGAAACAGCGGATCGGGAGCTGGGGCGTGCAGGCGCTCCGCCCTGACCTCCTCAGGCCGGCTCACCCGCCGGCGGCGCGCCGCTGGTCGATCAGGCCCCGCAGCGTGGCCTTGAGCGCCTCGGCCTGCTTCAGCCCAAACGGGGCGAGCACGCGGTTCTCGTGCTCGCGGGCCAGCGTAATGAGGGCTGACACCGTGCGTTGCCCCTCAGACGTGATACGGACGCGCGTGATGCGGCGGTCCGCCGCGTCGGGCAGCCGCTCCACTTGACCGCGCGCCTCCATGCGGTCCAGCAGCCGCGTGGCGGTGGGCCCTTTGGTGAGCGAGACCTCCGCCAGGCGGCCGGTGGTCATCTCCAAGCCGTCGGCCAGCGTGGCCAACACCCGCCACTCCGACACCATGAAGCCATGCTCGCGGACGACGCGGTGGAACTCCCCCTGGATCAACTGCGCCGCCTGACCGAGTAGCGCCGGCAGGTAGTCGTCGACGAAGGGCTGGTCCACGGCAAGCGTGTCGGCGGCGGGTCGCTTCATGTGCGGAATGGTCCGGCTAGATGATGAGCGTGCCGACGCTGGCGCCGCCACACACATAGAGCACCTGGCCGGTGACAAAGCCGTTGCCGGGGTGGACAAAGAAGTCCACCGCACGCGCCACGTCCTGCGGCGTGCCCAAGCGCTTGACCGGTATGGCCGCTGCCAGCTGGCGCTCGCGCTCGCTCTCGGCGGGCACCACGGCATGGAACATCTCCGTGCCGCGGATGGGCCCGGGGGCGACCACATTGACAGTGATGCCCTCCGGCGCCAGCTCCAGCGCCCAGGTACGGGCCAAGCCGATCATGCCGGCCTTGGTGGCGGCGTAGGCGCTGCGCGTGGCCAGACCGAGTGCACCGCGCGAGGAGATCATCACCACACGCCCAAAGCCGCGCTCGCGCATGCCCGGCCGTACCACCTGGGCGATGACGATCGCGCTGCCCAGGTGCAGCTCGGTCAGCGCGTCCAGGTCTTCCAGTTGCACATCCGCCAGCAGCGCGGGGCGGATCACACCGGCGTTGTGCACGAAGGTGCTGATGGCGTGGCGCTGCGCCAGCTCGGCCGCCACTGCCCGCGTGGCCTGGCGGTCCGTCAGGTCGACCTCGACAGGGTGCAGCTTCGGGTGGTCGATAGTGGTGGGCCTGCGTGACAACGCCAGCACGGTCATCCCCTGCGCGAGCAGGTGTTCGCAGATCGTGCGGCCGATGCCGGTGCTGGTGCCCGTGACCAGCGCCGTGGGGCCTTCGGGGTGCAACTCGTGAGAGGACATGGCGGGGTTCAGAAAGCAGTGGGCGGATGCAGCGGTTCAGCCGGCCACCAGCGCCAGCACCCGCAGCGGGCTGCCACTGCCCTGCTGGATCTTCAGCGGCGGGCAGATGAGCAGGCTGCCCGAGGGCGGCAAATGGTCCAGGTTGCACAGGCACTGCAGGCCGTAGCGGCCCGCGCCGTGCATGTAATAGTGGCAGGGGTAGGGCGGGCGCAGGTGGTAGCCCTGTCCGGCATCGGTGCCGATGGCCTCGGAGCCGAAGCCCAGCACGTCGCGCTGCTCCACCAGAAACTGCACCGCCTCGGCCGAGGGCCCGGGCGTGTGCTGGCCGGTATCGTCGAAGTTCTGGTAGGCCTCGGGGTCGGTACGCCGGCTCCAGTCGGTGCGCATCAGCACCCAGGCGCCGGCCGGAATGCGGCCGTGCGCGGCTTCGAAAGCCTCGATATCGGCCACGGTGAGCAGGTAGTCCGGGTCGGCAGCGGCCTGCTCATGGCAATCGATCACCACCGCGGGGGCGACGAAATGCCCCACAGGGATGGTGTCCACCGCGTTGTTCGGCAGGTGGCGGCCGGAGATCCAGTGGATCGGCGCGTCGAAGTGGGTGCCGGTGTGCTCGCCGCAGGAGAAGTTGTTCCAGTACCAGCCCGGGCCGCGCTCGTCATAGCGCGAGACCTCCTCGATGCGGAAGGGCCAGCACTGGCCCATCTCGGGCGGCAGCGCGATCTGCGGAAACTCCGGCGTCAGCGTCTGCGTCAGGTCGACCACGCGGATGCCACCGCGCTGCAGCGAGGCGGCCAGCGCAGCCAGCAGCGCGCTGGGTGAGAGATCGGTGGCGGCGCTCATCGTCAGCCTCCTGCGGCCAGTTCGCGCTCGAGCACGCGCGGGTCATCGCGCCAACGTTCCAGCCACTCTTGGGCCACGTCGCCCGGGTACACATCCTCGGCGCCGTCGCGCAGCGCCTTGACCACGGCGCTGGCCAAGGCGTCGGGCGACAGCTTGGGCGGCGGCTGGTTCTGGTTCCACTCGTCGTCCACAGGGCCGGGGAACACGTTGATGACGCGGATGCCGGCCATCCGCATCTCGGCGCGCAGGCACTGGGCGAGCGAGTGCGCTGCCGCCTTGCTGGCCGAGAACGTGCCGTGCGGCGGAAAGTTGGCCAGCGCGTAGATGGACAGCAGGTTCACCCAGGCCACGGCGTGCGTGATGCCGTCGGCCGAGCGGCCCTTGAGCGCCGGGCCGAAGGCCTGGGCCAGACGCAGCAGACCGAAGTAGTTGACATCCATCTCGGCGCGAGCAGCGTCGGTGCCGCGGCGTGCGGCGATGCCGTAGGTGCGGTGCACTTCGGCGCTGTTGATCACGATGTCCACCTTGCCACCGATCTCGCCGGCCAGCTCGTCCACGCTGCGCCCGTCGGTGAGGTCCAGCGCGACGCGGGTAACCTGCGGCAAGGCCGCCACGTCATCCGCCCCGGGCATCTTCTTCCAGGGCTCGGCATGACCGGCCCAGACGATGTCAGCGCCGGCCTTCACCAGCGCGCGCACCAGCGCCAGGCCGGTGGCGGACTTGGCATCGGTCACCAGCACCTTGCGGAACCGAGGGTCGCAGCCCATCTCGCGCAGCACCTTGTCGTCGTTCATGTAAGGGGTCTCCGGGTCGGGAAGGGCGATCACCACGGCGCGGCCGGCGCGGTCCAGCCGTGCGGTCACACGCACCCGCTGGCCAGCCGCCTGCACGTCGCCATGCAGGTGCAGCATCAGCGACGGGCCGCTGTCCAGGTGGACAAGGCCCAACCGCCAAGGCAGGCGCTCGCGAAAGAAGAGGTCGTTGCTGTGGTGCAAGGTGGTGGCCGCGATGAGCCGGCCTTCGCCCGACTGCTGGCGCCACTGCAACCGGGCCGACACGCAGGCATGGCAGGCCTCGCGCGGGGGGTACTGCACCGCGCCGCACTCGGCACACACCTGCAGGGCAAAGCGGCCCTCGGCAGCGGCCACCGTCAGGCCCATGGCCACGCGGCTGCGAGACCACGGCGGCAGGTTCATCTGCGGCGTGCGCAGGACGGGGTTTTTGCGCTTGGGGCGCATCAGGGGCATGGTCATTGCGGCCTCCCGAGAAGGGCTGCGCCGGTGCACAGGCAGCGGTCGTAGGTGACCATGCCAAAGCCGCCCACCAGCCCCAATTGCGCGTCCGCGACCTGCCGCCCGGGCGCCGCATCGGTCAGCTGGCGGATGGCCTCCACCATGCCGAGAAAGCCCCCGGCCGCCCCCGCCTGGCCCGTGGACAGTTGCCCGCCGGAGGTGTTGACCGGGAAGCTGCCGTCGTGCATGAGGCGGTGCGCCCGCACGAAGGCCGGCGCCTCGCCCTTGTCGCAAAAACCCAGGTCCTCCAACTGCACCATCACGATGACAGGGTAGTCGTCGTAGGCCTGCAGAAAGCCCACTTCGGCCGGCTTGGCGTCGGCCATGGCGTAGAGGTCGTCACGGTCCACCTGCCAGCCACCGCGCTCGAAGATAGGGTCCTCGCTGAAGGCGTTGTGGCGCTCGATCGCACCGCGCAAGGTGGCGTAGTCCAGGCCCAGGTCCCGGGCGCGGGCCTCGCTCATGACCAGAAAGCCCTCGGCGCCGGCGCAGGGCATCACGCAGTCGAAGAGGTGGATGGGGTCGGCGATCGGCCGGCCCGCCAGGTACTCCTCCAGGCTGAGCGGCTTCTTGAAGACGCGCGAACCATAGGCCAGCGCGTTGGTGCGCTGGTCCACGCAAACGCGGCCGAAGTCCTCGCGCGTGGCGCCAAACCGCGCCATGTAGTTGGCGGTGATGAAGGCGAAAAGGGCGTTGGGCCCGCCCGAGCCATAGGGGTAGGTGGCATCGCGCGCAAAAGCGCTGAACGAGCCCAGCATCAGGCGGAAGGAATCCACATGGTTGGTGTCAGCAGCCACGCAGGCCACGATGTCGGCATCGCCGGCCTGCACGGCGCGGGCCGCACGCCGCAGCGCCATCACCCCGCTGGCTCCGCCGTTGGGCAGGTGATCCAGCCAGCGCGGCGACAACCCCAGGTGCTGCGTCACGCCCACCGCGGTGTCGGGCGTGAGCGAGAAACTGCTGACCGTCAGGCCGTCGATGTCGGCCTTCTGCAGCCCGCTAGCGTCCAGCAGCGCGCGCACCACCCGGCCGATCCACCAGTGGGCGCTGCGGGTGGAGTAGCGCACGTAAGGCACGGTGACGGGCACGCAGACGGCCACCCCTTCGTAGCCTTGGCGGCGGCGGATGTGCGCCATGTCAGCCGCGCCTCTTCTTCAGCGCCCGCGTGTCCACGCAGTGCGCCTGCCCGGGCAGCCCCTGCGCCCAGGCCTTGAGCTCGCCGCGCTGGATCTTGTTGGAGGCGGTCAGCGGCAGCGCCTGCACAAAGGCCACCCAGCCCGGCGCCTTGTAGTACGCCAGGCGCTGCAGCGTGTGTTCGGTGATCTCGCGAGCCAGGCTCTCACGCTGCGCTTCCGGCACGGGCTCGTGCGTGACGATGCAGGCCAGCACCTCGTCGCCGCGCACGGCGTCGGGCGTGGCGGCCACGGCGCAAGCCTTGACGGCGGGATGCTGGTTGAGCACGCTCTCCACCTCCACCGCCGAGATGTTCTCGCCGCTGCGACGGATGACGTTCTTGCGCCGGTCGATGAAGTGCAGCTGGCCAGCGGCGCCGCGCCGCACGATGTCACCCGTGTGGAACCAACCCTCGGCCCAGGCCTCGGCGGTGGCCTCGGGGTCCTTCAGGTAGCCGGCGAAGAAGCCGTCGCGCGGGTTGTCGCCCCCGTGGCGCACCCACAGCTCGCCGGGCTCGTCCACGCCGGCCTCACCGCCGTGGTCGGCCACCAGGCGCACCTGCACGTCCTCGCCCTCGCGGCCGAAGCAATTGCTGCCCACCTGGCGTGGCTCGCGGTGGGCCATGACCACTGCACCGGCACCTGTCTCGGTCATGGCCCAGGCTTCCAGCAGCGGGAACCCGAAGCGCGCCTCGAAGGGTGCGTGCAACGCACGGTCCACGCCGGCGCCGAAGCCAAAGCGGACGTGGTGCGCACAGTCGGCGTCTGCAGGCGCCGCCTTCATCAGCATGGACGGCATCACACCCAGGTAGTGCACAACGGTGGCGCGCGAGGCGCGCACGCTGTCCCACCAGCTGCCGGGGTGGAAGCGGTCGAGCACGATGAGGCAGCCGCCGGTGAGCACCATGGCCAGCACCGAGTAGGCCATGGCGTTCATGTGCACCAGCGGCAAGGGCGTGAGCATGCGGTCCTGCACCCAAGTGCCCTGCCCGTCCGTTGTCGGGGGTTGCGCCACCTGCAGGGCCGCCAGGCCCCCCACAGCGGCGTACCAGGCACCGGAGTGCAGGAAGTAGCGGTTGGGCAGGATGCAGCCCTTGGGCCGGCCGGTGGTGCCGCTGGTGTAGAGCAAAGCGCACTCGGTGGTCAGGGTGGGTGCCGCGCCGGCAGCGCCTGCCCCAGGCGGTGGGAAGGGGGCCGGCGGCGGAGCACTGTCGACCTCCAGCGCCCCACCGGCCATCAACGCCAGCGTCCGGCCGGCGGCCTGCGCCGCCGCCGCAAGGTCGGCATGTCGGTGCGGCAAGGCCACGGCCAGCGCGATCTCGGAGTGGCCCACCAGGTACTCCAGCTCGGCTGCGCGCAGGTCGGCATTGATGGGCACCACCGACACGCCCAGGCTGTTGAGCGCAAACCAATGCAGGAAGAAGGCGGGCCGGTTGTCCAGCAGCAGGCCCACGCGGTGGCAGGCACCGTAGCCCGCTTGCGCGTAGGCCGCCCGCTGGTGGACGATAAGGCCTTGCAGCTGGGCATAGGTGGTGGGGCCCGCCGAGATGCCGTAGACCGCCGCCGTCTCGGGCAGCACGTCCACAAACTCGGCGCCGGGCCACCGGGCCGCAGCCTGCTCAAAAGCTTGAGCCACGCTGGCCAGGCCGGCGTCGGCGGCAGCGTACGAACCAGCATTGGCAGCGGCACCAGCTCCGGTACGGGCAAGAGAAGAGTCCAAGGCCATCAGATGAACAGTTGCAGGTTGCCGAAAGCCGCGTCGCAGTTCACAAGGTCCACGCGCTTGAGGCGGATGCGCAGACCCTCGGGCGTGGCCACCAGGGTATGGGTGGCCCAGCCGGCGATGAGTTGCTGCTCGTCGCGCCGTGTCTCTACGTAGTGGAAGGCGCAGTGCGTGTGGAAGACGCCCGAGGCCTCGTCACGCGACTCCACCGTGGGCACCTGCAGCAGGTGGTGACTGCGGCTGGGCGGCTGCTGCGAGAAGGTGCGCGGCCCGCGCAGGCGCTCGACCCGGATCTTCAGCAGCAGCTTGTCCTCCAGCATCAGCGAGGCCTGCAGCCGCGTGTCGGTCTGGCCGGGTGTCAGAGGCATCCAGTACACGCCGTCGTCGGCAAAGAGCTCGAGCCAGTCCTCGTAACGGCCCTGATCGATGAGCCGCGACTCGCGCAGCACGAAGTCGATCAGCTCGCGATCGCTGGGCGCCGGGTTCATACCGCTTGCTCCTGCGCGGCGCTGGGGGGCGTGGAAGACGTGGTGGGCGAAGACGCTGAAGCCTGTGGTGCGTAGGCACCGCCGGGCATGGAGGCGGTCATGAAGTGCACCCAGGCCCGCATCTGGTTGCGCATCTGCCACTCGTTAGTGCCATTGGTCACGGCGGTGGGCTGGTGGCGCTCGGCCGGGTCGTAGAGGCGGGCTAGGTTGAGCCATTCGCGCCCGCGCGCCCGCAGACCGGCCTGTGAGCGTTCGTACACCTCGAGGTCGTCGTGGCCCACCACTGAGGTGGGGGCGTTGATGAGCCGGTTGTAGGTGATCGTGCGCTCCAGCAAGGCGTCGGGCGCTCCCACCAGGCGGAAGGTCCAGCTTTCCACCAGCGTACGGTCGGCCGCCAAGGGCTTGAACAGGCGCAAGGTCTGGATGGGCCCCTTGACCATGATGTTGGGAAAGTACACCGTGTTGTGCCGCACCTCACCCAGGATGAGCCGGGCCTGCTCTTCGCCATATGCCGCTTCCATCGCCTCCCAGTAGCCCGGGATGGGCGAGTACGCCGCGTGGATGGAGTTGGACACACCGGTATGGCCGTGGCCATGGGGCCAGACCCGGATGCCCATCTTCTCGAAGAACTCGTACGGGCTGACGAAGGGCGCAAACTGCTCCACCGCCATGGGCTTGGGCGTGCCGGGCGGGGCCTCCTCCCACACCCTTACCGCCGTGCCCGCCGACGACTGGTGCGCCACCATCGGGTGACAGGTGTCGGTCTGGTTGTCCACCAGCATCTTCCAGTTGCAGCGGTGCAGGTAGCGAAACACGCCACCGGCCACCTCCAGCCGGCCCTCGGGCGAGCGGTCCACCATGTTGTCCAGCGTGGAAAGCGACTCGCCGAAGAACTCGGCAAAACCGATGCCGCGCGGGTTCAGCCGGCAGAACACAAAGTCTCGGTAGACCTCCACCGCCCCCACGGCGCCCATGCCCTGCGTGGCCTCGCAGGCCTCGAACTGGGGATGCGCATAGCCCTCGCGCAGCGGCATGGACAGCAAGCTGCCGTCAGTCCGGTAGGTCCAGGCGTGGTAGGGGCAACGGAAGAAGCGGCCGGTATGGCCCGAGGTACCGTCGCTGACCAGCTGCACTCCCTTGTGCGCACAACGGTTGTGCAGCACCCGCACGCTGCCGTCCTCATGGCGGACCATGATGACCGCCTGATCGCCCACGGTGGTGGCGAAGTAGTCGCCCGGCTGCGGCACCTGGCTGGCGTGCCCGACATAGACCCAGGTGTTGGCAAACAGATGAGCCATTTCCAGGCGGAACACCTCATCGTCCACGTAGCAGTCCTTGTGGATCTCGGTGTCGCGCACCAGGGCCGTCACGGCGTCGGGCCGGTCGGTGTAGCGGGTCATCGGGGCCTCATGCAATGGGATGCAGCCAAGGATGGCGCCAAGCTCAGCAAGTCGTCAAGCACCGTGGTCAAGCGCCTGCAGGATCTTGGGCCGCAAGGGCCGCCGCGAGCGCTTGGCCCTGCTCATCGGCCAGCGCCGCGGCACGCAAGGCGGCCAGGCGCTGCGGCGTGATGGCGCCAGGTTGACGCCACTGCTGCTGCAGCGTCTCGAAGTTGCGCCAGCCCCGCGCGTGGGTGTCACCGTAGCCCTTGACCAGGCGCTGGCAGCGCACGATCTCGGTGGCCAGCTCGACATCGCCGCGCTGTGCCGCAGCCCGCACATCGGCCAGCCAGGCGTCGATGCGGGCCGTCTCATGCTGCCAGCGCAGGCTGGCGCGGCGCCAGCGCTTCAGGCGCGCCACCATCCACAGCTGCAGAAAGCCCCGCAGCGAGCTGGTCTCCACCACGCGGCCTTTCGACGCCAGGCGGTCCACCAGTCGTCCCAGCCAGCCGCCCGACAGCAGATGCCGCCCCAGCGCCGCGGGCAAGGTCTCGGCAATCTCCTGCAGTCGGGGGTGCAGGTACTCCTGGATGGCCAGGACCTGTTCAGCGCCCGCACGCACTTCAGTGCGCACGCGGGCAAACCGGCTGTCACGGGTCTTGAGCTCGGCCACGCGGATGGTGTCCTCCCAGCTCATCCACAAGGCCAGGTGCCGGGCGGCTTCAGCCATCAAGGTCTCAGCCTGCGCCGCTTCAGCCTGCGGAGCAGCCACTGCCGCGCCCGTGCGCAAGCTGGCCAGCCGGTCCAGGTAGTCTGCGGCCCAGGCCGGGTCTTGCCAGTCGATCATGCGCCGCAGGCCTTCGATGACGAGGCGGCGGGTGGCGGCATCAGGGTGCTCGCCCTGGGCTCGCCGCAAGAGTGCGGCGACGGCGGGGTGGGCAGCGGTGGGAGCGGCAGCGCCCGGCATCTGCTGCGCGGCAGGAGTAGCGGGTAGAGCAGATGCAGATGATGGGCCAGAACCGTTCAAGGCTGACAGCAAGGGCGTCGCCGGGGCCTCCACGGACGCTGGCGTCTGACTGGCACCCTCGCCCCGGGCCGCACGCACAAAAGCGCCGGCAAAGGCACGCAAGCTGGGTTTCACGCCCACACCGCCTCGCTCGATGGTGGCCTCGAACTGCGCTCGGCTGAAAGGCAAGGCCCCCGTGCCCGCCAGGGCGCCGAACAGCACGGCGCTGATCACGCTGCCGGCGTCCTCGGCCGCCTGCGCCATGTCAAACCCGATGAAGCGCGCTGCCGCCCCACGCGCCGAGGCCAGCAAGGCCGCACTGTCAGCACGGCCGTCGCCCATCGCCGTCTTCTCGGCGATGGCGTAGACCCGGTGCGTGGAGGCCACCAGCGTGGTGCGCTCAGGCGTCACCAGCCCGCGCTGCACAGCGCGCGCGGCCTCCATCAGCTCCGAGGCAATGACGATGTCCACATCGCCCGGCAGGGGCATCAGCGCCATCACAGGCAGCCCCTGCCCGCCGCCATCCAGCAGCATCTCCACGTAGTAGATGGTGGCCCCAGTACGCTGCGCCACGCCGGGGACCGAGGTGGTCTGGGCCACGTGGCCGGCGTGCTCGGCCAGGTCCACCAACCAGTCGGCGAGCACCCCACCACCCTCCCCGCCCATGGCGAGGATGGCGATCTTGATCAGGCGTGGTGTGCGCTGCAGGCTCACGAAGCCTCCCCAAAGGCCCAGCGCGCGCGGCGCGCGGCATCGCGCCCCTGCAGCCAGCCGATGACGGCGCCGCGCACACGCTCACGCCAGCGGTCCCAGGCCGTGGGGTTGCTGACGATCTGCGCCTTGTAGAACGAGGGGCACAGCACAGCGGCGTGGGACACCTCGCCGCACAGGCCGCAGCCCACGCAGGAATCAACCACGGCCGCCACCGGGTCGGTGCGCAGCGGGTCGGGGTTGGGCTTGACCGTGAGCGAGGGGCAGCCGGACAGCCGGATGCAGGAGTGGTCTCCTGTGCAGGTGTCGGCGTCCACACCAAAGCGCTCGCGCACCACGCGCTCACCGGCGGCCAGGCGCTGGCGCTGCAGCGGCTTTTCGCGCCGCTGCTTGTTGAGCATGCACTCGCTCTGCGCCACCAGCACCTTGGGGCCAGTTTCCTTGGTCGTCAGCGCTTCCTTCAGCGCGGCAGTCATGGCCTTGAGGTCGTAGGTGCGCGTGACGGTGCGCACCCAGTTCACCCCCACGCCGCGCACCGCCTGCGTGATGGCGTGGCCGGTGCTGCGCGTGGGGTTGGTGGCTTTGGAGGACAGGATGTCCTGGCCCCCC
>Ga0114981_10002920_pt1 | contig 10928 bp, 11 predicted proteins | sample S_140806_MF_Meta_FD_87028 | JGI IMG/M metagenome (GOLD analysis project Ga0114981, IMG submission 87028) | Freshwater microbial communities from Lake Simoncouche, Canada to study carbon cycling - S_140806_MF_MetaG | ecosystem: Environmental > Aquatic > Freshwater > Lake | place: Lake...
CATTTGGGAGAGAGTAGATTCAAAAGCAGCCCGTTCATATTCTTCTGTTTTATTGGTTCTTCCTACTCTGAAAGGTTGTGCAAATAATTCAACAAAATCCCCGTTAAAACCTACAAGGTTTCTTAAAAAGATTTCATAGATTGATAACTCCCAAAATAACCCATAACCGCAAGGTGATGTTCCTAATTCATTGGGTGTCGAGGCATAAATATACCAATCCTTGTACTGCTCATCGGTAAGAAATTCCACACCTGTAACCATATACGGGAATGAACCAATGTTATACCTATCGGGTGAAACATTCTGCCTCTTAACAGGGGCAATGTATGGGAATTCTCCATTGACAATATCTCCTAAATAGACTAAAGAATAACCATAGTAAATAGCATCAAGAACGGTGTTGATGTAGTTATAAAACCAACTCTTAATCTGCGTCTTACCTCCTATTGTTTCACAAAACAATGCAGTTAGATTCTCATCTATTTCATTATTTGCATTCTTAAATTCCCACTTTCTTAATAATGTCAAATCCTTTCTACGGTCAATACAAGCCCGAATAAAGGCGTTCTCTCTTGTGTTAACATACATCTGTTGCAACTTAACCCGATAAGGAAAGTAAGCCCTCTCTGCTTCATCTATGGCTGCCTTGCGAGTGGTTACATCTTGACGAATCCGAAGCATCTGCAACGGAATGATAGGGGCTTTGCTTCCCTCCTTGATTACAGGTGCAGGGGTTGAACGATTGAATATATTGGTCAGTAGGCTCATTAGAAGTTATTATTTTGCTTAGGTAATCGGCTGCCATATCTTATCCTGCGCCCTTGATTCGGTTGGCTTAATGGTATATCTGCCGTAATCGTATCACCTTTGGCAGCATTCTTCAACCAAGTAATAGCATCATCGTAACGCTTAACCCTTAAGTCGGGGATGTTTTGAGGGGCAATTCTCCGCTCAATGTGATAGAGTAATATGTCGCTAATATATAGAACTAACTGAGGGCTGCGGTTATCTCCGTAAACAAATGCACCATTACCACTTGGCAATCCACTACCCGGTACGCTATATGATGTGCCTGTTCCCCAATAGTAGGGATTGGCATCAGGAAAGTATCCAGTATTGTCAACAATACAAGTATAAGTTTTATCTTTAAACCAAACTATATCACCAACATTATATGAAGTATAAAAGTCAAATATAGGGTTTATAGTATCAATGTAGTATATAGCATATTGCTTACCTAATTGTTGCCATTTGGCAGCATTCCAAGCCTCAGGAGTAGTAATAGCGGTAGTATTGATATACACATAACCGTTATACAATACCAATGAATGGAAGGTGTATGTAGCAGTTGCGCTATATGTTGTTGCATCAAGGTAGATTCTTTCTCTACCCTTGTAAGCAGTATTGTAATTGTATAATTGAGTAGTTTGAAACTCTACCGATGTATCATACTTTTGAACTAAGTACGACTTAGCCTCTGCCACCGATGCTGCCTCATCTTGGGATAAGTAAGAATATTCACCTGATATGATTTGAGTTAGTAAATCTTTTTGAATACCCCTCCAATAATCGGACAAAATAAGATAAGCCATAGTGCAAAGTTATATAATTAATACAAATTCTTAGAATAATTTTTTCCGACATGGGGGCGGATGTTTGCACCCCCTCGTTGGTACTTGGAATATTCGTTAGCAAAAGCCGTACATATGAAGTAATCATTGGCATCCGATGTGTGACCAAACTTCTCAAACGATATACCTGTGGAAGGGTCTTTTGCCTTCTCTTTTTTCTTTTTGCCGTCAGAGTCCTCTTTCAAATATAAATAATCGTTAAGGGTATTTTCGCACTTATTGTCAATATATAACTCTATGCCATCAAAGCCATTCGCAAATATCGTATTGATAAAGTTAGCCCTCATCACTACCGATGGCGATTTGGTATCTATCCTCAATTGAGGCTTAAATACTTCCAATTCATTGCGGATAATAGTATAATCGTTAGAACCTCTTTCTGTTCGGGTGTCTTCATGTTTACCTGCTGGGTCTCCATAAACAAAGCACCCCGACATATGTCCTTGATATTTCCTTTTAATTTCATTACATACACCTTTAGTTGTGTTATTGGGTGACTTAGTGCATATCTCGGCAATTTGATAACACTTTTTGTTAACTATTTGCCATACACAACAAGTCATATAAGGGTTAACATTAAAATCAAATGTCAAATGGATAGGCAAATCGGGGTTATAAGTCAACTCCTTGACATTTCTAATTATTGTAAATTCTTTATAAAATTCACCCCCTGCTTGAGTTGGTTTAGGGTCTTGTTGGTATAGGCTTTGGAATGTCCTTATTGATTGCGACCTAACCATATTTAACTTCTTTAGGTCATGTTTACTACCCCATAATGGTTCGCCTATTGCTCTTGGGTCTTCAGGATTATCGTTGTTTATTTTAATTGCAGGTAGCACTAATATTGTCCATTGCTCCCCCGAACCATCCTCCATCTTTTTTAAAAGCATCCCACTTAAATCATTGACATCCCACCTCGTTTGAGTTATCAATATCCTTGTGTCATTGTGTATACGGGTGTACAATACATCGTTATACCAATTCCAATTCCTAAATTGATAAGTACCCGACATAGCCTCTATACTATCCTTAACAGGGTCATCAATAATGGCATAATCGGCAGGTGTACCTGTAAGCGAACCACCTACCCCTACTGTTTTCAAAAATCCTCCATACCCTACTGTCTCAAATTTTTCACTATTCCTCAACCACGATTTAGATGCAGTCACAATATTGGTGCTATTTAGAAAGGTCTCAGGGAATACATCCTTGTATAATTCACTATCAATAATTCTTTGGCAATCACGGTTAAATGTGCAAGATAGGTCGGAACTATACGAAGCTAATACTATCTTAGATTTAGGATTTTTACCCAAAATATAAGCAGGTAAATTACGACTAACTAATTCACTTTTACCATGTTGCGGAGGCATAAATACCATTAACCGCTTTATCTCTCCTTTAATAAATCTATCAAGGTATTCACAGAGTAAGTTATGATGCCAATTAGCCTCATAGTCGGGTTTTACATACTTTACAAAGTCAATATAGTTTCTCTTAGCTAACTCCGCTCTTGCGTTGTAATTCAGCAATAAGTCTAAGTTCATCATCTGTGAATTTGGTTAAATCTATTTTAGGAGTTATTTTCTCACCTTGAGTAGTGATATCTTGTTTATCAGTTAACCCCAAATCACGAGCGATTATACTGGCATTAAATGCCCCAACAGTAGCCCCTTCAAACTTTTGCACTTCACATTCAATCTCTATTTTTTTATAGATGTCAAAAAAATCTTCATAACCTTCACTATTCCCATAGTTTAAAAGACCTTGAAAACTTAGCCCACAAAATACTGAAAAGCCTTTTAATGTGTATGGTCTTTGGAGTGGTATAGATATTAATTGCCCTGAGAATTCACCTGATTTTATGGCTTCGTGTTTAAGCCACGGATTATTATTTACTTCCGCCTTATATGCTGTAAAAGCATCTAATAACTCATCAGGAGTCTTAAATCTTTTAGGTTTGCCACTTACTCCAAGTGCATATTGATTGCCTTTAGGTGCTGCCATATACGCAAAGTTACTAAGTTTTACCCGATTTCAGCAATTTTTCTTTTAGTTCGCTGATTGCGATATCAATAAAAGGTATCAATTCCGCAGGTACTGACCTTGTAATAGTCATCAACTTAGTACCTTGTTTGTATTTTTTAGGTCTACCTCTTGTAGGTTTGGTGGTTGTCATTATTGAAAGATATTAGCGATGGTGATAAATACATAGCTTATCCCAATCATTGCGGCAGCTATTGATGCGCCCCATAAAAGAATAAGAATGTTGGTCAGTAGTGTAGGTTTTGAGTGTTTCATTTTGTAAAGTTTAGAAGGCAAAGATAGTATTACTTTTCAATTCACCAAATAATTATTTTATCAAAAAGGAAATTCATCCAAATCTTTATGTTTTGGCGGTTCATTGGTTATTACCTCAAAGTATCTACCGACATGGTCTTTTTCGTAGATTATTCTCTTTCCGTAGAATAACCCATAATTATCAATCCACATCTTCAAGCGTTTCTGAGTTAACCACTTCTTTAGGTCGGGGTACTCATCAATAATATCATCAAAGAACTTTTTAGAATATATCCTTGTGTTTGATGGCATATTTTCAGCATCCAAAGTGTATTCATAGAACTCGTTTGATGTCTTGCTAATGAATTTACGCACCTCTAAATTCTTAAACTCCGATGCTATCAACCCATGTTCAAAGTAAAACTGAACGCACTCTATCATAAAATTGTCAAACTTTGACCACTCATCCTGTGACCACTCATCGAATAACAAGTGGTTGAACTCCTGCAATGGGGTGTGGTTAGCATTGAAATAGCTACTGAATTCCACCTCAAATTTCCTTCTATCAAACGAACCCCCAGCACCACCGATAGTATAGTTCGTGTTGATAAGAATTTTAGGAGACTTGTTTACAGGTAGCTTAATAGCTAACTGTCCTTTGCGTTCTATCGTTATCCCCTCAGTGATAAGGCTAAACAGGCTCTCAAAGTCAAAGTGCTTCTTAACATCATCAAACACCAGTACTTGAGTATCTGTTGAAATAGTTTGGTACTTGAATTGGTCGTTAAAGCTAAATATCTTACCATCAAGGCTATTTAACTTCTTCATCTTGCTAATGGCATTACTGAATAACCCCTTACCACTACCTCCATTAGGTGTATCGCTGATAGTCTCATCATTGAGGATTATAGCCTTGTTATTTGCGCTTGTTTTAAAAGAATGAAGTAAGTACCCTATAACCGACTTAATGCTCTTAAATCGTTCCGTATCGCTTCCTGCGACATATTGAATGAATCTCTCATAAACACATCCCCTACTATCGGCTTTCTTGTATTCCCTTTGGATAATTTGATTCTTCCATACATAACCTCCCGAATCAATATAGTCTATCTCTTCAACCTTATTCTTTGATACCTTAACCACTTTGTTGAGATAGTACAAGTATGCCTCATCTTGGGTGTCCTCCAATAGTGTAACATCCTTAGTATTCAAGAACGATAGGTAATCGTAGGTAAAGAATTTAGTATTCCCTGCCATAAAATCAAAGGGCTTCATACCAATGTTATCGGTATTCTCAAGATAGTGCAGAACAAAGTCCTTTATCTTGTCCTTATTGGTTTCTTCTATAAGATTCTCGAAGATATTGATAAAGATAAACCCAGCATTGGAAGGGTAATACTTGTAAAAGTTATGTTCTTGTAAGAAGGACTTAAACTTATGGTGCTGAACTATCACATTCCCCTTAGCGGTGTACTCCCAAAAGTCAGTAACGCTGATATTATCCTTTACTGATTCTACCGCTATATCGAACTCCTCATCGTTTAGTTCAGGGAATGACTTACGAACTATCTTAATGTCTTTACCCGACCTTATCAACTCCTCCACTCGTTTCTTGGTGTGTATGTCCTCAAAGAACTTAGTGTGATGCTGTGAAGTCTTCTTGTAGGCACTTTTGACCGTTGTATCAATCTCCCTTTCGGTAAAGTCCTTTTGCTGAAATTGTAGGCACACTCTTAGAGCTTCGTTACGGCTGATGCCATAATCATTTAAGGCTGATGCTAATTTGAATAGGTTAGCATTCCTCTCCCCCGATGACATTGAGAACTTATTAAACCATTTCAGTAATCTACTGATTATCTCATTATCTGATTTAATGGGTATTCTTATTTCCTCAGTAACCTCGTAGATATCAACTTCTTTTAATTCATTCCATTCTAAACTATCTTGATTGATAAAAATATTAGGGTCATAAGACTCAAAGCATATCCGACAGATGTCGCTACAATGGATGTCAAAATATGGTGAATTATACTTATCCTTCAAGGAATCAAAGTATCTTTTATGGTTAGGTATATCCTTTGGTATCTTAACCAATACCTTCAATCCATTTCTTCTTGGGGATAGGAAACAAGCAAAAGTATAAGGGTCAGCTATAAACGACTCCCTGTACTGGTTCATCTGCTCAGGTGTATCAAAATTGTCAAAGTCAAGGCATATAAGCCCCGAATGCTCTATTATGCTTACGGCATTGCGTTGGGTGAATGTACCGCTAAACAAGATAGCAGGTAAGGTGTTCTTAAGTTGCTTCTGCCTATCCTTGTCGGTGCTGCGTTCTATCTCATCAATGATAGCCCGTGATTTGCCCTCCTTGATACGATTTAGGATGTCAAATACATCCCGATGATATGCTGCGGATACTTCGTTAAAGTTCCTAAATATGGTTATGTTCATTGTTTGATAAAAAAGCCCTTTACCTACTTATCTGAGTACCATTCAGACTTTCGATAAAGGGCAATAAAGTAGTTATTATTGGCAATGGTACTGCCTAAACTGAGTGCAAGTTAGATAATAAGAGAATAATTGGGTAGTAATGTGTATAGAGTGTTAGTTGTTGCACATCCGTGCCACATCCGTGCCACATTGGTATTTCTCTGTAACTCGTTCCCATATTGGCTTTGAGGCGAATCCGTGCCACATTGGGATGTTTTTTGGGAATTTCAAAAAAAAACTTTTCATTTTCAACTCTTATTATTATAAAGAGAGAATAGGGGAATTCCCAATGTGGCACGGCAATAAAATATTTGCATTAATAATTAAATAGATTTGTTTGAGTTTTTTGTGAAATAATTGCTTTTAAATTTGCCTTAGCTAAATCAAAATAACTCTCTTTCAATTCAAAACCTACTCCCTTACGTTCCATTTTAACTGCTTGATAAACTTCGCTACCAATACCCATAAATGGAGTTAAAACAGTATCGCCTTTGTTTGAGTATAAGTGTATCAATCTTTCAATGGTATCAAGTTGTAAAGGGCAAATATGCTTTTCATCATTTTCTTCTCTGCCATTTCTAAACCCTTGTAATGTGTTTGAATAGTTAATATCCATCCATACTGGAGAAGCATATTTTTGCCACAAATCAACACTTAAATCGGTATTGGTTACAGGGTTATTTCTTTCGCCATCTTTTCTAAAAATCATTACATAATCAGGAATACCAACACGGCTCATAGTGCTATCTTTTTTCACTTGCTTATGTAATAATCCAAGTGCCTTTGTTCTTTGCATTTCAATTACAGGGTCTTTCCAAATTGTAACCCTACTCGCATAAACAAATCCAGCATCTTCAAAAGCCTTTAAAATCATCCCGCTAAAATCCCTCAATCCAATATAGCCGTGTTTGCCTTTTTGAACAGGCAAATCCATACAATGAACTGCCACATTTCTACCTGACATCATTACCCTATAAAGTTCTTTAATCAAAAAACTAAATTGGTGTAAAAACTCATTGTAATCTTTTGAATTACCCATATCCTCCAAGTGGTTTGAATATGTATATAGTTCTGCAAATGGCGGGCTAAATACACTTAATCCAATAGTTTCATCTTTTACATTTTGAATTAACTGTACACAATCCCCTCTTTGGATAGAGTACCATTCATTATTTTCTTCGGTGGTGTCAAATTCGCATACTTGCATAATTTGTCCAGCTAAATTTAGATTAACTGCTTTTGCCATTTCATCTTGCATAATTTCAAATTGTTTTTGTTTTGTATCAATAGCTTGTTTTACATTAGCCATTGTATCGGTGGTTATTAAATAAATGTTTACTTCGTTTTTTTGCCCAAATCTGTAACTCCTGCGGATAGCTTGATATAGTCCCTCAAAAGAAAAATCTAAACTGGCAAAAATTTGATTTCTACAATTTTGATAGTTCATTCCAAAACTTGCTATTTTCGTTTTGGTTATCAATATTCTAAATTCATTATTTGCAAATCCCAATAGCTTATCTTTTTTCCATTCGTTGCTATCGCTACCTTTTACCTCAACTGCATCTGGAAGTAATTTTTTAAGCATTTCGCCTTCTTCGTTTTGCTTAATCCAAATAATAAAGTTTTCATCGGGTTTGTCATTTACTAATTTAACTACTTCATCAAGTCTTTCGATTTTAGTTAGTCTTAATTCTGCATTGAAGTTTGTAGCTGAAATAATTGCATCATTGAATAAACTTCCATTATCTCGTTTGGTAGTTTTAATTTGATTTTCTAATAAGTTCAATTTAGGCAAATCATAACCTATCATTTCAAAACCAATATCCATAGGTTTATTTAACATTATAGCCCAACTACCTACAAACTGATAAAACATCTTTACAGCGTGTCCTTTTAACCTCCATTTAGCCGTTTCGCCACCATCGTGAACAAAGTACATTGCTAACATTTCGTTTCGGCTCATTACGTCTAAAAATTCGCTATGATTACCCAATTCCATAGGGTCGTTTGGTGATGGTGTTGCAGTACAAGCTAACTTGTAAGGAGTGCTAATAAAACTATCAATTATTTGTTTTTTTGTAGCACCTTCAAAGTTTTTTAAAATACTGCTTTCATCAAGCGCAATACCGCTATAAATTGAACAATCAATATTATCAAGTTGCTCATAATTTTGAACATCAATACTTGCCATATCAATTCCAAACTTTAACCCTTCCTGTATTGTTTGCCCAACAACTGCCAATGGTGCAAGTATTAAAACTTTACTTTTAGTTTCTTTACATACTTGATTAGCCCATTCTAATTGCATCAAAGTTTTACCCAATCCACAATCGGCAAAAATTGCATACTTACCAGCTTTTAAAGCTCGTTTTACAATGAACTTTTGAAAGTCAAACATCTTATTGTTTAACTTTTTTTCATCAACATCAAATCCTGAAAGAATATGTTTTTTTTGTTTTTTTTCTAAGAATTCTAAGTAATCTTTTTTTTGTGTCATATTATGTGTTTTTATGTTTCATATTTGAATTGTAAGGATTGCCCTTACACTTGGCCCACAGTAGATGAATCGAACATCTGTTACCTGCAATGCAGGGTCTTGCCACTAAATGAACTGCGGAAGCCCTAAAAGGGCAAATCGTTTGGTACTGTTGTCGCTTGTACCACTTGCGGAGCAGGTTGCGGAGCATATTGCGGTGTTACCTTCTGCCCTGCTATCTTAGCATTTCCCAATATTGTACCTTTTTCTGCTGAGTCCTTAGGTACTGATTCCGATACAAATCCGTGATTGCCGTAAGAATCTGCCTCATCTTTGAGAAATACCACAAGATTTAACCCCTTACCGATTGAACCATCTTTACGGGTGAATTCTTTGATTTTTGACTTGTCAATTTTTGCCAAGTCGATGTTTAGTTGGATTACCATTGTTTTTTATTTTGATTGTTAATTAATCTGTTTAAATAATCTTGCGCCTTTTCAAGGTCTTTTACCCCATCCTTCTTGCGCCATCGTAATAAATACTTGAGTACATTGCCCTCGTAGAAATCAAGCCCGTAATGGTCAATGATTTTCAATGGTTCGTAGATGTCCTTATCGTAATGGCTTGATGATGGTTGGGCAATAGTTACATTCTCTGCTTTGTAAAACTTCCCATCTGTGCCTTTGAAATTACGGGAAACAATATCATAGTAAAGTACGATAAATTTGCCACCATTGGTATATAACCCTGTCCCTGATGGTATTGCTTGTGCTTGTTCGTGTGTCATATTGTTTATTGTGTTTAGGTCAACAAATATATATATCTTATTGGATTTTAAAAGTATTTTTTAAGCCCTTCATAATCTAATGCCACCAAGCATTGCACCACATCGTAAATGTCATCAAATGATTTAACCGTCATATAAATCCCCCCGCCATCACGCACCCATTTGGCAAATTCAATTTGTGAGGGCAAATGCTTCTCATATTTCTGCTTGGTTTCAATGTAGATAGCTTTACCATTGCAGTTGCCGTGCAGGTCAGCAAAGCCCTTATTTTCGCTTTTAATAAAGAATCCACCGCCTTTGCCGTTAGGTCTCCACTTGCCTTCGGATGATATACGCTTTAAATCTGTGCCTAAGTAATACTTCCAAACCTCTTGGCATAGCTTGTTAAAGGCATTCATATCAAACACTTTCTTGCTTACCGATGGTGTCTTGCTAACGATGTAAGGGATGCCTCGTTCATCGGCTTGATAGACGGTTACACCTCGTTGGGTTATCTTGGATTTCTCAAGTTTAAACTTCTTGGGGAAGTAGCCTAAAGGCATATCTGCTTTACGCTTTAGGTTGTACAAGGTTTCAAATTCTTTTAGGGTCATTGTTCAATACTTAGGTTTAGTTTACTAATTAATTTACTCAGTAGTCCGTTTTTCTCCTCCATCCAATTCAAGGGTAAGTTTACTCCCATTATATCTTGCAGTTGAGCGGTGCTTATCTCACCACTTACTCCCGTAGTAAGGTTGGTTAATTTGTGCATACCATTATCCTCAGAATGGTAGGAATAGATATGTCCTGTAATCTTGTTACGCAGTAATATCATATATCACTTGTTTGCAACATTTACAATATTTTGTTTCCGCTACAAGGTTATGGCTTATTATCTCTTCGCACTTCTTTATGTTGTTACGAAAGTCAAATTCTGTATCTATCAAATCCTTAGACTTTTGTATCATATAAATTACGCTTGTATGGTCATAATCAGGGCGAATATTACTTCCGATTTCCTTCAAGGTTAATCGGCTATATTTCCGCAATAGGTAGCATATCGCTGCCCTTGAATCGGTTACGCTGTGTTTTCTTGTTGTACTGGTGATTTCTTTGATGGTAGTATTGAACTTATCGCAAACTTCCATCATAACGAGTGTTGGTGTTGTCATTGTTGTGAGTTTTTAAAATAATTGTGTTTGTGTTGTTGGTTTATAACTTGCATCGTATCGTTTATTATTCCCTTTGGGATAAGGTTCAATTTTGTAAGGTAACATTTCTTTCA
>Ga0114981_10002924_pt1 | contig 10923 bp, 8 predicted proteins | sample S_140806_MF_Meta_FD_87028 | JGI IMG/M metagenome (GOLD analysis project Ga0114981, IMG submission 87028) | Freshwater microbial communities from Lake Simoncouche, Canada to study carbon cycling - S_140806_MF_MetaG | ecosystem: Environmental > Aquatic > Freshwater > Lake | place: Lake...
CCCTCTAGTTTTTTATTTCGAGATCTACGCACAATAGTATCTATCTCATCTCCCGCGCAGGAAGTTGAAACATCAACTATGACCTGTTCACATTTCACATTCAAGAGAGTCGAATAGCTGATTAAAATCGAGTATTTTCAACAAATGAAGATACTCATCGCTGACAGTGGTTCAACCAAAACGGAGTGGACGATCATGCAGAACGGTAATGCCGTTCGTTCTGTGTTCACAGAAGGAATTAACCCCAATCAGGCTGATACTGCTGCCATTGTTTCTGTTCTAACCAATTCGGATCTTGCCAATTCATATCCCGACCAATTGTTTTTTTATGGTTCAGGATGTGGGAGCGAAAGTGGAAAATCAATTGTGCGAGAAGCGTTGAAACAGATTTTTCCCAATGCAGTGCTGAGTGTTGAATCTGATTTGCTTGCTGCTGCACGTGCTCTTTGTCACAAGGAAAAAGGAGTTGTTGCAATTCTTGGAACGGGTGCTTCGTCTTGTCTTTTTGACGGCGAAAAAATTATCGAGCAAAAACCTTCACTTGGATTTATTCTTGGAGATGAAGGAAGTGGGGCCGTTTTGGGCAAGATGTTTATTCGCAAATTGCTGTACGGCGAACTACCAGAGAATGTAACAAAGGCCTTTCACAGTGAGTTCGGTTTTGATAAGGATGCAATTCTTCGAAGAGTGTATCGTGAACCGTATCCGAATCGTTTTTTAGCAACATTCGGTGAGTTTATTGCACGACACAAATCTCAGGCTGCGGTGAATGAAGTGATTCGTGAAAATTTCAAAGCACTTATTGCTTCGCATTTATCCGCGTACACTGGCGCAAAACAATTGCCTGTACATTTTATTGGTTCTGTTGCATTTCATTTTCAAGAGGAATTGCATGCTTTGCTGCAGTGGAACGGATATACTCCAGGCAAAACGGAACGCTCACCGATGGATGGTTTGGTGAAGTATCACCACGCATGACTTACTTTGATCTGAAGTACATTTTTAGTGAAATACAGTAGTAATCTTTCCATCCCTTAATACAATTCGTGCGATAACTTCAGGCATACTTGCGTGCGTGAAGGTGATCAAGGTGGATTTCACTTGGGCGAGAGTTTGAAAGTGATCGTTGAAATATGCCCTTCTGGCCAAAGCTTTTCTAACGCTATCCACTGTCGAACTATTTTCTTCCTGGGAATCAGTTCTAATTTTTTGCCTTTGATTTAACCTCCTTAGACGGAATAGGCATTTCCTGTTTTCTTTCCGATAACCGCTTTCTCTCCCTTGAACTTCGAATGAATTGAAGACATCATTAGCGCCTAGTGCTCCGTTATTGGTGTTATAGGAGAATGGTGTTCGTCTGTTTAATCGTTGATGTCTTCGTTTTCTTCATGGGTGTGAAACGACAAACTTATCTGTAAACAATAGGTCTAAACCGCTTGTTAAAGTGTAGAAATAGATACCTGATGAATACTCGGAGGTGTTGATTTGACCATTACAATGATGACTGTCTGCTTTCTGGAAATCTGAATTATAAATTTTTTCTATAACACGCCCGGTGATGTCCGTAATAGTAAGAATCACTTGTGCATTTAAATCTGTTGACGAGGTAATATTAAAATTCACGATATTGTGTGCAGGTGAAGGATATGCGGCGACGTAAGAATTCCCAGCAGGAGTATTCTCCGCAACGCCAAGAATCGTAGGACTGTAATGTAGGCTGTCGGTTTTTACCAGGAATAAATTCTCCGAATGCAAACCGAATCCAAGTGTGGAACCACATAGAATGTATGCGTTGTCGTGCGTATAATCAAAGTCGTAAGCGCGATCTTCTGAAAGTGTTCCGTAAGTCGTAAAGTAATATGCTGGATCACTTCCGAAAATGTACATGTCTCCATACCCTGCGCCTGTAGAGTAATTACTTCCCACCATTGCAACTTTGTTGAATCCGGGCTGCACTTTTATGGAGCAGTAATCTTCATCCAATGGACCTGGAAAAATTGTTGCAGGGAAGACAATTTGATCATAAAAAACGCCTCCCCAAAAAGCGTTTGAATTGCCGGCGGAGTCGCTCGAACCACAAAACAATAGCAAGTTGCCTACAGGATCAAAACAAATGCTGTTGGCGATTTCAGTTGAATTGGGAAAGCCATAACGATAGGTCCACAACGTGTCTCCGTTGCTGTTAAGTCGAATGATCCAACTATCACCGAGCGTGTCACCTAAACTTCTGTTAATTCCACATACGGCGATCAATGAATCTTCTGTTTCAACAACACTTCTAGCCTCATCCGCTTTTGTGCCGCCGTAGGTGCGTGTCCATAGTGTGTCACCTGATGCGTTTGTGCGCACGACATACATGTCTTCCTCTCCAGCACCTAAACCGTAAGTTCCTCCTGCAAGAAGAAAACCTCCGTCTTCGCAGCAATGTATATCATAGAAGAAATCCCAGTCGTTCGTTCCAATTGTTTTGGTCCAGAGTGTATCTCCATTTTTATTCAGACGCAATAACCATCCATCATATCCTCCTGCACCAGCACTGTTGGTGTACCCAGCAACAATAAAACCTGAATCAGGCAGAATTTCAAGGGCACGTATTACATCAATGTTGATTCCGCCGTAATTCTTACTCCACATCACAAGTCCTAGACTGTCGGTCCGCACTACGTATCCATCTGCAGGTCCCAGTGAAGCAGATGTTCCAGCCGCAATGTATCCCTGATCAAGACATGATCTAACTGCGTAACCAACTTCAATACCAGAAGCGCCATATGTTTGCATCCAATATGCCGTAGTTTGTGCTGAAACGCTAAAAAGCGAAACAATAATCGAAAGACTTACGAATAATTTTTTCATTAGAACCAATAGTTAAGTTTCACAAATACACCAGATCCGTAGAACTTGTCAGGTAGAATGCATGAAAGCACATTTGATGTGCCAACTTCTACCGTTGCGTTCTGGATGACCCATGTTTGCAGCTTGAATGGAACCTGAAGTCGGGCATAACCACCATATGCAATTCCTGTAATCGCTTGTAATTTTGCTACATCAATTTTATAACCACCAACGATACTTGCATAAGGCAATGCATATGACCAAATGGGTAGTGCGCCTGTAATTTTTACAAATAATTTGTAGTCTGCAGAATTACGCTGGTATGTTCCTCTTATCACTGCGGGTAAAAAAGTGCTTCGTCTTGTTTCTCCAGTATCTTGCTTAATAAAATCATTCGCTTCAGGCAGATCCAGCACGTAATTTTGATTTATAAATATCTGCGAGATGTCAATTCCTGAATATTGAAACGTGGTGTCGGTGTATTGATGAATCGTTTTTGAATTCCAATTGATAAATCCGAAATCCATAAATTCAATGCGATAATATTCTGAACTTTTTTTCAATTGACGGCGATAGTTCCAGCCAATATCTACTGAGGTTCCAAAACCATTGACTGCAAATAAAGATTGATTGGCGGTGTCTGAAGAATAGTAGTCTGCAGCTACAGAACCATCCAAGAATAATCCCTGTGAATCGGTAAAGAGTTTTCCATAATGAATAATGCCTTCATTGTAGTTATTGCCAATTATTCCCGAGAACGCAACCGAGATATTCGTGTTTTCTGACTCTTTACTGACGTATCCAATCTTTAATTGCGTCCAACTTAAGGCAGAGAATCTTGTGCCACTGAATTGTGCCTCTTCTCCTTTGAACTGGGTATTGCCTTGAAATCCTAATCTAAATGCGTCATCCGAAAATTTCCCTGTAATGTTGGTGCGCTTCTGAAATGAAAACGTAATCATATTTCCAGAAGTGTCTTTGGTCTCGATGCCAAATGTTATCCCAATAGTACTTTGCAATCCGAAACGATTTACTGGAAGCAATTGCGAAGCCGCATTTTCGATGTAGGTAGAATCCATAAATCCTCCGGTGTAAAGACCAGTTATAAATTGGCTACTCACGCCATCGGATCCGAAGTGCAACCCTCCATCCACAGAAACGTACTTCATTGGTTTCCATCGATCGTCCACATTCACCGAACGGTGCAAAGTCGCGCCTTCTCGCTGGAAATCCTGACCGAATAATCCGGAACTCAACACTATCACAAATAAGCCTGCAAAAATATTTTTCATACTAGTTATTCACGCGATATTCAAAATCGGCAGTAAGATTGAAGTCCAGTTTATTGGTAGTGAAAATTTTAACATAGTTCGGATTGGTATTGGTAGCGAACTTGGTCTTGATCACGAGTCGTGATGAATTCAGAAAAGCTTGTGTCTGAACTTCATTCATTGGAATATCAATTTGTGATTGGGTCGCGCCATTGGCGAAAAAGTATCCTCCCGAAGTGGAAAGTGGAGCCGATAAAATGATTCCTGGTGCTGCGACAATAGAATCGTAGATGTTATTGTTTACATCTAATAGGTAAATCTGCAATGTAGCATCAAAAGGGAATCCGTTTCCAGCAAATAATTTGAGACGTGCAGTTTGAATATCTTGTGTGGCTGCGGAATTGAAATCGGTTTCCATAGTATCAAGCAATACTAATTGATCTGCAAAAAAATGTACTGGCAAATCAATGTCTAGATACGCGTTAATACCGAAGTCAGTGTAAAGGAAGTCATTATTTCCAGAAACGTTGCCCAGCGGATTTGTGTAGAGACTGAAATCGTAACCGAGGTAATCTGGCATTTGTTCAATCAGAGATTTGACATTTGAATTGGAATTATCGAAACGCCAACTGTAAATCTGAGGAATACTTGGCGGATAGGTATTGCTATAGGAAGCCCGGTTGATATTTATTGGATTGCCAATTAGTGGATGATTGAGCAATATTGTCTGCCCCAAACGTGAGTTACGTGACCATAAATTGTTTACTGTGAATCGTGCATCGAGGCCGGCGTAATTCTCTAATGTAAACGTCATAGTAAGAGAGTCGAGTCCAAGTTGACCAGATTGTACTTTCGAGAAAAATGAAATGTATGTTTCTTCCGGTCCTACGGGTGTGTTTTCGCTTCCGAAATATCCTCTGATGTAGCTTGGTCGAACTCCAGAAAATGTGCTGTTCACGATTACACTGTCGGCAGGAACAACGGTCACAGTTCCAAAATCCGTAGGATCTATGGTCGCGGTAAACAGAGTGGTTACCGTATTTACGCGATCACCATAAATTCCAGTAAAATTGATTGTGTAACCGCTAAGGTCAACTTCTGCATCTAGGGTTGATGCAACAGTAGCACTAGGTGCGGCAGGAAGCGTGAAGGAAAGTGAAAGCGGAACATTGTTCAGTGTTGCACTGGCAATGGAATAGGTAACTACCACACGTTTCTGAACATCATTCTGCATATGGAGTTTCATTTTTCCTTTCTCGAGCACTCCGTAAACAAGTTGTAGTGCCCCTAGATTGTATTCAGTCTGTTGTTGTGGTCCGTTTGTTAGTGGCGATCCTTCAACCAGATTCACGGATCCGAATGGAAGATGGTAGGAACTGACTACTGTAGTATCGGGGATGTTGAAAATAGTGTCGGTATTTAGCCCATCAATCTTGGAGTGATATACAATACGCAAACTTCCGTCCGCATCTGCTGAAGAAATAGAATCGGCAAGTACATCATCAAGCGACAGTGTGGCATGAGCAATTGGAACAGTCACGTCGAGATCCCAGGACAATTCTTCCCTTTTGCAAGAGGAAATGAATATACCGATCAGCCCAGCGGCTATTAAGGCAGATTTTAACAATTTCATAGGTAACGAAGATAATCCAATTGAGTGTGATTTTTGCGGGGCTTTCACCGCAATTCTTACCCGTTCATGCGCAAAATCAGAAACTTTTCCGTCTGCACTGCGTATATTTGTACACTGGTTTATGAAGAAGTACGGCAAGCGTTTTTTCCTGGGATGGATTTTCTCTTCCATCATTATGTTTGCCTGTTCCTATATTTGGCATGGACTTGTTCTCAATGATTATGCGTTGATTTCTTATCCGATGGAAATCTATATGATTTCTGCGGGTGTGGTTTACTTGGTCATTGGATTTTTATTGAACCGAATTTTCGTAGCAGAGTTCATTGATCGCTTCTCGGAAAAGGTAATTGCTCGCGGCTTGCTTTCTGGGGTAACACTGGGCGTTCTTGTGTATATGATAGCGCTTGTCGTAGGTGTTACTTTTACGAAAGGTCTCGATCCAAAATACATGATATTGGATGTGGTTTGGCAAGCTTTCGAACAGTCGGTTGGTGGACTCATTGTTGGTTTGGTGTATCACTTCGTATTTGAACATGCAACACAACCGGTAGAAGAAGATTAGTCGGGTTTAGTATCCGTACTTATCATCCCAACATTTCTTCAAGTAATTTCTTAGCTCGTTCTCGCGCGGATTGTTTCCTGGAGTATATAAACGATTTCCTTGTATGCGATCGGGCATATATTCTTGGTCTGCAAAGTTGCCGGCGTTGTTGTGCGCATAATTGTAATCTTTACCATAGCCAATGTCTTCCATCATTTGCGTCGGAGAATTGCGAAGATGTAATGGCACAGGAAGATTTCCAGTGCTTCGAACTAATTCTTGTGCCGAGCCAATCGCCATATAGGCAGCATTACTTTTCGGAGAGGACGCCAAATAGGTCACACATTGGGAAAGTATGATTCGAGATTCGGGCATTCCTACAGAATGAACGGCAGAAAAACAGCTGTTCGCTAACAAAAACGCATTAGGGTTGGCATTACCTATGTCCTCGCTGGCAAGAATCACTAATCTTCTGGCAATAAACAATGGATCTTCACCACCTTCCAGCATTCGGGCTAACCAATATACACCGGCATTCGGATCACTACCTCTGATTGATTTGATAAATGCGGAGATGATGTCGTAATGTTGTTCTCCGTTTTTATCGTATATGGCCAGATTTTGCTGAATCACTTTCATCACCCATGTATTGGTGATGAAAGGAGCATCAGCGGGTAGGGAAGACGCAACTACTTCGAGCGCGTTCAGCAGCTTGCGGGCATCACCTCCCGATACACGCAGGAGCGCTTCTGTTTCTTGAAGATCTATGTTCTGTTTCTTGAGTACATCATCCTTCGAAATAGCATCATTTAAGAGTTGCTCAAGATCTTCTCGCTCGAGCGGTTTCATCAAGTACACTTGCGCTCGTGAAAGTAAAGCGGGAATCACCTCGAAAGAAGGATTCTCAGTCGTTGCTCCCACTAACGTCACAATCCCTTTTTCTACAGCTCCAAGAAGAGAATCCTGTTGTGCTTTACTGAAACGGTGTATTTCATCTATGAAAAGTACTGGAAGATTCGCCCCGAAGAAAGATTGACTTTTGGCTTTGTCAATGACTTCACGGATATCTTTTACTCCCGATTGAATTGCACTTAGTGCATAAAACGGACGCTTTAGATGTGTTGCAATAATCTGTGCTAAGGTTGTCTTTCCAACACCTGGCGGACCCCAGAAAATCATGGAGTGGATATTGCCTGTTAGCACAGCCGCGCGTAATACAGCTTCTTCACCTACCAAATGTTTCTGGCCTACGTAAGTGTCAAGCGACTTTGGTCGCATGCGTTCTGCTAACGGTGCACGGTGACTTTCCATAATGTGGACAAAGATAAGTCGACAGCCGCGTAAACGTACCGTGGCGCGATAATTGCTTCATATTTTCTAAATGCTAGTTAAAACCTTATTTTTGGCAAATAACTTCAGATTTTTAGAAAATGAAAAAATTCAGAAACATCCTACTCCCAGCGTTCATATTCGTGTTAACGTGTTCCTTCGTTTTAGTGGGTGGTGATACATCTGCTCTAGAAGGCAAAGTGTATAAAGTAACAATGACTAGTGTGAAGAAAGGGAAATCAGGTGCAGTATCACAAGAAGAAATCACCTTCAAAGGAGGTAAGTTCAAATGTAAATTAATCGACAAGGAAATGGGAGCGCCTGCTATACCTGTTGAATTTACTGTTGACAGTGTTTTTACTGAAAATGACGAAGACCTTCCTTATGTAGAATTTGAAGGTGAATTTGTGAATAAGCTGGAAGAGCTGGTAAAAGTTACTGGAACTGTAGATGGATATGGAATTGAAGGTAACGTCGTACTTTCTAAGAAAGACAAAGAGAAACGTCGCTATGATTTTGTAGGTTCTTTGAAAGAGAAGAAAAGAAAGTAATAGGGCAAGTTTAATATAAGCGTCGGATTAAGCGTTGCGCTTGACCGGCGCTTTTTTATTGGGCGCCGCTGATCTTTTCTGCTACCAAATCTTTAGGGACAAGTCCTTCATTGCGCCATTGTATTTGTCCGTCTTTGTACAAAACTAATGTAGGCATCGCAGCAATGTTCATGTATTCTGCAACTGGTCGATCGCGATCAACATCAACTTTCAGCAAGGCGAATTTACCAGCAAGTTCTGATTCCAATTCATGCAAACTTGGTGCAAGTAGTTTACATGGACCACACCAAGTGGCAGTAAAATCAACCAACACTACTTTGTTGTCTTTTACAAATGATTTATACTGATCCAGCGAAACTGGACCATCATTGTTTACCGAGGAGGCTTCTTGCTTTTCAGTTGCTTTTCCTGCAGAAGTCCATGCTTGTATTCCGCCTTCAAGTTCATACACATTTGCAAACCCATTTTCGCGAAGGTATTTCGCAGCTTCAGCGCTTCTTCTACCCGAGCGACAGTATACCATCACCGGTTTCGACTTATCAAGCGCATTTACATTGATGGCAAAATCCTGACCATTCCAGTCTATATTCTTTGCGCCTACCAAATGACCTTCAGTAAATTCATCTGGAGTTCTCACATCGAGCACTTGCTCATCTGTAAGTACATTGATCAACGAGTCGAATTTTGCAACACTTCCTGATGCGGCCGTTTTTGTGCCTGCATCAGAACATGCAGTTGCGAATAGAAATAAGCAGGCCGAAATGGGTAGCAAGATTTTTCTCATGGTGCAAAGTTAAGTTGATCTTTGGGTTATTTGATAACCAGGTCGGACATAATTTCTGATTAGCATCTCAGTTCGAATATGCGGGAAGTACATTACATGTGATACATCTTTTTCCAAACAGCGAATGCTATAAACTTGAAGATGCGACCGTTTTCGGGTTTACCATCAATGGAAAAAAATGAATCGTACTCTTTCATCAACTTGTCTTTGCGAAGAATGCCGTCAAAGTCTTGTTCGAAGTAAGGACGGAATTGATCTTTGAGTTGTGTTATCCAAAGATTATTGGGAGTTACATAACCCATTTTGTCACGACGTTGATGAATAGCTTCTGGAATGAAAGGAGCAACTGCCTCTCGCAACAAGTATTTCGTAGTTCCATTTTTGATTTTCAATGTGCCAGGAATATTGAACACATACTCGATGAGTTGATGATCATCGGCGAAAGGTGTTCTAGATTCTACGGAATGCCACATCGAGCATCTGTCTTCGCATTTCAAGTATCCTTTCAAGCGCGTATTCACAAATTCTCCATGCAAAGCTCCATTTAAAGAGTCAGTCATTGCACGAGCTTTTGAACCGGAGGTATGCGCTGATAATAATTCGGGTGCTATGTATGCTAGATCGGGGAAATATCTTTTCTGCAAAAACGTTTTTGCTCCTGAAGGTAAATTCGGAAGCAAGTATTGTTTAATGCTTTCTTTTCTTCTCAGTTTTTCTGCTCCTTGTCCCCAGGCATTCATCTCGCTTTTCCTTCTGGAAGTTTCTCCTTGAGATTTTAGTTCTTTCCAGAATGGAATGAAGTAAGGCATGTATCCTGCAAACAATTCATCGCCTCCTTGTCCATCCAGCAATACGCGTATTCCGTTTTCTGAAGCAAGTCTCATTACGCGATGTTGTGCATACGTACTCGTACTCCAAATCGGGACATCTTGTGAATAGATCAGCGATTCTACGTCCTTCATGAGTTCTTCTGGACGCGGGATAACTTTTTTCCAATCGGCTCCAGTAGCATCAACCACTTTTTTGGCCCATGAACTTTCATCTAATCGTGGGTCATCGAAAGCGGCTGTAAATAATTTTAGACGATCACCAATCTTGATTGAACTGTCTTGTCTAACAAGCTTTGCAATGATGCCGCAAATAGCAGAACTGTCAATTCCTCCGCTAAGACAAGAACCTACAGCGACATCAGATCGTAGGCGTTTTCGGATTGACTCAATGAGTAATTCGCGAATGTTCAAAATGTGATGACTGGTTACATCCTCTGAAAAATCGCCAGGTTCTGTTGTGTATTTTAGTTCATACCATTGAGAAATAGACAAGATTCCTGATTTCAGATTGATGGTTAACTGCGTGCCGGGAAAAAGTTCTATCAAATTCTTGAAGAATCCTTCTGGCTTGTATTCAATTTCTCCGTCGACAAAATAGTCGCCAACGGCGGTATGATTAAGACTTGTTTTTACTAAACTACAATCTGATAGCGCTTTCAATTCGGAAGCGAATACGAAAAATTGCTTATCGTGGAAATAGTAAAATGGCTTCACACCAAATCTATCACGTGAGGCGAATAGTTCTCCTTTTATGCGATCCCAAATTACAAAGGCCCACATTCCATTGAAATGCTTCGTGCATTCTACACCCCATTGCTTGTAAGCAGCAAGAATTACTTCACTGTCTGTCTTTGTGCGGAATGAATGCCCCTTACTTTCTAATTCGGAGCGCAATTCAACGTAATTGTAGATCTCTCCGTTATAGGTCATCCATAATTCTCCATTACTGTAATTCATGGGTTGATGACCAGTTACTGCTAAATCAATAATGGCTAAACGACGGTGTGCAAAAGCGAGTTGTGCAGGCGCAGTGAAAGTTTGCGTGTGATGATCAGGTGTCCAATCGAGTTGTGCTCGCACAATATCAGATGGAGTTCCCGCTGTGAAGAGTGGGAGTGGTGCGTCAGTTCCGTTCCAAGCAAGAATTCCTTC
>Ga0114981_10002927_pt1 | contig 10919 bp, 8 predicted proteins | sample S_140806_MF_Meta_FD_87028 | JGI IMG/M metagenome (GOLD analysis project Ga0114981, IMG submission 87028) | Freshwater microbial communities from Lake Simoncouche, Canada to study carbon cycling - S_140806_MF_MetaG | ecosystem: Environmental > Aquatic > Freshwater > Lake | place: Lake...
CCATCAACGAATGCAACCGACCAGGACCACCGACGGGAATAATCGCCACCACACCAGGCCGGCCGGTGGTCAACGTGCCGGTTTTGTCGAATGCCACGACTTTGACTGTCGCAGCAGCCTCGAGTTGGCGCCCACCCTTAAACAACACCCCATCACGGGCGGCGCGGGCTAATGCCGACAACAACGCTGCTGGAATCGAAATCACCAAGGCACATGGTGACATTACCACCATCAATGTCATGGCACGGTAGACCGTCACAGACCACTCTTCTTGTAAAAACAAACGACCACCAACAATTGCCAACAGGGTGACAATCACCACCGCATAGGCATAATAAACGCCAATCACGCGGTCAGTAAAGTCTTGGCTATTGGCTTTTTGTTCACGCGCTTCACGCACCACCGACACAATCCGCGCCAACGTCGATTGTGACGCATCAGCAGTTACTTCGACTTCGAGCGCACCTTGACCATTCAATGTCCCCGCAAACACTTTGGCGCCCTGATGTTTTTCAACTGGCATTGATTCGCCGGTAATCGAGGCCTCATTGACAGTCGAATCCCCAGCCCGAATCACACCATCAGCAGGGATTTGCGCGCCAGGACGGACTAACACCACGTCCCCCGGGACGATGGCTTCAACCGAGGTAATCCGCGTTTCGCCGGCAATCAACAATTCGGCTTCACGGGGTGTCATAGCAATCAACGAACGAATCGAGGCGTGGGTACGCCCCATGGCATAGGTTTCGAGCGTCCCAGACAACGAAAACAAAAACATCAACAACGCGCCTTCACGGGGCTCACCCATGGCAGCAGCACCTAAGGCAGCGATAATCATCAACGTATTCACATCAAATTCACGTTTTTTGAGTGAATCAATCGAATCAAGCAGGCTATAATAGCCACCAAACACATAGGCAACTAAATAAAGTGCTGCGGGGATCCAAAACGATATATTGGCACGATCATCAAGCACCCATCCAAGTACCGTAGCAATCAAGCAGGTAATTGTAAACCGAATCATTTGTGGTAAATCGGCAATTTCCGCTTCTTCGGGAGTTATTTCGGCTTCTACATGCTCAATAACCAATGCCAAATTTGCATTATCACATATCTGTCGCAACGACACGACATTCGCATCACTACGACATTGCACCACCACACCGTGGTCATTTGTGGTCGATTTTACGCCAGCCACGCCTGGTAATGCCCGAATTAATTGAAATGTCTCATCTAACATTTTTTCTCCTTCTTATTTTCCTTTTTTATTATACATAATCATTTGTCGTTAGTGTGGTGAAACAAAAAATACGGATGGAACCGTTAAGGTTCCATCCGTATCAAAAAACCAAATACGTTTAGCGTTGCATCAGTGTGACTGCTTCTTCCATACGCCAGCACGACACCATGTGGCCGTCGCCCATATCAACCAACGGTGGCTCTTCGCTTTTGCACTTGTCAATTGCGATCGGGCAACGGGTGTGAAATCGGCACCCTGTCGGTGGATTGAAAGGACTTGGCACATCACCAAAAAGAATGATACGCTTGCGCGTCCGCTCAATTTCGGGATCAGGAATCGGTACTGCGGACAACAATGCTTGCGTATAGGGATGGGTTGGTTTTTTGTAGAGTGCATTACCGTCAGCAATTTCGACGATTTTGCCCAAATACATCACTGCAACACGATCACTGATATGCTTCACCGCTGCCAAACCGTGGGCAATGAACAAATAGGTCAAACCCAATTTGTCTTGCAAATCTTCAAGCAAGTTGAGGATTTGGGCTTGAATCGACACGTCCAACGCCGATACCGGCTCGTCACAGACCACAAACTCTGGCTCGACGGCCAAGGCCCGGGCAATCCCGATGCGTTGGCGTTGACCACCCGAGAACTCGTGGGGGTAACGATTGATGAAGTAGGGGTTCAACCCGACCAATGCCAACAATTCTTGCACTCGTTCGCGCACGGCTTCTTTGCCTTGGCGCAATTTATGGACGCGAATCGGCTCGGCGATAATGTCACCGACGGTCATACGAGGGTTGAGTGATGCATACGGATCTTGGAAGATCATCTGCACTTTGCGACGGGTACGGCGCATTTCTTCGGCAGGCAATTTGGTTAAATCGATGCCACGAAACATGACCGAACCATCGGTTGGTTTGTAGAGTTGAATCAACGCACGACCGGTGGTGGATTTGCCACAACCGCTCTCGCCCACTAATCCGAGCGTTTCGCCTTCGCGAATGCTAAATGTCAAACCATCTACAGCTTTGACATCACCTACCTTGCGACGGAGCACAATGCCCTTGGTCACAGGGAAGTACATTTTTAAGTTACTAACCTCAATGAGGTCTTGAGTCTTGACTGCTGTCATGCCGCTTTCCTCCGTTTGTTTACGTTGCGTCTGCGCCTACAAATTCACTACGATACAGCCTCGTTCACCGCTGTCTCAAGCGTGATGTCAAACAGACACGCGGCATTGTGTTTTTCGCCAACACTACGGAGCGGTGGTACCTGTGTATCGCATGACCCGGCCTTGAAGTAATCACAACGAGCACTGAATGCACAAATCTGTGGCAACGTAATCAAATCGGGTGGTAGTCCTCGGATAGGCTCTAATCTCTTCCCTGACACATTGTCAAGACGAGGAATTGATTTGAGCAACCCGATGGTATATGGCATACGGGGATTTTTGAAGATGTCACCGGTGGCGCCTTCTTCAACAACCCGACCTGCATACATCACCATCACGCGATCCGACATCCCAGCCACGACACCCAAATCGTGTGTAATAATGATTACGGCCATACCCAACTCGGCTTGGAGCTTTTTGATGAGCTCAAGGATTTGGGCTTGGATGGTCACATCGAGTGCGGTCGTTGGCTCGTCGGCAATCAATAATTCGGGGTTACACGCAAGCGCCATGGCAATCATTACGCGCTGACGCATCCCACCCGAAAACTGGTGGGGGTATTCGTTAACCCGGCGTTCGGATCCCGGAATACCGACCATGTTCAAGAGTTCGATAGCGCGTGCTTGGGCTTCTTTGGCGGATAATTTCAAGTGCAAAATCAACGACTCAGTAATTTGTTGACCAATAGTCAACACCGGATTGAGCGATGTCATTGGATCTTGAAAAATCATGGCAATGCGATTGCCACGTAGCTCGCGCATTTTGTCTTCGCTCAGCGTGAGCAAATCCTGGCCATCGAACCAAACCTCACCGCCAGTGATTCGTCCTGGTGGGCTGGGGATGAGTCGCATCAGTGAAAGTGACGTGACACTTTTTCCTGAGCCAGATTCACCCACAATACCAAGCGTCTCACTGCGATTCACATAAAACGACACGTTGTTGACTGCCTTGACAACGCCGTCTTGTGTCTTGAACTGCGTCTCTAGGTTGCGGACATCTAACAAAGGCGCCATACGCAAACTCCACGTTAATCGTAGATAGGGATATCCTATCGTGATCGCGATATTAAGCCGAGGTCAGGGGTTGATTAAGGAAGACCTTATACTAGATAATTGTAATCGTATATGTTGAATAATGCAAGAGGAAGATTATGAAGCTCATTATCATCGGTGCCGGCGTGAGTGGACTCGCTACAGCCTACACCATCCACCAACACGCCCCCCACATCTCACTCCACTGCATCGAAAAAAGCCGCGGGCTCGGTGGCCGTGCCGCCACGCGCCGTCGCGATGGTGCCACCTTTGACCACGGTGCCCAGTTTTTTCGCACCAGCGACAGCGACCAATTAGCCTTTTTAACCCAGACACTGCCCCACGATCAACTCATCGACATCACCAAACCAGTTGGGGTTTTTGACCAACACAATCAAATATCTGCCGGTGACCCCGCCCAAAACACCGCCCCCAAATTAGTCTACCGTTCGGGTATGAATTACCTCGCCAAATTACTGGCCCCCAAAGAGATTACCGTCTCATTACAGACACGCCTGCATCATGTAATCAAAACTGAGACCGGCTATGATTGTATCGACGACCAAAACACCGTTATCGCGCATGGAGATGCGCTATTGTTTACGCCACCAGCGCCACAAACCATTGAAATTTTGCAAGCAAGTCAACTCAACCCCGCCATGATTGCCCATCTCTGCCAAGGACTCGCCCCTGCCACATATCGCCCCTGCCTCAGTGTTACTATGGCCTTTAATGGTCGCGTTGAATTCCCGTTTTATGCCATGGTGAATAGCGACCGCCAACATCCATTCTCGTGGGTCGCCTTTGAGCACGACAAAGCCCAGAGTCGTGTTCCCGCTGATCAAACCCTCGTCACCATCCAACTCGCCCCCGCCGCCAGCACCGATTGGTGGCAAGCCGATGAAGCAACCCTCATTCACGAGTTGCTCCCGCGCCTCAATCAATTGCTCGCAAGCGCATTGCCATCACCACTGTGGCTTGATCGCCAAGGGTGGAAGTACGCCCTGCCCAATGGCAAAGCCGACCACACCATATTACAAACATATGAGCAATCAGATGGGTTATACTTCACCGGAGACGCCCTCGCAGGACTCGGGCGGATTCATCTCGCCATGGAACATGGTATGAATATCGCTCAACGCATCATTGCGCAACACTAGTGTTTGTGTTTCGTAAATAGACTTGTTGTCCGTGTTACTATTGCATTTTCAAAGAAAGGGAATCAACATGACCGCAAAAAATTCTTGGCGCCCATTGATTTGGGGGGTTTTGGGTGTCATCGTGGTGGCGGTCGTTGCAATTATTGTAACGACCCCCAATAATTCATTGATTAGTTCATCCCAAAACGGGATCGGCGTATTGATTCCTGTCACGTTTTTGGCTGGTTTGTTGAGCTTTTTGTCGCCCTGTACCTTGCCGATTTTACCGGCCTACTTTGCCTTTACCTTTCAAACCAAAAAAGAACATGTCACTTTGATGTCCATCGCGTTTTTTTGTGGGTTAGCCACAACGATGGTGTTGTTTGGCGCTAGTGCCACCGCACTCAGTCGTTTTTTGTTTCAGTATTTATCACTATTAACCACGTTGGGCGGTTTGTTGATTATCGGCTTTGGGGTGCTCAGTTTCTTGGGAATCGGCTTTAGTGGTATCCAACTGCAAGACCGCCCCGTCCAAGGGGTGTTGGGGTCATTTTTGTACGGTGCCACATTTTCGCTCGGCTGGTCGGCCTGCGTCGGTCCGATTCTCGGGGCACTCTTGACGTTGCTAGCCACCCAAGGGATTGCTGTTGTGCAAGGGGCTTTGTTGGCGTTTGTCTATGCGCTCGGGTTAGGCACACCGTTAATTATCATCTCTTCGTTTTTTAGTAAACTCGGCACCGGCTCGAAGTTTTGGCAACTCATCAAAGGCCGGGCCTACTTTGTCACCATTGCTGGGCGCGAAATTATGCTCCATACAACCAGTATGGCGAGTGGTGCGTTGTTGATTGTGATGGGGATTTTGTTGGCTTCAGGGAATTTGACGACACTTAGTGAATGGACGCGCCAAACCTCACTAGCCCAATTCACCTTAGAAATGGAACAATGGTTGAGTAATTTAATCGCGCGTCCGTAGTTTTTTACCACAATCATGAGTGAATCGAGGAAGCAATGCGCGACACGGCTCCCCACGCTGCCGGCTGTGTGATTTTTAATGCGACGCCCGACGGGCTACGAATTTTGCTGATTTTTGACCAATACGGCCAATGGACATTCCCCAAAGGACACCTCGAAGCCGGCGAGACCAGCGCAGCCGCCGCCATCCGCGAGGTATACGAAGAAACGGGCATTCAGGGTGAATTAGGTGCACTGGTACAGACAATTTTTTATGATGTGGTCAAAAAAGGACGTACGCTCCACAAACAAGTCGATTTTTTTGTGATGCATACCACCCAACGCACCGTCACCCTCCAAGCCAGCGAAGGGATTAGTGATTACCGGTGGGTCGATGCGCAGACGGCCATAGAATTACTCAGCTATGACCAAATGCAAGCCGTGCTTACGGCGGCGTTGGCCGCAACCGCATAATCACCGCCGTCAGGCGTTGCCTGATTAAATCTGCCGCAAATAATACCGGGGTAATGCCGAGGAGCCACGCTACCACGAGGTAGATTACCCCGGTCAACCCAGCGATAACAATTACTTGGATGAATACTTGCGAAATCACCACCACTGTCATCACCGCTTGCACCGTCACCCACGTCACCGCTGCAGCCATCACACACAAGACCAATGTCTGACCGATAGCCAGCCCACGTAAATCAAATTGTTGCTGGCACAACACCGCCATCAGCAGCATGTGGGCAATCCATTGGATTGAATTGGCTAGCGCCAAGGTCTCGGCACTCTGACCGAGCCACGGCATTACCAACCAGACCCCCACCACATAGGCGATGATAGCACCACCTTGCACCAAATTGGGGGCGAGGGTGCGCCCGCGGGCATAACAGGCAAACAACAAAATCTGATCAATTGCAGCGGCGGGTAAGCCGGGAATGTAATACATCAAGGTATTGGCAACGGCTTGGGTGTCAGCCACACTAAAGGCTTGGCGTTGCAAAATCAGCGCCGTAAGCGGCACACGAATCAACCACAACACGACACTGGCAGGCACAATCAAGGCAATCACCACGGTCAATGCCGTCCCAACGGTACTACGAAACTGATCGAGTGATTTGCTGTCATTTAAGCGGGCTAGTGACGGCAAAATCGCCGTCGACACCGCCGCCGCCACCAATCCCAACGGAAATTGGATGAGCGTGGTGGCATAGCGCATGGTCGGCAATACTTGGGCGCCAAAGTCGCTGGCGTAGCGGCGATCGATGAGCGTACCAATCGCCGAAAACCCCATCCCCAGCGCTACTGGCGCATACAGGCGCAACATTTCGACAATCGACGGGTCGCGCCAATCGGTACGCCACGTCAATTTGCTATTGCGCAACCCATAATATTGCAAGGCGACCTGCAACGCCGCTCCCAACACCATTCCGATGGCTAATGCAATGGGGCCAAGCCATGGCGCCAGAATCACCGCCGCGATAATAATCCCAATATTAAAAATACTAGTGGCGAAGGCGGGTAGTACAAACTGTTGTTGGGCTTGGAGCACCGCCGTCATTACCCCAGCCACCACCATACACGGCACCGCAAACAACATCCAGCGCACCATGGTGGTGGTGAGGGCTTGCAAATCTGCATCAAATCCACCGGCCAGCAATTGCACCACTTGCGGTGCTAGCCACAATAACGGCAATATAATGCCACTGACAACCACAATCATTAGGCTGAGTACCCGTGACACCAAGGCATCGCGTACGTCGGGTTGCTGTACGACTCGGCTAAATACTGGTACAAGTGCGGCACTCAAGGCGCCACTCAACAACAAATCATAGACCAGCGTTGGGATGGTGGCGGCGGCAGTAAAGGCGGCTAGTTCATTGCCACGACCAAATGTCGCGGCAAAAACCGCCTCACGGATGACTCCGATTAGGCGGCTCGTAATACTCCCAACGGCGATTAACATTGCGGCCAGCGCAATGCGCCGCCCCATGGGGTGTTGCGTTGTCACCATGTATCCTTTGAATTAAGGGAGATATTTGAGTGGGTCAACATATTTGCCATTAACTTTGATGGTCAAATGCAAATGCACTCCCGTAGAAAACCCACCACCCGCAGCGTCGTACGTACTACCCATCAACCCAATTAAATCGCCCATATCAACAATATTACCCACTTGCACGACGGGTTTTTTGAGCATGTGCCCATAAATAGAAATTACGCCACCACCATGATCAATTCGCACACAATACCCAAAGCCACTACACCAACCCGCCTCAAATACCCGACCGTAGCGGGCTGCATAAATAGGGGTACCGGCAGCATTGGCAAAGTCAATACCGTTGTGGAACATGTACATCGGCACACTACGCCACCCAAACGGTGATGTTAACTTCCCCGTTGTTGGCCAGGTCCAGCGCGGCGGGGGCCAGGGCACATTGGTCGCCGTCGGTAACCCGCCCACCAAACCATCTGACATGCCGAGGAGCGAACCTTTGATCCAACCGATTTCACCCGGGTTTAATTCGAGTTTGACCCAGCTGCCGTAACGCGCAATTGGAATGAGGCGTTGGCCTAACCGTGCCGTGGCGATTTTGTCGAACGCCCGACCAGGACCATTACGCACATTGGTCTCGTCTTGGAGCACGGTGACGGTTTCGATAGCTTCCATGGTTGACACGCCTTCTTCGCCACCATATTTATTAATAATCGCGTCTGGATAGGCCGGAACCACGTAGGGGATGAATATTTCTTTACCGACGACGAGGTCTTCGTTTTGGAGGACACGATTAAGACGAAACAACGTGATTGCTGTTGTTTTGACCCCGTATTGTTCGGCAATCGAGGCGATGGTCTCTGTTTCTGCGACGGTATGCGACACGCCAGGCAAACGAGGAATACGCAAAGTACTTCCTACAATAAATACCCGTCCATTTTGTAGTCCATTGGCCCAAAATAGCACCCGTGGGCTCATATTATATTCGGTAGCAATTACCCCCAACGTATCACTCACCTGAATGCGATGATAAAACAAATAGGGCGGTGCTGCACTCGGGAGCGGAGTCACCATTTGTGGCACCGTCAATTCTGACGCACTCATTACTTGTGGTAATGGTGCACCAACTTCAATGGTCATGTCCACGCCTGATTTTTGATTCAGTCCCGGACGATCTTTGCCGTATAAACCGCTTTTTTCGCTGATTCCATTACTAAAAATCAATATTACACCAACCATGACCGCAATCGTAATATGCCCAGCCACATGCGGGTCAAGTAATGCATCTACCACAAACAATTCATTGGTGGCTGTTTTCAAAAACGGCAGTTCAGGACTATTATGCGTCACTTCTTGGCCCGTTAATGTGGCCCGCGCAGATCGGAGCGCAGCGACTTGCGCTTGCGCGTTTTCGCGTTGGATGTGCGGAGCAAGGCGCTGTTTGGTGCTACTCGGCAATGGCAATACATCGACCAATCGCCATATCACCTGCCGCACAGCTATTTCGCCACGACGTAACGAAAGAAACCAGTTCATTATGACTGGTGATGTTGTCTTAGGAATAATCATTTGAACCGCATTACAATCACAATAACAACGCCATCATACGATGCAAGTATAGGCGTGTCAACTATCTCAACCAACTACAATATATCGAGATAACACACATGGTTCTCGCCACAATGAAAGACAATTCCCCACCAATATCAAAACACGTGTATTATATAAGTATTAACGTTTATGCAATGAATGAAAGGAAGCGCGATGATACGAGTCACTGTCGATAGTGTGCGGGTAAGTTTGCTCACGCAAAATCGTGTGGTCGTGTTGCGTGAATCTGATAGTCGGCGCTATTTGCCAATTTGGATTGGTCAATTCGAAGCAGACGCAATTTCGTTTGTATTGCAAAGCTTAACGCCGAGTCGACCAATGACGCATGATTTACTCAATACGTTATTTCATGAACTCAACGCGCAAATCGAGCATGTCATTATCAATGACATCCAAGACACGACTTTTTTTGCACGCATCGTTGCAACCACTGCAACTGGACCGATCGAAATCGATGCCCGCTCGAGTGATGCAATTGCCCTCGCAATCCGCGCCAACGTGCCGATTTTTGTGGCGCCTCATGTGTTTGATCAAGCGAGCGTCCCATTTGATACTGATGAACAACAAGATACACCGTTGTTTCGTTCTCCCGGTAATACGTCACGTGACGAAGCTCCTACCACCCCAAATGAGACCTCGGGCGGCGATGATACCTTATCACTCTTTCGTGATTTTATTAACTCCCTCGATAACGAAGACGACAACAACAAAAACACCACTGAATAACGTGGCTTTGCCAACCAGAAACAACCGCCGTACCAAATAACTGGTACGGCGGTTGTTTTTGTGCGTTTATTTGCCCATGATTTCGCTGGTTTTTATTGACACTAATGCCGTGTATAAGTGGTGGATAACTCGTGGAGAGTTGTGGGATAGCAGGTGGATACTTTTTCGGCCTTTTGGGCTTATCCACAGGAATTGTGGAGAACGTTGTGGATAAGTGGTGTACGTCGGTGTATTATTTGTTGATGATTTTTGCGCGTGCTATTTGCCGTGTACGACCTGTGGATAACCATCCACGACTTATCCACGAATACATTATTGATTAGAATCACTCAAAACCCCACGTATCCACATATCCACAATCCCTAGTGTTACGACGGTTTCTTATATAAATTAATGATTTATCTTATATATCCATACAGCGTAATCAAAAGTCAATCCAAAAAAGTTGATTAGTGATACTTCTTTTTTCTAAAAATGAAAAGTGTCATTACAAATGTGCATAACCCGTGGACTATGTGGATGAATCAAATCTAAGATGCAACCACACAAACCTGGATAACTTGTGGACTATGTGGATGAATCAAATCTATTTGTAATCACACAAAATACAGTATCGTGGTACACTATATATAGTTGTGTGTTGCATCGATGCGCCCCGACCATTGGTCGAGGCGTTTGGTATGTTACCTATGGAGAAATCATGAAGCGATCCGATTTGCGCAATATTGCAATCATTGCGCACGTAGACCATGGCAAAACCACCCTTGTCGATGGCCTACTCCGTCAATCACGTACATTCCGCGAAAACCAACAGGTCAGTGAGCGGGTCATGGACTCGAACGATCTCGAGCGTGAGCGTGGTATCACCATCATGGCCAAAAACACGGCGGTAGTGTACAAGGGGACCAAGATCAACATTGTTGACACTCCAGGCCACGCAGACTTCGGTGGCGAAGTCGAGCGGGTCATGAATATGGTGGACGGCGTGTTGTTGTTGGTTGATGCTGTCGATGGTCCGATGCCCCAAACCCGCTTTGTGTTGCGCAAG
>Ga0114981_10002929_pt1 | contig 10916 bp, 5 predicted proteins | sample S_140806_MF_Meta_FD_87028 | JGI IMG/M metagenome (GOLD analysis project Ga0114981, IMG submission 87028) | Freshwater microbial communities from Lake Simoncouche, Canada to study carbon cycling - S_140806_MF_MetaG | ecosystem: Environmental > Aquatic > Freshwater > Lake | place: Lake...
TGAGCTGCCGGTGGATAACTCCACGCTAGGCAAATCCGCGAAGGCAAGCGAGCCGCTCGTGCGTCAGGTCTTTGTGAAGCGTCATGCGACGGCGCTGGATGATCTTTCCTTTGAGCGGAAGCTCTACGTGCTGCGCAAGGTAGCGAACCAAGAGATCCGCGTGAAGAAGGTAGATCCGGTGTGGTATGCGCCGAGCTTTTCCTGCCGCACGCTGGTTTATAAAGGCATGCTCACGCCGCATCAGGTCGGCGCTTATTTCCTCGACCTGCAAGACCCAGACATGGAGTCGGCGCTGGCCCTGGTTCACAGCCGTTTCTCGACGAATACCTTCCCGAACTGGGAGCGCTCGCACCCTTACCGCTACATCGCTCACAATGGTGAGATCAATACGCTGCGCGGAAACATCAGTTGGATGCTGGCTCGTCAGTCGATCATCGCCTCGGACCTCTTTGGTGACGACATTCATAAGATCAAGCCGGTCATCAATGTGGACGGCTCGGACTCGACGATCTTTGACAATGCGCTCGAACTGCTCGTGCTGAGTGGCCGCAGCCTGCCGCATGCGATGATGATGATGATTCCTGAGCCGTGGAGCGGCCATGAGTCGATGAGCGAGGCGAAAAAGGCCTTCTACGAGTATCATTCCTGCCTCATGGAGCCGTGGGATGGTCCTGCCTCCGTGGCGTTCACCGATGGCACGATGATGGGAGCTACGTTGGATCGTAATGGCCTGCGTCCTTCCCGTTATTATGTGACGCATGACGATCTGGTCATCATGGGCTCGGAAGCGGGCGTTCTACCAGTCGATCCAGCCAATGTGAAGCTCAAAGGCCGTTTGCAGCCGGGGAAAATGTTCATCGTGAACATGGAAGAAGGCCGCATCGTGCCGGACGACGAGATCAAAGAGAAGATCGCCGCTGAGAAGCCTTACCGTGAGTGGCTCGACAAGAACCTCGTGAAGCTGGCGGACATCGCCGAAGGTGCTCCTGCGCCGCTGCCGGACCATGAGACGATGCTGAAGCGCCAGCAGGCCTTTGGTTACACCTGGGAAGACCTGCGCATGTTGATGACACCGATGGCCCGCGATGGCGTGGAGGCGATTGGCTCGATGGGCACGGACATCCCCATCGCCGTGCTCTCCAACAAGGCCAAGCTGCTCTACGATTACTTCAAGCAGCTCTTCGCCCAGGTCACGAATCCGCCGATCGACTGCATCCGCGAGGAAATCGTCACGTCGCCCATCACGACCATCGGTCGCGAAGGAAACCTGCTCGATCCGAAGCCGGAAAGCTGCCATTTGATCGAACTGAAGACGCCAATCCTTAGCAACGAGGAGTTGGCGAAGCTCAAAGCCATCGCCAGCGGCGAATTTGCCTCCGCGACGCTCGACATCACCTTTGATCCGAAATTGGGCGAAAAAGGCCTCGAAGCCGCGATGGGCGCGATTTGCGCCCAGGCAGACGATTTGATCAAAAAAGGCCGCAACATCCTCATTTTGACGGATCGCGGCATTTCGGCCGAAAAGGCTCCGATCCCGGCTTTGCTGGCTGTGGGCGGTCTGCATCATCATTTGATCCGCCAAGGCACCCGCACGCAGTGCGACATCGTGCTGGAATCCGGCGAACCGCGTGAAGTGCACCACTTCTGCACGCTGATCGGTTACGGCTGCGGAGCGATCAATCCTTACCTCGCCTTTGAAACGCTCGATGACATGATCCGCCAGGGTCTGCTCGTTAATGTCGATCACAAGAAGGCGGTTTATAACTTCATCAAAGCTGCGACGAAGGGCGTCATCAAGGTGGCGTCGAAGATCGGCATCAGCACGATGCAGAGCTATCGCGGTGCTCAAATTTTTGAAGCTGTGGGCCTCTGCAAGAGCGTGGTGGAAAAATACTTCACCTGGACCGCCACTCGCGTGGAAGGCAGCGATATCAAGGTGATCGCCGAGGAGTGCATCCAGCGTCATCAGCGCGGCTTCCCGGATCGCGATTCGCAGGTGCATGCGCTCGATGTGGGCGGTGACTACCAGTGGCGTAAAGAAGGTGAAGCTCACCTCTTCAACCCGCTGACGATCCACACGCTGCAAAAAGCCGTCCGCACGGGTAACTACGAGACCTTCAAGCAATACTCCTCGCTGGTGAACACGCAGTTGAAGCAGATCTACACGCTGCGTGGCCTGCTGGACTTCAAGGCGCAGACTTCCGTGCCGCTCGACGAAGTCGAAAGCGTGGAAAGCATCATGAAGCGCTTCAAAACCGGCGCGATGAGCTACGGCTCCATCTCCAGCGAAGCGCATGAGTCCCTCGCCATCGCCATGAACCGCATCGGCGGCAAATCGAACACCGGTGAAGGTGGCGAAGACCCCGAACGCTACATTTGGACCAATGAGAAGGGCGACTCAAAGAACTCTGCGATCAAGCAGGTCGCCTCGGGTCGCTTTGGCGTCACCAGCCTCTATTTGAGCCAGGCAAAGGAAATCCAGATCAAGATGGCCCAGGGTGCGAAGCCCGGTGAAGGCGGCCAGCTTCCTGGCGGCAAGGTGTATCCCTGGATCGCGAAGGTGCGTCATTCGACGCCGGGCGTGGGCCTCATCTCCCCGCCTCCGCATCATGACATCTACTCCATCGAGGATTTGGCTCAGCTCATTCACGACTTGAAGAACGCGAACCGCGCCGCACGCATCAGCGTGAAGCTCGTTTCCGAAGTGGGCGTCGGCACCATCGCCGCTGGTGTGGCGAAGGCGCACTCGGATGTCGTGCTCATCTCCGGTTACGATGGCGGCACCGGTGCCTCGCCGCAGACCTCGGTGAAACACGCCGGTTTGCCCTGGGAACTCGGTCTCGCTGAAACGCATCAGACGTTGCTCCTCAACAACCTGCGCTCGAAGATCGTCGTCGAGGCCGATGGCCAGATGAAGACGGGCCGTGACATCGTCATTGCCGCGCTGCTCGGTGCTGAGGAGTTTGGCTTTGCCACCGCGCCGCTCGTCACCATGGGCTGCATCATGATGCGCGTCTGCCATCTGAATACCTGCCCCGTCGGCGTCGCCACACAAAACCCCGAGCTCCGTGCGAAATTCAGCGGCGATCCCGAATACGCCGTGAACTTCATGAAGTTCATCGCCATGGAAGTGCGCGAACTCATGGCACAGCTCGGCTTCCGCAAGCTGGAGGACATGGTGGGCCGCACCGACATGCTCGAAGCACGTCACGCTGTCGATCATTGGAAAGCTCGCGGCATCGACCTCAGCAACCTGCTTTACAGCCCGAAAGTCGGCCCCGAAGTCGGCAAATTCTGCTCCGAGGCGCAGGACCACGGCATCGACAAAAGCATGGACATCACCACGCTGCTGCCGCTTTGCAAAGACGCCATCGAGAAGGGCGAGAAGGTCAAGGCCACGCTCCCCATCCGCAACGTCAACCGCACCGTCGGCACCATCCTCGGCAACGAGATCACCAAGCGTCACTGGCAGGGCCTGCCGGACGATACTGTGCATCTGCACTTCCAGGGCAGCGCTGGTCAGAGCTTCGGGGCGTTCGTGCCGAAAGGCGTCACGCTCGAAATCGAAGGCGATACGAATGACTACATCGGCAAAGGCCTCAGCGGCGGACGCATCCTCGTCTATCCGCCTGCCGCCAGCACCTTTGCCGCCGAGGAAAACATCATCGCCGGCAATACCGCGTTGTATGGTGCCACCAGCGGAGAACTCTTCCTGCGCGGCATGGCGGGCGAACGCTTCGCCGTGCGCAACAGCGGTGTGGACACCGTCGTCGAAGGTGTGGGTGACCACGGCTGCGAATACATGACCGGTGGCCGCGTCGTCGTGCTCGGCACCACGGGCCGCAACTTCGCCGCAGGCATGTCCGGCGGCATCGCCTACGTGCTCGATGAGAAGGGTGACTTTGCCACCCGCTGCAATGCCGGCATGGTCGATCTGCTCAAGCTCGATGACAAAGAGGAGATCGACAGCCTCTACGAACTCATCAAGAAGCACGCCGACCTCACCAAGAGCCAGAAGGCCTTCAAACTCATCGCCCTCTGGGAGCAGAGCGTGCCGCAGTTCGTCAAAGTGCTGCCTCGCGATTACGCCCGCGTTTTGAAAGCCCTCAAGAAAGCCAAAGACGACGGCCTCGTCGGTGATGACGCCCTCATCGCCGCCTTTGAGAGCAACTCGAAGGACGCCGCCCGCGTGGGTGGGGGTTAAAATTTGGCCTTTTGAGATTCACTTTCACCGAGTAAACTCCCAACATGCTCACCAAGTACATCCAAGCTGCCATGCATGAGGCTCAATATGAGATCATGGAAGACGGCCGCTTTTTCGGCAGCATCCCCTCTCTTCAGGGTTGCTGGGCCGATGGGGATACCTTGGAGGCGTGTCGGGACGAGCTTGAGTCCGTGCTGGAAGACTGGATGGCCCTGAAACTGCGTTTCGGTGACACCATGCCAGTCGTCGGAGGCATCAACTTGAACTACAAACCCGAATCCGCCTATGCCGAAGCCTATTAGTTGGCGCGAAATGGTTCGCCGACTACGGCAAAGTGGTTACGAAGGCCCGTCCTCAGGAGGAAGTCATCCCCTCATGCGTCGCGGTGAAGAAACCATCCACATCCCGAATCCCCACGGCAAAGACATCGACTGGACCCTCATGAAACGAATCCTCAAGCAAGCCAAGATTGATCCCAAAGAGTGGGACAAGCTCGTTTAAACTATCCTTCCTTCACTTTTCACCGCAAGACACACAGACATGGGAAAACCAACCGGCTTCATCGAATTCACCCGCGAACTCCCCGCTGACCGCGATCCGCTCGAGCGTATCAAGGACTGGAAGGAAATTCATCTCCACCTGCCCGAAGAGAACCTCAAAAAGCAGGGCGCACGCTGCATGGACTGCGGCATCCCGTTCTGCCACAGCGGCACCCTCATCAGCGGCATGGCCAGCGGCTGCCCGATCAACAACCTCATCCCCGAGTGGAATGACCTGATCTACCGCGGCCTTTGGAAAGAAGCGCTCGACCGCCTCCATAAGACCAACAACTTCCCCGAATTCACCGGCCGCGTCTGCCCTGCCCCGTGCGAAGGCTCCTGCGTGCTCGGCATCAACAACCCGCCCGTCACGATCAAGAACATCGAAGTCTCGATCATCGACAAAGGCTGGGAAGAAGGCTGGGTGAAGCCCGAACCGCCTGAAAAGCGCACTGGCAAAAAAGTCGCCATCATCGGCTCCGGCCCCGCCGGCCTCAGCGCCGCCGCGCAGCTCAACAAAGCCGGCCACACCGTCACCGTCTTTGAGCGTGCCGACCGCCCCGGTGGCCTCCTCATGTATGGCATCCCCAACATGAAGCTCGACAAGAACGAAGTCGTCCTCCGCCGCGTGAAGCTGCTCGAAGACGAAGGCGTCACCTTCAAGTGCAACGTCAACGTCGGCACCGACATCACCGCCGAGCAGCTCCGCAAGGACTTCGACGCCATCATCGTCGCCACCGGAGCCACCAAGCCGCGTGACCTTCCGATCCCCGGCCGCGAATTGAAAGGCATCCACTTCGCCATGGACTTCCTCACGGCGAACACCAAGGCGGTGCTCGATCCTTCTGGCAAATACATCACCGCCGACGGCAAAGACGTCGTCATCATCGGCGGTGGCGACACCGGCACCGACTGCGTCGGCACCAGCCTGCGTCACGGCTGCAAAACCGTCACGCAGCTCGAAATCATGGCCAAACCGCCCATGACCCGCGCCGCCAACAATCCGTGGCCCGAATGGCCCAAGACCTACAAGATGGACTACGGCCAGGAAGAAGCCGCCGCCAAGTTCGGCGATGATCCTCGCGTGTACCTGACCACCGCCACCCACTTCGAAGGCGATGCCGATGGCAATGTGAAAGCCGTCCACGTCGTCGATGTCGAGTGGAAGAAAGACGACAAAGGCAACTTCGGCCCGCAGAAGGTCGCAGGCACCGAAAAGGTCCTCCCCGCGCAGCTTGTGCTGCTCGCCATGGGCTTCCTCGGCCCTGAGCAGCCCCTCGTCGAAGCCCTCAATCTCGAAACCGATCCTCGCAGCAACATCAAAGCCGAGCACGAGAAATACACCACCAGCATCCCCGGCGTCTTCGCCGCTGGCGACTGCCGCCGTGGCCAATCCCTCGTCGTTTGGGCCTTCAACGAAGGCCGTGGTGCCGCGAGAGAGTGCGACCGCTTCCTCATGAGTGCGACGAGCTTGCCGTGATCCAAGCTTCGACTGATTTGAAGAGCGTCTCTGGTAACGGGGACGCTCTTTTCTTTGGCGATGACAAGTTCGTGGGGGATTCTCAAAATTGAGGCATGGTTCGGTTGTCTGACGAATCACCTCCGCACGTGTGGAGAAAAGTTCGTAGTTCGGGCTTTAGCCCGTCCCTCAATCGCGGGCTAAAGCCCGAACTACGAACACCATTCCTTTCAAGACCCAGGGTTAGCTCAACTGCAGGGCTCGTGGTTTCATCGGCCCATCGACCAAAATCGAAGAAGCGATCACCGCACAATCAGCCTCATGAAGACCTGGGGCATCGTTCCCGGGCTGAAAACGACGCGGCGCATGGATACGACGGGCGTGAGTGTGGAAAGTACGCTGCCTTCAGCGAGGTCATTCCATTGGAGGAGATCGGTGGACCATTGAGGGACGAGCGAGAGGCCGGTGACGGTGCTGCGTTGGCGGTAATCGAAGTGCAGGGAGCCGCTGCCATCTCGGAGAAGCGTGGGACGCAACGCGGTATCTGGCCGGAGGGGATCGCTGCCGTGGAGGAGTTCGGCGGCATTGCTGAAGCCGTCTTGATCGGTATCGTCATTCGCGCTGGTGGCGCTGACGGGCGGCCATGGGATGCTCGATGACCACGAAGCGTAGGTGACGAGAGGTGGTGTGAGATTCAGACCGATGAGCACGGGATCGTGATCAGCGGCGCGAAAGGCATTCGGCGTGAAAAGGGCCTGCTGCGCGGCGGTTTTGCCGATCTGGGTGTAGTCGAGCACCGTGGGTTCATCGGCATTGATGTGCCAGCTAGCGGCACCGGTGACCTGACTGCTGAGAGAGGGCGTGGCAAAGGCATGATCGAGATGGCTCTGCGCTCCATCAAAGACATACGAGTAGGAACCGGGGTCAAAGATCGCCTGCTGATCCATGTAGCCAGTGGCTCGCAGCAGGTCGATGGGGTCTTCCTGCGAGCTGGCGTTCAAATCCCCCAGAGCGAGCACGGCATCCACGCCGGTGCTGGTGCGCAGGCTGGCGAGGAAGGTGATGAGCCGCGCGGCCTGCTGCTTGCGGCGGTCGTTGAAGGCTCCTTGACCATCGTTTTGATCCAAATCCGCCCCCGTGGCTGCGGTGGAGCTTTTCGATTTGAAGTGGTTCACGCAGGTGATGAACCGCGAATCCGTGCTGACCTCGGTGAAGACCACGGCGAGCGGCCAGCGATTCCACACGGCATCACCATCGGTGTGGCTGATGGCACCGGGGCGCACGGTGGCAGGCTTGTAGATCATTGCCACGCGGGTGAGATCGCCTCCCGTGCCAGCGGGCTCGGGCACACGGGCATACACGGGACTGCCGAGAGCCGCATTGAGCGCGGTGAGCAGGTTATCGAGGGCCACGGTGCCATTGTTTTCGATCTCCATCAGGCCGACGACATCCGCGTCGAGGCCGATGATCTGGGCGACGAGCTTGTGCTGCTGCCGCGTGAACTCACCTGCCAGCGTCGCACCGCGTGAACCGAGCGTGATGAAGTAGTTCAAGCAGTTCATCCCGGCGATTTTCAAGCGTCCGCCGACCACGGGAGCTGTCGAGGGGCGTGGATTCGTGTCGATGAAGGTGACAGGTGCAGCGGGCTGGATCTTGTTCACGCCATTCGCGTAGCTGAAGAATCCGGTGACGCTGCCGGTGGTGTCTCCGCGACGCCGCGTCTGCTGGGCATTCACATAAGGCGTGGGCGCGGGATTGCTCAAAAGGCTGCCATCATCGAGCACGAGCTGGCGGCGGGTGTTGAGGCTTTCCTGGGCCGAGATGGGCGCCACGTTGCTTGTGCCGCTGCTGCTGGTGCCGCTGGCAGGCGAATCATTCGGATCAAGACTCTCCGTGGGGCTTTCGATGGGGCCGCCGGAGGCAAGCACTAACTGCCCGACCGTGCCGAGTTGCCGGTTATCCGTCACGGTAAGTGTTTGGGTGAATTGCACGAGCATTCCTTCATGGCGTTCAAAGCCGGAGGTGCTGCTCGGCGGCATGGTGAGACTCAGCGGCGCAGGCAGCGAGGTTGTTGCCGATTTCACGATGAAGGTCGGATTGACGATCGATGTCACGGCACTGACCTCCGCCACGGTACCGGTGACTCGCACCACCTCCCCCGGCGAGACATCGTAGCTGCCATCATCACTCACGAAGATGCCTTCCGAGGTAGCGACATCCGAATCCTGGTCCGCCGGGCGTTCTTGAAGGTAAAAGCCGCTCAATGCGTTCGAGCCTTGGAAATCACCGGTGACGACGGCTTCGATGGTCACCACGGCACCGACCATCGGACTCGTCACCACATTGCTCTGGATGGCGTGGATGCGGGTGATCGAGGGCACCACGCCAGCTTCCGCAGAGAAGGAGAAGTCATCCACGGCCAGCGCATCATCACCACCGGTATCATCCACATCCGACCAACGCAGCACGAGGGTCTGCCCCGGTCCCCACGGCACCTCGGTGACGGCGGCGGAGAGGTTCACGCGGTTCGCCGCCGCATTGCCATCGAGTGCCGAAGCCGTGGCACTGGTGATCGGCGAGGTGAAACTCAAGGCGCTCACGGTTTTGAAGCTGCCACTGGTGATGCTCGTGGTGCCGATCGCATAGGCAAAGGTCAGTGTGTTCACCACGCCACCTCCGACACGCCATTGCTCGCCTGTGTAGCTGAGCGTGAAGCGGGTGAGTGGGCCGCCGGTGTTGTTCACCAGCACGAGGCCAGCACGTCCGACATAGCCCGAGCTGGCCAGCATGCCGAGCGCCCGATCCGACTGCGCACCAGCGCCATTCGAGAGATGCGAGGCGGTCGAGCTGGTTCCCGCATCGGCGCGGATTCGTGCCGCCGTGGTGCTACTCACCGGGGCGAGGCTCCACCCACTCATGCCCGAGGCATTCAACGGCGAAGCGGTGAGCTCCGCCGCTCCATGGCTGGGATAGGTGAAGGAACCCGACGTGGGCAAAGAATCGAAGTTTTGCCCCAACGTGCCTCCGGTGTAGCTCAACTGCGCCCAGGCGGAAATCGCGCCGAGGAGGCAAAAGGCTGAACTCAGGAGGAAAAAACGCACGGCACCTCTGAGACCATGACAGGCCGCGCTCGTTCGGGCAATGTTTTCTCCGAATGGGGCTTAACCGCTGGTATGCATGGGACATTCCCACCTGAGCGGAAAAGGTCACCCTCAAGCCCCGTAGTCCCTTCCATGCCCATCCACCTCAGTTCCCGACGCCAATTTCTAGGACAACTCGGAGGTGCGGCCATCTTGACGCAGGTGGCAGCCTCACCAACGGCAGAGGTCGATGATGGCTTGATCGCCGTTTTGAATGACACGCACATCGGAGCCCAGCAGTCGCCCACCGCAGCGATCCAGATGAACCTGGGAATGACCATCGACTGGCTGCTCGCCCTGCCGAAGAGACCGGCTGCGGTCATCATCAATGGCGATCTCGCCCTGAAGGACGGCCAACGCGGGGATTACGAACGCTTCGCGGCCCTCATAGCCCCATTGCAGCGGGCGGGTGTACCGCTGCACCTGACGATGGGCAATCATGACGACCGCGCCGTGTTTGATGACGTGCTCAAAGCGGATGCCTCCGCCGTGAACTCGAAGCATCTCAGCCTGATTGAACTGCCCGCAGTGAACTTGTTTCTACTCGACTCGCTCAAGGCCACCATGATCACTCAGGGACTGCTCGGTGGGGAACAACTCGTGTGGCTGACGAAGCTGCTCGATCAGCATGCCGACAAACCTGCGCTCCTCTTTGCCCATCACAATCCCCGGCTCGGGGGTGATCCGATTCATTTCCCCGGCGGCCTTGAGGACTCCGAAGAGCTTTGGCGAATCCTCGCAGCCCGAAAGCACGTCAAAGCCTACCTTCACGGCCACATTCATCATCGAAACTTCTTCCAGCACGAGGACATTCATATCCTCAACACACCTGCGACCTCCTACGTCGCCGATAAGAAGACCTCCACCACGGGTTGGACGATGCTACGACTCACGCCACATGGGGCCGAGGCGACAACGCATACGCATCAGCCTGATCACGCCTGGAATGACCTCAAGGTGGAACTGAAGTGGCGCACCTCATGAAGGGGCCGGAGTGCTTCACCGGCTTCAACCGATCTCGATCGGCTTCGCCAGCGAGAAGCGCTTCTGGAGCCAGACGAGGCCGAAGAAGAATTTCAGCCTCCACCATGTAGCAAACGTCATCTCAGGACACCCGGCGAGCACGCAATTGATCGCGCAGACCACGCGGAAGCGGTTCACCGGCTGGAAGAAGAGCTGCGCGAAGTGCTTCGTGTAGAATTTTTCGATGAACTGCCAGAAGCGTCCCACATGCTTGTTCGTGGCTTTTTCGTAGCGCTTCATCGCTGAGGTCATCGTGCGGCCGGTAGCAAGAGCCTCGTGCACCACCTGGGCACCTTTCTGCCCGCTGTGCATGGCCAGCATCACGCCGCTGGAGAAGATGGGATCGATAAATCCGGCGGCATCGCCCACACGCACCACACGGTCGGAGACGAGCTTTTTGTTCGTGTAGGAGAAATCGCTCAGCACATGCCCCTGATTGATCGGCTTGGCGTTCATCATGCGATCGCGCACGGCTGCGGTGGAGGTCACGGCATCTTCAAAGACGGCCAGCGGCTCCTGCTTCAGCTCTTTGAAGTCATTCAAGTCGAGCA
>Ga0114981_10002930_pt1 | contig 10916 bp, 4 predicted proteins | sample S_140806_MF_Meta_FD_87028 | JGI IMG/M metagenome (GOLD analysis project Ga0114981, IMG submission 87028) | Freshwater microbial communities from Lake Simoncouche, Canada to study carbon cycling - S_140806_MF_MetaG | ecosystem: Environmental > Aquatic > Freshwater > Lake | place: Lake...
GATGTTTAATCTCTTGGCTTCTTAAAATAATTTACCTGTTCGCTGCTGCATTATATCAAAGAACTTTTCAACTAAACCCGTTTCACTTTTTGAAGCGGGGCGGCAAATATACTGTGGTTGTTTTGTTGTTTCCCAATTTATTTTCAATTTTTTTTTCGAAAATATTTTCTGAAACCCTTAACTACACTGCTTTTGACGTTTGCCAAAGAACGTTGTTGTTTTCAAAAGCGGGTGCAAATGTACTCCTCTTTTTCATTCGCGCAAGTGGTAAGTAAAAAAAATTATCCGACTGCCTCGTTAACAGCTGAGCATCAGTAGTAAAAAACATGAAAATAATTTCACAATGCCCTAACACAACACTTCATTTAGCCTCTTTAGGTCCAATTCTAACCTCTTTGGCTCCTTTCATTCCGACTATCTTCGCGCGCTCCTTTCATACAACGATCCAGAACATGAACCACCAAGGCCGCAGACAACCATCCTTTTCGCGTAACAACAACGAACCGAGACCGAAGCGCAATCAAATGCTCTTCGGTCTGCGTCCGCTGCAAGAAGCTATAAACGCCGGAAACGAAATTGACAAAGTCCTCATTCAACGTGGACTTCAGGGTGAAATCATTTCTCAAACAAAGCTTCTCATACAACAACACAACATACCTTTTCAATATGTACCCTTAGAAAAGCTCAACACCATCACATCTAAAAACCATCAAGGTGTAGTGGCATTTGTATCCCCGATTACGTATGGCAATTTCGAAAACATCATAACTGCTACATTCGATTCCGGGGAGACTCCTCTTCTGGTTATGCTCGATGGAGTTACCGACGTGCGCAACTTCGGCGCAATATGCAGAAATGCCGAATGCATGGGAGCACAAGCCATACTGGTGCCGGAAAAAGGAAGCGCTCAAATAAATGAAGAGGCCATCAAAACGTCAGCTGGTGCGCTGTACAATATTCCAGTATGTAGAGTGAAGTCAATAGCAAATTCCATACAGGTGCTTCAGCATTCAGGAATTCGCGTTGTCGCCTGTTCTGAAAAAACAAGAAAAGAACTCTACGAAATCGATTTGACCATGCCCACCTGTATCATTATGGGTTCGGAAGAATCAGGAATCTCTGCTGAGGCCCTCAGGAAGGTAGATGAAATTGTCCGCATTCCCATGCGCGGAAAAACATCTTCGCTGAATGTATCGGTTGCATCGGGTATTATCCTATACGAAGTTTTAAGACAAACGAGGCAGATAGGATGAGAACTTTTCAATCGCGTAACATTGATCATCAAGTTTTGCATTTTTCTCTATTTTAGCGATTTTTGAAACATATTTGCAACTTCCATGGTAAGCAAGCCCGTTTACCTCGGAAAAAACACCCTAAATGCTATGAATAAAATCATTCTAATCGTCGCTTGCATCCTATACGGGTGCGTTTCGTCATTCGCTCAGGCAACCACTACCCCATCTCAGGAGCGGATTTATTTTGAATTCACGACACTTGATTTCAACAAGTACGTTGAATTACATGAAACAATCAAGGCCGATGGGAATTATATAATCGAAACAGCTTGTATTCCGGCGAAAGTGATTTGTGTAAAGAAACTGAATGCAACTTCCAGCTCGGGCGGTTTCAAACAACTCGCTACGCTTACCGGCCTTACGGCAACTGAGTGGTTGCAAGGTCAACAAACCAATGCATTTGACCAACGTTGTCTTGACGCACGCACGGGCAACTAAGCGAATTTTCCAAATTAACAATGTATTTTTTCAGATCAATTATGATACGATTCAATTTCAAAAATCTTCTTTTGGCTGCATTCGGTGCATTTGCCATGCAAGGAGTACACGCCCAATTGAGTGTGGATATTTCGCTGACTCCGGAACAAATGGTGCAGAACCTTGTAGGTCCTGGAGTTCAAATTTCCAATGTAGCAGTAACTGCTTGCGATAGCACTTATGGCTATTACCAAGCAGCCGGAACGGAATTAGGAACATCGCAAGGTCTCCTTCTAACAACGGGTAAGGCACTCTACGCAATTGGCCCGAACAACCGCATTGGTAATTGCTCTACCAGCGCCGGCACATGCGATTTCTTTGACAACGATTGTCCTGGAAGCGCATTGCTGAATCAAGCACAAAGCCGAACCACTTACGATGCGACGCAATTTGAATTCGACATCGTCCCTCAGGGTGACTCGTTGAAATTCAAATACACCTTTGCATCAGAGGAGTATAATGAGTGGGTTGGTTCCCAGTTTAACGACGTGTTCGGTTTCTACATTAGTGGACCCGGCATCGGAACAGATGTGAACATTGCCTTGATCCCAACAACAGGACAAGTTGTTTCAATCAACACCATCAATGCGTTGAACAACCAGGCATTCTATTACAACAACCAGAATCCACTTGGGCAGTTTATTCAATACGATGGATTTACCCGCAACCTTATTGCGAAAGTCGGTGGATTGTTCCCTTGTGAAACTTATCACCTCAAGCTCGTAATCGCAGATGGTACCGACCACGTTTATGACTCCGGGGTTTTCATACAGTCAATCGAATCGAACCCCGTTTTGGTTTCAACAGCTACTTCCAATGGTTTGGAGTATATGGTTGAAGGCTGCTCGAATGGCAGCATCACCTTCACTCGTCAGATCGTAGACAACCAGCCAACCGAAGTGCTCTACTGGGTAGGCGGAACAGCCACTAACGGTGTAGACTATACTCCAACGATTGGCAATGGAATTCCACTTGCTCAAAACGCAATAACGATTCCACCGAATGAAGCTTCCGTGACATTCAACATCACGCCAACAGAGGACAACTTGCCTGAAGGACAGGAGTTCATTACTATTTATCTCGCGAATCCATTGTGTTTGGAAAACGAAGCCGTTGACAGCATTAATTTTTTCATCAACGATTTTCTGGATGTACAATTAACTGCAGATGAAACAAACACCTGTGTTGGTAATTGCATAACGCTTACAGGAGTTGTTCCAAATCTTCCCAGCACAACATTCGAATGGTCTTCAAATGTGCCTAACGATGAGAGCTTGATAACAGAAGTTTGCCCCACGCAAGCCACCACCTACACCCTCAATGCATCAGTAGGAGCATGCAGCGGAACAGCTGAAGTTACTATCAACGTTTCCAGTATCGCAATTGATCTTACCGCAAGTCCAGCGAGCTGTCAAGGTGCTGGTAATGGCTTGGTTACTTCCGATATAAGGGATGCTATAGAACCATACACGTATAGCTGGACCGGCCCAAATGGTTTTGTCAGCACCAATGATAGCCTCATCAACGTTGATGGTGGGGAATATTGCCTATCCGTTACAGATGCTGCAGGATGCGTCAACAATGCATGCACGCTGGTCGAATTGCTGCCATCATCCATTCAAATCGAATTAACATCAACACCGGTATTCTGTGCTAATGGAGCTAGTGGTACTGTATCAGTAACGATTGAAAACGCCATTTCTCCGAGCACCTACAACTGGACCGGACCAAACGGTTTTTCAAGTACTGAAGAAAGTTTGACGGGGTTAATTGCTGGTGAATACTGCCTTACCCTTACAGATGCAACAGGTTGCTTAGATACTGCCTGCACCAGTGTAATTCAGACGAATGAATTAACAGCAATCTCAACCCTTTCAGATTTCACATGCAACCAAATTTCATGTTTTGGATCTTGCGATGGTTCAATAAGCCTTGATGTAAGCGGCGGTCAAGCTCCTTACACCTTCGCTTGGACAGGTCCGGAAGGATTCAATTCCTCTTCTGAAGATATTTCCGCTCTCTGCTCAGGCACCTATGAATTGACGATGACTGACGCAACGGGATGCGAATACAGTAACTCATACACATTGACAGAGCCTACCGCAGTTGTAATTGAAGTAGTTGGCTCGGTTGACTTGCAGTGCACAGGAGTAGAGACCGGTGAAGCAAGTGTTGCCTCAACCGGAGGTTGTGCGCCTTACACCTATTCGTGGAGCCACAGCGCAACTGTAACCGGCCCAGTAGCTATTAATTTGGGCAGCGGTACTTACGAAGTAAGTGTAACAGATCAAAACGGATGTAACAGCGCAGGTAGTGTAACGATTGTAATCAACGATCCAATCGACCCATTGCAAGTAATCATTGACGAGGTTTCCTTATACCCCGGTGGCTTTAGTGTTAGCTGTCCAAACAGCACAGATGGATTTGTGAATGTCACGGCGAGTGCAGGAACAACTCCTTACACATTCGAGTGGACCAATGATGCAACAGGCGCCGTTGTTTCCGATTTGGAAGACCTTTCAGACGTAGCATGCGGATCATATTCTTTGACAGTTACAGACGCTAATGATTGCCAAATTACAGAAGAGGTAACACTTACATGCGTTCCTGAAATTGATGTCGTTATCGATGTTCAAAACAACCCATGCGGAAGCCCTACCGCTTCACAAGGTGCTATTTCAGTTACATCAACATCCGGTGGACAAGGTGAGCCTTACAACTATGTTTGGACAGGTCCAAGCTGTTCGCCTTGTAACACCCAAGACATTACCAATTTGGACTCCGGTGATTACACGTTAATTGTAACGGATGCGCAAGGATGCCCTGACACTACAACTGCAAACATTGGACAAAACGATTCATTCGTAGCTACCGGTGAGGTGACAGGCGAATCATGCCCTGAGTTGTGCGACGGTTCAATCGATATCACCCTTACAGATGGCACTGGTGGTGGCGGAGGGACTGAATTCCCGCTCAGTTCAAATTCGACTATTCAAATTTGCTTCACTGCAACGCATACGTATGTGTCTGACCTCGCATTTCACCTGGTTGGTCCTCCAAGTTGCGGTAGCCCGGACATATTGCTTTCTAATAATCCCGGCACCTCTTGTAACAGCGGTAACAACATCAACAATCTTTGCTTCACGAATGCAAATGCGGATGTCTTTAACGTTTGTGGTGCGGTTACTCCACTTTCGGGTAACTTCGGAGCTAATTCCTTTGGCGCTATCGATTGGTCGCCTTTGTATGGCTGCGATGCGAACGAACCCGGATGGGCCGTTCAAATCTACGACTGCGTAGGTCTTGACTTTGGTGCATTGACTGACGCAACATTGACATTCTCAGAAACAGATGGTGCAGGCGTTACAACAAGTTCAAGCTATTCTACTCCTGTTGGGTTTAACTCGCCTATCAACGACAACTCTTGCGACGCACTTTCTGCTTCAATCTTCCAGGTTGAAACTACCGGCGGAAGCGGCGGAGGTGGCGGCGGTGGCGGCGGCAACCCGGTTACCGGTAATTTCACCTATACCTGGAGTGGTCCATTCAACGGCGCAGCACCAACTACACAAGACGTTTCAGGTCTTTGTTCCGGTGATTATTCTGTAGTTATCAGCAATGGTGATTGCGAAGAAACGCTATTCTTCACTGTGCCTGAAGCCAACCCTATCGTTGTTGATATCGTTTCCCAAGTGAATCCTACCTGCTTTGGTCAAAACAATGGTAGTATTGATATCAACGTAATTGGCGGAAGTGGCAACTTCACCTACCAGTGGATACCACAACCGGCGTGTTTCTTCTTCGGTTCAACCACTCAAGACGTAAATAACCTTCCTGCATGTACCTACACTGTAAGCATTACTGATCAGGTTACAGGATGCAACGTCCTCGAGACAATCACTCTTGAAGCACCTCAAGTAATGGAACTCACTGTGGTTACATCTCAATTTGAGGGCGGGTACAATCTCAGCTGCCACAATTCAAACGACGGTGCCATATCCGTTTTCGTTACCGGTGGTACTCCTGATCCGGTTGCATTTGCACCATTCGATTATTTGTACGATTGGATTAATGACTGTTCTGAGATTGATCCTGCGCTTTATGGCAATGACCCCAACGCACCCAATGCGAATAACCTTCCAGGCGGTGCATACGGCATCAATGTAACGGATGCAAACGGATGCTTGGCTACAACCTGCTTCGATTTGCTTGCACCGGACTCCATTCAATCTCCGGCAATCATTCAGAACATTACTTGTCAGAGTGACGAGGGTTGCATCACTCCGAACGTTCAAGGAGGAAGCAGCACATACATCGCATACGAATGGACAGGCAACATTGGCGCCAATGAGCCAAATGCATCCACTCTTTGCGGTCTTGCTGCAGGTGCATTTACGCTTACTGTGACAGACTCGAACGGATGCCAAGAAACGTTTGATTACGAAATCATGGATGTATCAAGTCCTGAGGCTGTAATTGAATCAACAACACCTGCCAGCTGTTACAATCTTTGCGACGGTACGGCCACAGTAACCGTAGCAGGTGGCGAAGCCCCCTATTCTCTTCTTGTGGATGGCGCAGCTGCAAGCGATGCAGTACCCGGAGTAGTTGATAGCTTGTGTCAAGGTTCGCACACACTGACCATCACCGACGTAAACGGCTGTGAAACATCAGCTACAATCGATATTGATAGTCCTGCTGAATTGGTTGTTCTTACGGAGATCTTGATTCAAGAGCCAGGTCAACTATTTTCCATTCAATGTTCCGGCGATTCTACAGGATCGGTTAACGGAACAGTTTCGGGCGGAAGTTTACCATATGATATCTCTTGGACTGATGCCAATGGCACTATCATATCTCTTTCTGAAGACATCAGCTCACTGCCCGCGGGTCAGTTTTGCTTGAATGTAATTGATGGTGATGCTTGCTCGGTTCAAAGCTGTGTGCTATTGACTGAGCCGGAGCAACCGCTTCAAGTAACAAGCGTAATTTCACAATTCAACTCTGAGTTCAACCTTGCCTGCTTCAACAGCACGGATGGTTTTATTGACCTCACTGTAACAGGCGGAGTAGCTCCTTACACCTTTGAGTGGCTGGGCGACAATGTTGTCGACGGTGCTGAAGACCAAAGTGGTTTGGGTGCGGGTGTTTACGATGTAGTCGTTATCGATTCAAACTTCTGTCAATTTTCTGTGACATTCGAACTGCTCGCTCCTCCGCCAATCGCTTCGAATGCCGAAGTAATTGGTGTTAGCTGCTCTGGCTTGTGCGATGCGGAAATCAACACGTCTATTGCAGGTGCTGACGCAAGCTCATCCATTTCATGGACCGGACCTGATGGTTTCAGTTCAACGGCTGCAGACCTTACCGGTCTGTGCGCAGGAGATTATGTTCTCTCTGTTGCGGATCCTATCAGCGGTTGCACGTTGGAAGAAACAATTTCGATTGTTGATCCAGGAGTATTGACCGTGAGCATTAACCTTAGCGGCGACTGTGCTTTGGGAACCGTAACTGCATGCGCTGTGGTAACCGGTGGAACTGCTCCAATTGCTTATGACTGGAGTAACGGCGGCAACCTGGATTGTGTGAACGTTACTGCCAGCGGAGATTTGACCGTTACAGTGACAGACGCAAATGGATGTCCTTCTGCTACTGCTACTGAGAATGTACAAGTGCCAACTGCACCATTTGCTATTAATGGCGTGGATACAGATGCCAGCTGCGGTGCATGTAATGGTAACATTGATGTGACTGTAACAGGTGGATCAGCCGGATTTACTTACCAATGGGCAAATGGAGAACAAACCGAAGACTTGAATAATTTGTGTGAAGGCTTGTATTCAGTAATTGTAACCGATGCGCTCGGTTGCAGCGATGAACTAAGCTTCAGCATCACTCAATCGGTAGGGCTTGTGGTGACGTTGGATATTACCAATGCACTTTGCGCAGGCGACAGCACAGGAGCGGTAAGCGTTACCACCAATGGCGGTACTCCTGAATTTACCTACTCGTGGACGGATGCTGATGCGAACGTTATCGGCATTGAATCATCAATTGATGGCCTTCCTTCAGGAGCATATAACGTAGCGGTTTCGGATGCTTCAGGTTGTGATACAACCGCTGCATTCACCATTGCTGCTCCACAGGCATTGAGCTTGACTATCACGCTGAGTGAATACAGCATTGCAACCAATACGTACAACATTTCAAGTCCGAGTGGCAACAATGGATCTATCGAAGTTGATGTGCAAAACGGCACGCCTGAATACACTTACAACTGGACACCAAACACCATAGCTACAGATGAGCCGAATCCGACAGATTTGATTGCCGGTGAGTACAGTCTTCAAGTAGTGGATGCAAATGGATGTGTGCTCGACACGGTGATTACACTTGTTGATCCGGATGCACTAAAACTCTATACTGCACTTTCACCGAATGGCGATGGATCGAATGACACGTACGTAATTGATGGTGTTCAGGACTGTCCGGACAACCAATTCAAGGTGTTCAACCGATGGGGTAATCTTGTTTACGAAAAAGACAGTTACTTAAACGAATGGTTTGGTCAGGATATGGATGGCAACACCCTTTCGGACGGAACCTATTTCGTAGTATTCGAAGGCTGTGGCTCTAAGTTCAATACTTACGTAGACCTTCGTAGAAACTAATCTGAACGGCAACAAGAACACAATAAAGACAACAACACTATGAAAAAGTATATAATCCTCATAGCTATCGCAATTTCTGCCGTTCGTTTATCGGCGCAGCAGGAGTTGATGATTAGTCAATACATGTTCAACAGCATGGTATTGAACCCGGCCTATGCCGGCACGCACGACTATTGGAGCACGAGTTTGCTTCACAGAAGTCAATGGGTAAAATTCGACAATGCACCACGCACGCAGTTTTTGAGTGCTGATGGCCAGATACTCGGCGGGAAGGCAGGTCTTGGCTTCAACGTGAGCAACGACGCACTGGGTATTACCAATGTTCTAGACCTCAATGCAAACGGAGCAACACACGTAAAGCTTGGAAAAGGTAAACTCAGCTTCGGATTGCGCCTTGGTGTATCGCGCTACAGCGCTCAACTCACAGAAGCGGTCATTAAGGACGTGGAAGACCCTGTTTATGCCAACAACATCAACGGAACCATGATTCCACGTGTTGGTGCCGGTTTATATTACTACCAGAATAACTTCTTCGCCGGATTGTCAATTCCTTCGCTCCTTTCAGTAGATGACAAGATCAGCTACACTTCCACCGGAGTGAACAGCTTTTACCAAAGTCACATTTACATCAATTCAGGAATGGTGTTTACTCCCCTACCCGAGTTGGCCATCAAGCCGAGTGTGCTCGTTAAAGTGCAAGGAAATGCTCCAGTTAGCGTAGACCTAAACTGCAATGTTCTTTTCATGAATAAGTTTTGGTTTGGAGCCGGATACCGCACTGGCGACGCATTGGTTACCATGCTTGAGTGGAATATCAATCCACAGTTGCGCATAGGCTATGCATTTGACTACACGTTAAGTTCAATTTCTAAATACAGCAACAACTCACACGAGGTAATGTTGGGCTATGATTTGGGCAGGGCTGCTTTGGTGAAAACACGTTCACCTCGTTATTTCTAAACAAAAACTGAAAGTGAACATCAACACAACGAAGATTATGAAAAAGAACTATATGATAACCCGCGTTGCAGCTTTCGTTATGGCCAGCCTCCTGCTGGGCAGCTGTGCAACATTGTATACCAAGGCCGGAAAAGACGCCTACGACAATTTGCAGTACAACGATGCCGTATATTACTTGGGAAAAGGTGTTGCCAAAAAGGATGAAGCCGACGCTCGTCGCAAATTGGCAGATAGTTACATGAAGGTAAACGATTACAAAAATGCCTTGGTGAACTATGACATCATCAGCACTTACACCGATAATACCGACAAAGACCGCGTAAATCATGCACGTGCATTGATGGGATTAGAGCGCTATCTCGATGCAAAAACCATCTTGGAAGGTATTGTTAGCCGTGATGCATCGAGTGCCTATGCAAAACAACTACTAGCGAGTTGCAGAAACATTGACCGCATGAAATCAGATTCGTTAAACTACATTATCGAGCCTGTGAACATTCCTGCTGCTGGTCCTGTTTACGCCCCTCGTTTATACAACGGTGGCATTTTATTCAGCAGCCCATCGGGCAGCGGTGAGATGGATCCATACACCAAAATGTCGTATACGAATCTTTACACTACCAAAAGAGAAGGTGCTTCTTGGGGAGTTCCGCAAGAATTGGTTGGTTTGAACGGCAACTATCACGATGCTGTTGCGGCTGTTTCACCATCGGGTAACACACTGATTTTCACGCGTAGCTTCACGTTGGAATCGGGAACTATTGCCGGAAACGAAAATAAAGTAAGCACTACTCAACTATACAACAGCAGAAAGGCCGCAGACGGGTCATGGGAAAAACCAACCGTTTTACCATTTTGCGATAACAAATACATGTTTGCTCATCCTGTTTTTGCATCGGATGGTACGACGTTGTATTTCGCTAGTGATATGCCTGGTGGATTCGGTGGTATGGATATTTGGGTAGCAAAAATGACCGACAATGTTTGGGGCACTCCTATGAACTTGGGGGGTAACGTAAACTCAGCAGGTAATGAGATATTCCCAAGCCTTCGTCGTGATGACGAGCTTTACTATTCAAGCGATATCATCGAAAGTCTTGGCGGCTACGATCTGATGTCATCTTCGAACCGCAATGGTATTTGGGAGCGTCCGGTGCACTTAAGCTACCCGCTCAACAGCTCGCATGACGATTTCTGTATTGCTTGGAACCCAGACAATAAAACCGGATATTTCTCGAGCGACCGATATGGCTCAGACCGTATTTTCAGTTTTGTTGAGGACGATAGCAAGGTTGTCTTGAATGCGTTGGTGACAGGTCGCGACAGCAAACTTCCGCTGGGGGGTGCCAAAATTGTATTGAAAAACCTTACTGATGGCACTGAACAGATGTACATCACTGATGGAAACGGTAAGTTAACCGCAGAGTTGGTAAAAGGCAAGGACTATCAAATGATCAGTGAGTTGGACGGTTACTTCAGTCAAACAGACAATTTCAATACGCGCGGTGATGAA
>Ga0114981_10002932_pt1 | contig 10913 bp, 9 predicted proteins | sample S_140806_MF_Meta_FD_87028 | JGI IMG/M metagenome (GOLD analysis project Ga0114981, IMG submission 87028) | Freshwater microbial communities from Lake Simoncouche, Canada to study carbon cycling - S_140806_MF_MetaG | ecosystem: Environmental > Aquatic > Freshwater > Lake | place: Lake...
ATCTAGCAATCCTTTGACCTCGGCGAGATTGGCTGCAAAAACTAAGCCAATAGCAACAGCCTCGCCATGTCGCAGAGCGTATTTGCTATGTATTTCAATGGCATGGCCCAAAGTGTGGCCGTAATTCAAGACTTCTCTTCCGAAGGATTCCTTGAAATCACTTCCCACAACATGGGCTTTGACAGCAACAGAGCGAGTAATGAGATCTTGCACTAGTGCAGAATCTGCACGGATATCAGTCAAATTCTTGCCTGCAACCAAATCTAGAATCTGCGTATCAACAATAAATCCACACTTCACTACCTCAGCTAACCCTGCCGCAAAATCTCTATCACCTAATGAAGCTAACCAACTCGTGTCTATAAGAACCCTTTTCGGAGAGTGAAATGCTCCGATGAGGTTTTTACCGTAGTCACTATTAATGCCAGTCTTTCCACCAATAGCGGCATCAACCATTCCGGCAACCGTAGTTGGAATGGCAATCCAATCAATGCCACGTAACCAGGATGCAGCGGCAAAACCAGCCAAATCCGTAATCGTTCCGCCACCAATTCCCACAACTGCATCAGATCGCGTAAATCCAGCAGCACCTAGCCAGTTCCACAAAGATTGCAGGGACTGCGATGTTTTTGCGCCTTCCCCATCGGCAACTTCAAAGTAATGAATTTCGGTGTTGTCGGGTTTAAAACCCTTTATCTGATCGCGCATCGCAGATGAATACACAAGTGCTACGCGAGTATAAGAATCAAGAGACTGCTTGAGTGTGGTTTGCCAATCGCAGCCAATCACTACTTCATACTCATGCTCAGCGTGAACGTGTATGGTGTGCATCATAATTTCGCCGCGATCTCGTTCACAACTTTTTCCACAGACATGGCATCAACTTTAATGACAAAGCTAGCCAAAGATTCATAGATAGGCCGTCGTGTCTCTGCAAGTGATTGCCACTGTGCACGCGGATTTGAGAGCAAAAGAGGTCTGTCGCGATTGAAACCAACACGTGGAGCCGCAACTGCTAAGGAAACATCCAAGAAGAAAATCGGAGAAGTAGAGGTCTTCAGAAGTTTTTGAGCTCTGGGGGCAATAGGTGCACCACCACCGAGTGATAAAACGCAATCACTTACTTGCAATGACTGAGAAAGAGCTTCGAACTCCAAATCTCGAAAGAATTCCTCGCCCTTGTCCACAAAAATATCTGAAATTTTGTGACCATATGAGGATTCGATAGCTACATCGGTATCAATGAATTCTAGAGAAAGCTTGCTAGCTAGTGCAGCTCCCACAGTTGATTTACCGCAACCTGGAGCTCCAATTAATACTAGACGTGGCATCTTTATGAAAAGTTCAGGTTCTGCATGTAGCTAGTGAAATTACGGCGTGTTTCGGTTACTGAATCACCACCGAATTTTTCTAGAACTGCTTCGGCTAGAACTAGCGCCACCATAGCTTCTGCTACTACGCCAGCAGCTGGAACTGCGCACACGTCAGAGCGCTGGTTAATCGCCTTGGCGCTCTCCCCAGTTGCTACATCAATTGTGTCCAAAGCTTTAGGCACTGTTGAGATTGGCTTCATCGCTGCGCGAACACGAAGAACTTCACCATTAGACATGCCGCCTTCTGTTCCGCCTGCGCGATCAGTGCGACGAACTATCTTTCCTTGTCCATTCTTTTCAATCTCATCATGTGCAACAGAGCCGCGACGCGTGGCAGTTTCAAAACCATCTCCAACTTCAACACCTTTAATTGCCTGAATACCCATTAAGGCACCGGCTAAGCGTGCATCGAGTCTGCGATCCCAGTGCACGTGTGAACCTAATCCTGGAGGCATATTAAATGCCAATACTTCAACTACTCCGCCTAATGTGTCTCCATCCGCGTGAGCTGCTTCAATCTCTTTGATCATTAACGCGCTAGTTGCTTGATCAGCGCAACGAACTGGATCCTTATCAATTCTTGCCATGTCAGCAGAATCAGGAAGGGCATAACTATCATCGACGCGAGCTTTTCCAATAGATAAAACGTGCGACAAAATAGTTATTCCGACACTTTGTTCTAAGAAAGCGCGCGCAACCGCGCCAAGTGCAACTCGTGCTGCTGTTTCTCGCGCACTTGCTCGCTCTAAAATTGGTCGTGCATCATCCAAATCATATTTTTGCATTCCAACTAGATCTGCATGTCCTGGACGTGGTCTAGTCAAAGGGGCATTGCGTGCCAAATCCTTGATTTCATCTTCAGGAACTGGATCGGCCGACATTACCTTTTCCCATTTAGGCCATTCTGAGTTACCTACTTGAATTGCAATCGGTCCACCTTGCGTGAGCCCTAATCGAATTCCACCAAGAATTGTGACTTTGTCAGCTTCAAAATTTTGACGTGCTCCACGACCATATCCGAGGCGTCTGCGCTCTAAGTGACGATCTATATCGTCAGTGGTGATTTGCACTGAAGCAGGGATTCCCTCGATGATCGCACTGAGTGCTTGACCATGGGACTCACCAGCAGTTAACCAACGCATATGCCTATTCTTGCAGAAGTTAGCTCTGACTCGTTGCCAAATAAAGGGTTGTTCCAATAAAAATCGCTGGAGCCATAGCGATTGTTCGAGGAATGACCTTGGAATAGAGCCATACGAGCACAATTTGAATCACGGCACACACAAATATTGCCAATAGTAGATATTCGAATTCTTGAAATCTAGAAAGTTGCAGCAGCACAACAACCAAGGCCACCAACTTGCAATCCCCCATGCCCAAACCAATAACTGCCATGAGCCCTAAAATTACGAGAACCAGCAGCAAGAATATTGGATCGGGAACACCCCTAACAACCACCAGTCCCGCGACCAAGTAGGCATAGAGTTGTAAATAGATGTTTGGAATTTTGCGCTTGGACACATCAGCGATTGAGATTGGAATTGCGAAGAGAAGGTATAGCACTTTTCAAGAGTAGAACTTTTCGAGAGCCAATAAATCAGTATGTGGACTACTTAAGCGCTGCTAATCCAACCTCGCGCAATTTCGAATACATGAGCGCAGAATCGAAGTCTGCACCAGAAAAAATCGCAATCTGGGCTATCGCCTGATGAATCAATAGATCCAAGCCATCGATAACGCTTCCCCCGCCTGATGCCCACTTCACTGACGCTGGAGTGGGCCATGGCTTATAGAGAGCTTCAAAATATGGAGCAGAAGTCTTAGCTGGCAAATCAATTGAATCTGTGACACCGGCGGGTGCAGTGCTTATCACCAAATCAGCATCATCAAGAACACTCAAATCATCCCAATTAAGAAAACTCAACTCAGATTCAATTACCGCATCAGACATTGCCTGCACTCGTGCGAGAGAACGATTGATAACAGTAATGTGCGTTTGCGAACTATCACACGCAGCTGCAGCAGTTCGGGCAGTTGCACCGGCCCCCAAAATTACAACATGACCTTTGATTTCAACCTTGTGCATCTCAAGAGATTTGCTGAATCCAATAACATCTGTAGAAGTTGCATGCCACTCGCCCGCTTTTCTATACAGAGTATTTGCACTTTTGATTCGAAGAGCTAAATCATCGACATGCTTTGCATACGCAATGACTTCCTCTTTAAGCGGCATAGTCAGAGAAAAACCAGTCCACGTTGCTTCTCTCTCATCCAAAAATTGCGCTAAGGCATGTGCCTTGACTTCTATAGCTTCATAACTTGCGCTCAAACCCAGTTGTGCATAGGCGGTGTTATGTAGCAATGGACTCAAAGAGTGCGAAATGGGTGATCCCAAGACAGCGGCCTTTATCATTTAAATGCCCCCGCCTTTCTATTTTTCTCATAGAGCGCTTTCCAGGTCAGGAATTCATCATTTGAGCTGGTAAAGCGAGTATCTCCTGGTGCAACTGTAATAAAGAATAGCCAATCCCCGTCGGCTGGTTTTAAAGCAGCTGCTATCGCCAGCGCTCCTGGATTTCCTATGGGTGAAGGTGGTAATCCATATTTTCTATAGGTGTTGTACGGAGATTTGATTAGAGTCGAATTCGTGCTTAGGAAGATCTGCCCGCGAACTTTCTTCACATAATGCACCGTTGAATCCAGTTGCAAAGGCATGGAAATATCCAGGCGATTTCTAATTACCCGAGAAATTTTGTCAAAATCCTTTGTGTCACCTTCTGCTTGAACCAAGGAAGCAATTGTCAGCAATTGAGCTGGGGTCAGCTTTCCAGTAGCAGTCAAAAGTTGTCGTCCGGTTTCTTCATGTGAGAAACGATCCACCATCGCCTGCACTGCATCTAAAGCCGTTGTTCCAGCGGGGAAAGAATATTGTGCGGGGAAAAGTAATCCTTCAGCATTTGTGAATCCTGGTGGAAGTACAACTTTTGAAAAAGCAGTGTCTATTTCACTCTTGGTGAATCCATACCTGATCATTGATTCGACAACTTCACTCTTCCATCCGCCTTCAAAGATCTTGATCAAGTTAGGAATGCGTGCGGGGTCAAGTAATTGTTCCAAAGCCTGTCGAGCTGAAATCTGAGTATTTAACTCATGGGCACCAGGTGCTACATGTGCTGAGCGAGGATCAGCGACTGCTGCTCTAAAGTATGCAAGTGCTGACTTGGTGATATCTTTTTCAAAAAGCAATTGCCCGACTTGTGAACCAGTTGCACCAGCTGGGATTTCTACAATAACTTTAAGTGAACTCTGGCTCACTACTGCGGTTGGATAATCAGGTGCGACAGATACATTCGAGCGATCCATATGGATAGACAGTGTAAGAATTCCTGCAAAAGCAAAAGCTCCTATCACTCGTGCTAAAGGGTTACCTACTAACTTCATCCTTGTTGCTTTTCAATCTCAAGGGCAAAATTCAAGATAGCCACCGCCGCTGCTTGATCAATGGAAGCTCGAGCATCCTTGCTATTCACACCTGAATCTCGCATGTTGCGTGTTGCTGTTACGGTACTCAAGCGCTCATCAATGAGTGTCACTGGACAAGTTGCCATCTCTCGTAACATTGAAGCAAAGTTTGTCGCCTTGATGGCTGACTCACTTTCTCGTCCATCCATATGAGCGGGTTTACCGACATAGATATGAATTGGTTCATACTCGGTGAAGATGTTCAGGATCTGCTCTTTAAGTTTGGCATCGCCGGCTTTAAGTGTTGAGACTGGCGTAGCTAAAATTCCATCCGGATCACATGTGGCAACACCAATTCGCACATCGCCATAATCAAAAGCGATTCGGCGACCTCTTTGCATAGAGTGATTATCCAACGAGAGCGTGTGAAATCGCGGCTAATGCATCAACTGACTTAGCTGCATCAGTTCCCCCGCCTTGTGCAAAATCATCTTTACCGCCCCCGCCGCCACCTAAAACCGTAGATCCAATCTTTACTAACGCTCCAGCTTTGACTCCCCCAGCGCGTGCAACATCACTTGCCGCCACAACCAGTACAGGCTTGGAGTCATTGACACTAATGAGCGCAACAACACTATTTGCTGCCTTCGAGCGAAGTTCAAGTGCAATCTTGCGAAGATCATCTCCTGAGATTCCGTCACCTAAAAGCGCAGTGATTACCGTTGTTCCGTTTACTACCTTTGCACTCTTAGCAATTTCCCCAACTTGAGAGAGCGCTTGAGCTGAGCGAAGAACAGATAGTTCTTTTTCAATCTCTTTCATTGAATTGATCAGAGCATTAATGCGCTCTGGAAGTTCTTCGACGCGAGCACCCTTGATAATTTCAGTCAGAGAGTTAAGTAAAATGTGTTCGCGAGCTAAGAACTTATATGCATCAACACCAACAAGAGCCTCTACGCGACGGACACCGGCTCCAATAGAGGATTCACTTAAGAGTTTAACGACACCAAGCTGGCCAGAACGAGTGACGTGAGTTCCACCGCACAGCTCACGTGCCCAATCTCCAACGCTGACAACGCGAACTTGATCTCCATACTTCTCACCGAAGAGAGCCATAGCTCCAAGTTTCTTGGCCGCATCTTGTGACATTACTTCAGCACTTACTTCAAGGTTATCTAAAAGCAAAGTGTTAACACGTGACTCAACATCATTGAGTACTGATGCAGGAACGGCGCCGGTTGCAGGGAAATCAAAGCGGAATCTGCCTGGTGAGTTCTCAGATCCGGCTTGTGTGGCAGTTTCTCCTAAAAGTTCACGGAAAGCTTTATGCACCATATGTGTTGCAGTGTGTGCACGAGATATGGCATGACGGCGCTCTATATCAATGGCAGCTTGTGCTTGCGCACCACTTTCAAGTGAGCCAGATAAAACGCGACCACGGTGAACAAAAACACCCGGAACCGGAGTTTGCACATCATCAATTTCAACAACTGCGCCATTGGCCAAAGTAATAGTTCCACCGTCGGCTAACTGTCCACCACCTTCTGCATAGAAAGGTGTGCGATCTAAAACTATTTCAACATCTTCATCCGCCCCAGCAGAACCAACTAGATTTCCATCTACCAGAACCGCTGTAATTCTTGCTTCACTGGTTTCATGTGAATAGCCAACAAACTCTGATTTACCGTTCTTATCTGCTACTTGGCGATATACGGACAGATCTGTATGACCACTCTTTTTCGCCTTTGAATCTGCTTTTGCGCGATCCTTTTGCTCCTTCATCAGACGGCGGAAACCATCTTCATCAACTTCTAGACCTTCTTCACGGGCCATCTCAAGGGTTAAATCAAATGGGAAACCGTATGTGTCATGGAGCTTGAAGGCATCTTCACCCGGTAAAACTGCACTCTTGCTCTTCTTAAGAGCTGCACTCGCAACATCGAAAATCTGCGTGCCACTTTTTAGCGTTTGCAAAAAGCTTTCTTCCTCAGAGACGCTGACAGAGAGAATGCGCTTCGAATCAGTTACCAATTCTGGGTACTGAGGGCCCATTGCGCCGATGGCTGCAACTGTTAGTTCAGACATGATTGGATCCATTGAACCAAGCAAGCGCATATTACGAATTGTGCGGCGCATCATGCGGCGTAGAACGTAACCACGGCCTTCATTTCCAGGTGTGACACCATCTCCGATCAGCATTGCTGATGTACGTGCGTGGTCGGCAATAATGCGAAGTGAGACGTCTGATTTCTCGGATGAACCGTACTTAACGCCGGTTAGCTCAGATGCTTTAGTCAAAATCTGCATTGTTGTGTCAATTTCATAAATATTTTCAACACCTTGCAGCAGTGCTGCCATGCGCTCAAGACCTAAACCAGTATCAATACTCTTTGCAGGTAGTTCGCCAAGAATCGGGTAATCATTTTTGCCAGATCCAACCCCGCGCTCATTTTGCATGAACACCAAGTTCCACACTTCCATATAACGATTTTCATCTGCAATCGGTCCACCTTCTGCGCCATATGCAGGACCACGGTCATAATAAATCTCAGAACAAGGCCCGCATGGTCCAGGAACACCCATTGACCAGAAGTTATCTTCCATATCTCGTCGTTGAATGCGCTCTTTTGGAACACCCATCTTGGTATGCCAAATATCTGCAGCTTCATCATCATCTAAATAAACAGTTACCCACAAACGATCCTCAGGAAAGCCATAACCCCCATCTTTGATCGGACGAGTAAGTAATTCCCAAGCAAGTGCAATTGCACCTTCTTTGAAGTAATCACCAAAAGAGAAGTTTCCGCACATCTGGAAAAAGGAAGCGTGACGTGTTGTTTTACCGACTTCATCAATATCTAGAGTACGAACACATTTTTGAACTGAGGTTGCACGTTTGTAAGGAGGGGTAATTTCTCCTAGAAAGTAAGGTTTGAAGGGAACCATTCCTGCATTAACAAGCAAGAGGTTGGGATCATCGGCAATTAAAGATGCTGACGGGACAACTGTGTGAGTTAAACCTTGACGGTTATCATTTTCAAAGAAGCGCAGCCAGCGCGAACGGATCTCGGCGGATTCCACTTGTGAGGATCACTCAGCCTTCTTCTTAGATCGAGATTTCTTCATCGATGCTGCAGAAAGCAGAGCCCCAGCCACCTTTACAGCTGAGCCATTTTTACTTATGAACGATGTTGTGGCTTCATTTACCTTGTCAGATAAATCTTCGGCATTTTTTGTTATGCGATTAATGCTTTTGAGTGGCCCATTAACTAAAGTTACTGTGGTGTGAACTTCATCGATCAGAGGCGCAGTCTCATCGGTAATTGCCTTAAGAGAAGCTTTTGCCTCATCGATTAAGCGACCAAGACGAATAATCACATAAGCAACTGCAATGGCGATAACCATCAGCGCACAACTAGCGATTATTGTTGCAATTCCACCTGGACCCATGTTGTTAGCCTACCTGAGGAGCTGCTTTAGGAGCGCCATCAATACCGCTCTCCTTGCGTTGCGCCGGAGTAATAGGAGTTGGAGCACCAGTTAATGGGTCTCCACCGCTTGCAGTCTTAGGGAATGCAATAACTTCTCGGATTGAATCAGAACCAGTAAGCAAAGCACAAACGCGATCAAGACCCAGAGCAATTCCACCATGTGGAGGTGGTCCATAGTTGAAGGCCTCTAATAGGAAGCCAAACTTGCTCTGTGCTTCTTCATCACTTAAACCAATCACACTGAAAACATCCTTTTGAATTTGGCGATCATGAATACGAATCGATCCACCGCCAAGCTCTGTTCCATTCAAAACAATGTCATATGCATAAGCAAGAGCTGAGGCTGGATCTTTAGCAAATGTCTTTGCAAACTCTGGCTTAGGTCCAGTGAATGGATGGTGAACTGCAGTCCAACCACCGTTATCTGTTGGTTCAAACATTGGCGCGTCAACAACCCATAGGAACTCCCACTTATCTGCAGGAATCAAATTACAACGCTTACCAATTTCTAAACGTACTGCTCCCAACAAATTCAAAGATGCCATGCGCTCACCTGCTGCAAAGAAAATTGCATCTCCGGCCTTTGCACCTGCTGCTGCAGTAATTCCGGCAGCTTCTGAGTCGGAAAGGTTCTTCGCTACAGGTCCACCTAAAGTTCCATCTTCATTGACCAAGATGTATGCAAGACCCTTAGCACCGCGTGCTTTAGCCCAGTCTTGCCATGCATCTAGTTCACGACGAGGTGATGCTGCTCCCCCAGGCATAACAACGCTTCCAACATAAGGGGCTTGGAAAACTCTAAAAGTGGTCTGTGCAAAAAATTGAGTCTGTTCGGTTAATTCATAACCAAATCGTAGATCAGGTTTATCTGAGCCATAACGAGTCATTGCATCGGCATATGTCATGCGCTGCAATGGCAGTGGAATGGTGTAACCAACGGCTTCTTTCCAAATCTTTGAAACAATCTTCTCAGCCACAGCCAAAATATCCTCTTGATCAATAAAAGACATCTCAATATCTAACTGTGTAAATTCTGGTTGACGATCTGCGCGGAAGTCTTCATCGCGAAAGCATCGTGCTATTTGGTAATACTTTTCCATTCCAGCGACCATCAACAACTGCTTGAAGAGTTGTGGTGATTGTGGCAAGGCATACCAACTACCTGGTTGCAGGCGAACTGGGACTAAGAAGTCACGAGCGCCTTCGGGAGTTGAACGTGTTAAGTAGGGAGTTTCAATCTCAAGAAATTCTTCATCTTCCATCACTCGACGAATCACTGAAGTCACCTTCGAGCGAAGGCGAAGATTTGCTGATGGCTTCTCACGGCGTAAATCTAAGTAGCGATACTTCAAGCGCACTTCTTCGCTGATATCAGCATCATTGCCAGAATCAACTGGGAAAGGCAGCGGTGCTGACTCACTTAAGACAACAACAGTGTCTCCCATAATTTCAATTTCACCTGTTGGAATGTTCGTATTCTCATTTCCAGCAGGTCGTGCTAATACTTCACCAGTAATCATTAGGCACCACTCAGCGCGAAGTGAACCTGCCATCTTTTCATCGCGAATAACTACCTGCACAGATCCGGATGCATCACGTAGATCAATAAAGGCAACTCCACCATGATCGCGGCGTCGCGAAACCCATCCTGCCAAGGTAACCGTGGTTCCGGCATCGGATTTGCGCAATGAGCCTGCGTCATGAGTTCTTAACATATGTGCGTTCTACATCCCTATAACTAAATTGCGCTGATTAATGAGTCAATCTTAACCGATGAAGTGGCACCGGTTTTCATCTCTTTTAGCTCGACCGTCGCGCTAGAAATCTCTGAATCCCCCAAAACGATGACATAGCGCGCACCGCTCTTGTCCGCACCTTTCATAGCACCCTTGAGAGCCCGATCTCCAAATGCAATCTCCACGCTCTTATTGGCACTTCGTAAGTCACTAGCAATTTTCATCGCCATCTCTTTTGCAGCATCGCCTAGAGGAATGATGAATAGATCTGAGACAAAGGAGTTCTCGTTAACTACTCCTTCAGCCTCTGCTGCGAGAAGGGCTCTATCAACACCTAAACCAAAACCAATTCCAGATAAAGACTGGCCGCCAAGTTCTGCCATAAGGCCGTCATAGCGACCTCCCCCACCGATTCCAGATTGAGCACCTAAAAGCTCGTGGACAAACTCAAATGTCGTGCCGGTGTAGTAATCCAACCCACGAACCATGCGAGGGTTAAGTGTGTAAGTGATACCTAAGACATCAAGATATTTCTTCACTTGTTCGAAGTGAGCACGTGAACTCTGACTTAAGTAATCAACAAGTAATGGTGCTTTAGCCATAGCTTCTTTGATTTCAGGGCGCTTATCATCAAAAAGACGTAGTGGATTAAGTGCTGCGCGCGCAGCAGTTGCCTCATCTAATTTCATCCCTGCAATAAATTTCACTAAATCAATGCGATGAGCTGCTCGAGAATCAGCATCACCTAAACTCGTTATCTCCAAACGATATTTACTTAAACCAATAGCCTTAAATCCCGCATCAGCTATCGCAATTACTTCAGCGTCAATGGCTGGATCATCTAAACCAAT
>Ga0114981_10002935_pt1 | contig 10907 bp, 10 predicted proteins | sample S_140806_MF_Meta_FD_87028 | JGI IMG/M metagenome (GOLD analysis project Ga0114981, IMG submission 87028) | Freshwater microbial communities from Lake Simoncouche, Canada to study carbon cycling - S_140806_MF_MetaG | ecosystem: Environmental > Aquatic > Freshwater > Lake | place: Lake...
GCGAATCGCGCTGGCAGCGCCCAAGCCCGACCTGGACTTTGTCCTCGGACTGATGCGGCTGGGCATTCGCGAAGTCTGGCCCGATCTGGCCGAAGAACACCTGCACGGCTTCCGGTTGCGGCGTGGTAAGACGCCGGAACGCGTGCCAGCCGCCCCTTCGGGGTCACGCGGCCCGGTGCTCGGGGTGATCTCGGCCAAGGGCGGCGACGGCGGCTCGTTCGTTGCCGCGAATTTGAGCGTAGCCCTGGCCGAGTCGTCGGGTCAGCCGACCCTGCTGATGGACATGGCCCTGCCGTTTGGCGACATCGACACGTTTTTGCCGCGGCACAAGACCGCCTACGATCTGGCCGACTTCTGCGACGACCTCGACCGCCTCGACCGCGAACTGGTCGACATGATGGCCGCTGACCTGGGCCGCAATCTGCAATTTGTGCCGTCGCTGCGCGCCTTCGAACGCTTTTCCGCCGTCACCCCACAACACCTCGAGCGGCTGATCCGGCGCTTGTCGGAAGCCTTCAGCTGGGTTGTGCTCGACCTCGGCTCGGGCATCAGCCCGGTTGCGGCCAACCTAATGAACCAGCTCGACCGCATCGCCGTGGTGTCGACCCCAACGGTGCCGTCGCTCAAGCGCACCACCCAGATCGTACGGCTGTGGGAGCGGCTGGGCCGCGAACCCGACCGGCTGGACGTTGTACTGAATCGTGTGTCGCGGCGTTGGGACCTGCCACCGGAAAAATTCGCGGCGACGCTGGGGCGACCGGTCGACTGGACACTCGCCAACTTACCCGAACCGGTCAACGAAGCGGTCATCAGCGGCAAGCCGCTGGTGGTCAGCGCCCCGCGCAGCGCCATCGCGGTTGAGATCAACGCGTGGGCGGCCCGCCACACCGGCAACAGCACGCCACGAAAGGAGTCCTTATGGCAACGCTTGGTGACCCGCTAGCCGCCTGGAGTTTTGACCGCGTTTTGGCGCGGGTCGGGGTCGGCGGCGACAGCTTGGCCGATCCGGAAAGCTCGGTGCGCTACTACCGCATCAAAGGTGAATTGCATCAGCGCCTGTTGCGGCGGATGGACCTCGACGCGGCCGAAAAACTTCCACCGGACATGCTGCGCACCCAGTTGCGCGAGCTGATCGGCGCTTTGGCCGAAGAAGAAAGCATGCCGATCAACTCGACCGAGCGCGACCAGCTTGCCGCCGAGTTGCAAAACGAGATCCTCGGCTTGGGTCCGCTCGAGCCGCTGCTGGCCGACCACACCATCTCGGAAATCATGGTCAACGGCCACGATACGGTGTTCATCGAGCGCCAAGGGATCATCGAACGGGTGCAAGCGCGGTTCAACGACGACCAACACCTGCTGCGCGTGATCGACAAGATCGTGTCGCGCGTCGGGCGGCGCATCGACGAAGCGTCGCCAATGGCCGACGCCCGCCTACCCGACGGTTCGCGCGTTAACGCCATCATCCCGCCGGTGGCGCTGGACGGCCCCTTGCTGTCGATCCGCCGGTTTTCGGTGATCCCGCTGCGCATGCGTGACCTGATCGCCAAACACACCCTCTCGCTCGGCATGGCGCGTTATCTGGCCGCGATGGTCAAAGCGCGGGTGAACATCGCCATTTCGGGCGGCACCGGCTCCGGCAAAACCACGCTGCTCAACATCTTGTCGGGCTTTATCCCGGACAACGAACGCATCGTCACCATCGAAGACACCGCCGAATTGCAGATGCAGCAGTCGCACGTTGCCCGGCTGGAGACGCGCCCTCCCAACTTTGAGGGGCGCGGTGAGATCACCACCCGCGCTCTGGTCAAAAATGCACTGCGCATGCGCCCCGACCGCATCGTGCTCGGCGAGGTCCGCTCCAGCGAAGTGTTCGACATGCTGCAGGCGATGAACACCGGTCACGACGGCTCGCTCACCACCATCCATGCCAACTCGGCACGCGACGCCCTCACCCGCCTCGAGAACCTGAGTTCGATGGCGGGCGCCAACTTGCCGGTCAAGGCCATCCGCGAGCAGATCAGCTCGGCGATCCAGTTGATTGTGCAAATCGAGCGTTTAAGCGATGGCTCGCGCCGGGTGATGGCCATCGAGGAAGTGACCGGCATCGAGGGCGACGTCATCACCACCCATCCGGTGTTTCAGTTTGTCCGCGAGGGTCTCGACGCGCATGGCAAGGTTGCCGGGCGGTTCGTCTGGAGCGGACTGCGGCCACACCTGCTGGAACGGGTGCGTTCGCGCGGGGTGGATTGCCCAGACGAAGTCTTCCGCGACCTGTCTGGAGGGACCTGGCATGAGCCCTGAACTGCTGCACCGCCTGGCGCTCGGCTTGGCGGCCTTTTTAACGGTGATGACGGCGGTGCTGCTGGTCGGCGGCCGACACGGCAACAGCAACCGGATGCTCAACGAGCGCCTGCAGGAAATCGCGACGCAGGGCCGACGCGAGTCGATGCACCTCGATAGCCCACGCGACCCGCAATTGCCGCACTGGTTTCGGCGCATCGTCGGCGACTCACTCGCCGAGATGATTTTTTTGATCAACCAGCGCACCGGCAGTCACCAATCACCGATGGTCCCGATCGGGCAGGCGGTGGGTTTGGGGTTGATCGGCCTACTGCTCGCCGTGGGCATTCACCTGTACTGGCTAGCCATTCCCCTCAGCCTGGCGTTGGGCGCCATCCCGCTGATCGTGGTAGCGCTCAAGGCCAACCGACGCTGCAAACTGTTTACTCAGCAGTACGGCCAAGTCCTCGACTTTTTGGCCCGCTCGATGCGCACCGGACACGACCTGATGACGTCGATGCGGATGGTCAGCGAGGAATTTCCCGAGCCGATCGGCACCGAATTCAAACGCGCGCTGGAAGAAGTCAATCTGGGTATGCCGCTCGAGGACGCGATCTCGCGAATGGCGCAGCGGGTGTCGTGCGACGATCTCGGCTACTTCATTGCCTGCGTCGCGATCCAGAAAGAGACGGGCGGCAGTCTGGCGCTGTCGATGTCAACGTTGGCGCAAACCATCCGTGAACGCTTCAAGTTCATGGGCAAGGTCAAAGCCCTGACCTCGCAGGGGCGCTTGTCGGCCATCACGCTGTGCGTCCTGCCGCTGCTGGTGCTGACAGTGCTCTACACCACTGCACCGGATTACATCTCGGTGTTCTGGACCACCGACAACGGTCGGCTGATGATCATTTCAGCGGCGGCGCTGCTGGTGATTGGCATCGTCTGGGTCTTTCAAACCGTGCGGATGCGGCTCTAGTGATGGATCTGGCGCAAGTCGCAGCGATTTTTTTCAGCGCCACCTGTGTGGTGACGGTGGTACTGGCGATCGACCGCCTGCGCCGCGACCGTCGCCTGAACCAAATGCTGGCCGAGATTCAAGGACCTGGCGGCGATGCGTCGCAGCGTCCGATGCGCATCAACATCATCGAATGGCTGGGGCCGTTGATTCGCGTGCTTGGGACCGTATCGACCACCCCGCGGTCCGGCAAAGAAGCCGACGTGCTGCGGGAACAACTGGCGCAGGCCGGATTTTTCAACGAATCGGCGTACTCGGTGTACCGCGCTTCGACCACCGGATTGCTGCTGCTACTGGGCGCAGCTGCGGCGCTGATCGGCTGGTTGAAAGGCTTCGACCAACTCGACCCGCTCGACTGGATGCTGCTGGTCGGATTGCCGCTCCTGGGCTCGATGCGTGTCCCGGCGCTGGTGGTCGGGCGCCTGTCAGAGAATCGCGTGACCCGCATCGAAGAAGGCTTACCCGAGTTGGTCGACCTGCTGATGATCTGCATCGAAGGCGGACAGAGCTTCGATTCGGCACTCAGCCGCTCCGCCCGGGAAATGGCTCGCCACAACACGACGCTGTCGAGCGAACTCGACCGCCTCAACAGCCGCATCCGCACGGGTGCGACCCGGTCCGAGGCGCTGCGTGAATTTGCCACGCGCAACGCCCTCGACGACGTGCGCGAACTGGTGACCATGCTGATCCAGGCAGATCGCTTTGGCGTGACGCTGCGCGAATCCTTGCAGAACCATGCGGAATTTATGCGCATCAAACGCCTGCAACGCGCCGAGGAGCGGGCCAACAAGCTGCCGGTGAAGATGATGGCGCCGTTAATGTTCTGCCTACTGCCGGCTCTGCTGATCATCCTGTTTGGGCCAGCCATGATGATGCTCGAGAACATCTTCAACCGATGACATCACCGCTGCACGACGGGCTGTCCATCGCATTCGCCTTACTCGGCGCGCCCCTGTGCGTGCTGCTGGCCGACCGCCTACCGCGGCAGATCTTGGCCGAACACAACCGCGACGTCGCACACCTACGCGGCGAACCGCCGCCTGCACCGGTACGCTGGCGCGACAGCGTCGCCGCCCTGCACCGCTGGCCCAACCTGTTGCTACTGCTGGCCCTGCTGCTGGCCCTGGCGCTGATGCAACCGTGGTCGGTGGCCAACGCCGGTGGCTGGAGCGTGGCTGGATATGTCGCAGTGCTGCTGATGCTGGCGCGCACCGACGCCGAGCACCAACTGTTGCCAGACGCGCTGACACTTGGCCTGCTCTGGGTGGGTCTGCTATTGCAGGTGACACCCGGGCTGGAGACCGTCGGAGCCCAAGAGGCGATCGTCGGCGCGGTGATCGGCTACTTGCCGTTTCGCCTGCTGGGTCTGCTCTACCAGCAGTGGCGGGGCTTCGACGGCATGGGTCAAGGCGACATGAAATTGCTGGCCGCAGCCGGCGCATGGTGGGGACCTTGGGTACCCCTGCAGGCGTTCGTGCTGGGTACAGTGTTGTCGCTGTTGCCGTGGTTGCTGGCGCGGCTTAGCGGTCGGCTGGCAGCCAATCAGCATTTTCCGTTCGGCCCGGCGCTGGTGGGCGCGCTGTTGCTGCTGCTTTGGCGCGGTGGCATCCCCCTCCCCTGACCACTCGCTTCAAGCCAGCGCGATCAGCCCCACACCGGCCACCATCACGCACCCCGCCAGCAGATTGCGACGCAGATTCGGCTCGCCCAGCCAGAGCGCCCCGAGCACGATGCCCCACAGCAGACTGGTGCGCTTAACCGCAATCATGTACGCCGTCTTGACCCCGACCAGCGCGACGAAATGGGTCAGGATCATCAGCGCCATCCAGCCAGTGACCGCCCACAACCAGCGGTTGCGCCACGGCAGCGAGCGCAATGTGCGCAGACGCGGGTCCAGCCCAATCCAAGCGGCGATGCCCACCAGCGTGAAGTACAGCGCTCCCAGAAACACGGGTGGCAGCAGCGCCAGCGGTGCCCGGCTGAAGATCGCAGTAAAGGCGTAGATGCTGGCCGCCAGCAGCATCAGCCGCGAGGCGCGGTTGCGCAATGGCGCAGTGAGCGGGCGATGCCAGCCATCGCGCCACTCGCCGATGTTGAGCAGCCAGGCACCAGCGAACACCAGCAGAATTCCGGCCACGCCTGTGGCGCTGACCGCCTCGCCCAGGATCGGCCCGCCGATGCCGGCCACCAGCACCGGCGTAAAGGCGTGATACGGCATCGATTGCGACAGGTCGGCGCCCTGGATCGACTTCAGGTAGAAGCCAACGGCAATCACCTCGAGAATGGCCGACGGGACCAGCCACGCCCAGGTAACCGCCGGAACATCGGCCGGCCAGGTGGCGACCAGCACCGGCAGCATCACTAGCAGCGGCAAACAACAGCGCGCCACCGACAGCTGGCGAGGCGTCAGCTCGGCGAGACCGCGCTTGGTGCTGGCATCGGCCATGGCCATGCCGAAGGCGCACACCAGCGCCCAGAGCATCCAGCTCATGGCGCGGGCCGATCAGCCGTTCTGGCTTTTCGCGCGCTCGATACCCGTAACGATCTCGTCGCGGGCAGCTTCAGGACCTTTCCAGCCCTTGACCTTGACCCACTTGCCGGCTTCGAGATCCTTGTAGTGCTCGAAAAAGTGCTTGATCTGCAGCAGACGCTCGGGTTGCAGATCTTCGGGCTTTTGCCAGTGGCGGTAGATCGGCAGGATCTTGTCGACCGGAACCGCCAGCAGTTTGGCGTCGCCACCAGCCTCGTCTTCCATTTCGAGCAGACCCAGCGCGCGGCAGCGCACAACGGCTCCCGCATGCACTGGGAACGGCGTGACTACAAGCACGTCCACCGGATCGCCATCGTCAGAGATGGTGCCCGGCACGTAGCCGTAGTTACAGGGATAGTGCATCGAGGTCATCATGAAACGATCGACAAACAGGGCGCCAGATTCCTTGTCTACCTCGTATTTGATCGGGTCCGAGTGGGCCGGGATCTCGATGATGACGTTGAACTCTTCGGGCGCTTTGTCGCCAGGGGGAACGTTGTACAGGGCCACTCTTGGGCCTCCTTGCGGATCGGTTGTGCAGCGCGGCATTGTACTCGCCGACGCCCGATTTTGCGGCTCTGCAGCATCGCACCGACTGAAAAAAAGCCGGTTTCGGCGTTGCTAGACACGCTCCAAACGGCCGATACTCCGGCTGGGCCGGATGGAATGTCCGGCTATAACCAGAACAACACCCGATATCACGACTGAAGGAGATGACGATGCATGAGGGCATTCTTCTCGCCCTGCTCTGTGGCGCGGCAGCGATTGTGTACGGCTTGCTGTCGAGCCGCTGGATCATTGCGCAACCCACCGGTAACGACCGGATGCGTGAAATCGCTGCGGCGATCGAAGCCGGCGCCTCGGCCTATCTGGGACGCCAATACCGCACCATCGCGCTGGTTGGCGTGGTGCTGTTCGTGCTCATCGCGATCTTCCTCGAGCCGTTGACAGCGGCTGGCTTTGCCATTGGCGCGGTGCTCTCGGGTGCCGCAGGGTTCATCGGCATGAACATCAACGTTCGCGCCAATGTTCGTACCGCCGAAGCCGCACGCAACGGCATCAACCCGGCGCTGGCGGTGGCCTTTCGCGGTGGCGCCATCACCGGGATGTTCGTTATCGGCCTTGGGCTGGTGGGTGTGGCCGGCTTCTACGCCTTCCTCATCAACGGCAACCCGGGCGGTGACATGCACCATACGCTGGAGCCGCTGATCGGCCTCGCATTCGGTTCGTCACTGATCTCGATCTTTGCGCGTCTGGGTGGTGGCATCTTCACCAAGGGCGCGGATGTGGGCGCCGACCTTGTGGGCAAGGTCGAGGCCGGCATTCCCGAGGATGACCCGCGCAACCCGGCGGTGATCGCTGACAACGTTGGCGACAACGTCGGCGACTGCGCCGGCATGGCTGCCGACCTGTTCGAAACCTATGCAGTGACAGTGATCGCCACCATGCTGCTGGGTGCACTCACCTTGTCGGGCAACAGCGCCAATGCTGCTGCTTACCCGCTGGCGCTGGGCGGCGTCTCGGTGATCGCCTCGATTATCGGCACATATTTTGTGAGCTACTCGGGCACCGGCAAGATCATGACCGCGCTGTACAAGGGACTGATCGTCGCTGCCGTGCTGAGCCTGGTGGCGTTCTGGTTCGTCACTGGCTGGCTGATGGGCGACTCCGGTATCCCGGCGATCAACCTCTGGGGCGCGTGTCTGGTGGGCATCGTTCTGACCGGAGCCATGGTGGTAATCACCGAGTACTACACCGCGACCGAATACGGCCCGGTGCGCCACGTCGCCAAGGCCTGCGAAACCGGCCATGCGACCAACATCATCGCCGGCATCGCCGTGTCGATGCGTTCCACCGCGCTGCCGGTGTTGAGCGTGTGCATCGCAATCGGTGCGTCGTACGCACTGGCGGGCCTCTATGGCATCGCCATCGCCGCCACCGCGATGTTGAGCATGGCGGGCATCATCGTCGCGCTGGATGCCTACGGCCCGATCACCGACAACGCCGGTGGCATTGCCGAAATGGCCGGTCTGCCGTCGAGCGTGCGGGATGTGACCGACCCCTTGGACGCAGTGGGCAACACCACCAAGGCGGTGACCAAGGGCTACGCCATCGGCTCAGCAGGCTTGGCGGCGCTGGTGTTGTTTGCCGACTACACCAACGCGCTCAAGGGCGCGGGCCTCAACGCCAGCTTTGACTTGTCCGACCACATGGTGATTATCGGCTTGTTCATCGGCGGGCTAATCCCCTTCCTGTTTGGCGCGATGGCCATGGAAGCAGTGGGCCGCTGCGCCGGGGCTGTGGTGGAAGAGGTGCGTCGCCAGTTCCGCGAGATCAAGGGCATCATGGACGGCAGTGGCAAGCCCGAATACGGCCGCGCCGTGGACATGCTCACCGCCGCCGCGATCAAGGAGATGATCGTGCCGTCGCTGCTGCCGGTGATCGTGCCGATCTTGGTTGGTGTGTTCCTGGGCCCGCAGGCGCTGGGTGGCCTGCTGATGGGCACCATCATCACCGGCCTGTTTGTCGCCATCAGCATGTGTACCGGTGGCGGTGCCTGGGACAACGCCAAGAAGTACATCGAAGACGGTCATCACGGTGGCAAGGGCTCCGAGGCCCACAAAGCCGCCGTGACTGGCGACACGGTGGGCGACCCCTACAAGGACACCGCCGGCCCGGCCGTCAACCCGCTGATCAAGATCATCAACATCGTCGCGCTGCTGATTGTGCCGCTGATCGGCTAAAGCACGCAGCGCACACCGGTGCCCCGCAGGCCGCAATAGCCTGCGGGGTGCTTGTCTAGATACTGCTGATGGTCTGGCTCGGCGTACCAAAACGCGGGCGCCTCGATGATTTCGGTGGTGATGACCCCGTGACCAGCAGCGCGCAAGGCGGCTGTGTAAGCCGCAGCGGCCGCGCGTGCCTGCTCCAGGTGTTCCGGCGTGGTGGCGTGGATCACTGAACGGTATTGACTGCCGGTGTCGTTGCCTTGGCGCATGCCCTGCGTCGGATCGTGCGACTCAAAGAACACTCTCAACAGATCGCTGTAGCCGATGACTGCAGGATCGAAAACGACTCGCACCACCTCCGAGTGACCCGTCAAGCCGGTGCACACCTCGGCGTAGGTGGGGTTTGGCGTGAAGCCGCCCGCATAGCCGACCGCCGTTGTCCAAACCCCCGGCTGTTGCCAAAAACGCCGCTCGGCGCCCCAGAAACAGCCCATGCCGAACACGGCTTCGGCAAGACCCTCGGGCCATGGCGGCTGCAGCGGATTGCCGCTGACCTCGTGCCGCGCCGGCACCGGCATTGGCGTGCTACGGCCAGGCAGGGCCTCGGCGGCACTGATGAGTCGCGTCAGCCCCATTAGTAATCGTCCTCTTCGTCCTCGTCCGGGTCTTCGTCTTCCTCTTCGTCCTCGACCAAGTTGCTGGCGTCGCCACGGACGTGCAGGTGCAGCATGTCGCCGTCATTGCCCAGCAGCTCGTACTCGATGTCCTCGAGTGCGGTGTTGTCCACCAGCAACTCGGACAGCAGCTCCATGACACGGTCGCGGTCGTTGTCGATGACGTCGTCAAGCTCGATGGCCACCACTCCCTCGACCACGCCGTCGGCGTCCATCTGACGACGGATCTGAGCGGCGGTGAGCGGGCGGGTGAGCAATTCGTAATCCATACAGGTTCTCCATCAGGTTGCGGAACTTGGCCACGGCGGGGGGTTCCTAATGCAGTCCCGAGCCGCTTGAGTCTGTTCGCGGTTCGGCCGCCATCTATTCTGGAGGTTCCAATGAAGTTTTTGAGTGCCCTGATGCTTGCCACCGCCGCCACCACTGTGTCGGCCGAACCCGCGAGCAAGGTCGACATGTCCTACTTCTACGACGTCGCCGTATTTGAGGTGACCTTGGCCGGCGACTACAAGCCTGCGCTCAGCGCAATGGGGCAACAAACCGTCAACCCTGATGACGTCCACCAAGACCTCGGCCCGACCCGCATCGATAGCGGTCAATACAAGGGCTTCGACGTGATGGCGCTGGTTGGTGAACTGCGCAAGAACAGCACCCCGACCAACCCGCCGCGGCTGGTCGCCAACGTCGCTGTCCCCAAGGGCGACACCTTGAGGGTGCCGTGCGGGGTCGGCAGCAACATCGACCTCGACTTCACTCAGGCTGCCGAAGCCGACAATCAACCGGCCACGGTGATGGCGCGTTACCTGACCATGTTCGTGGCCGACCGCGAGGTGGCCGACATCGGTCTCGGTCTGATCGGCAAGATGGAAGCTGCGGGCGACGTTCCGCTCAAGTTCCAGACGCACAGCGGCGAGACGCTGGCCGTGTCGATGTTGCGCCCAGGACCCGAAGGCAAGAAAGAGGGCTGCGTGGTGTTGCTGCGCCCCTGACCGGCGTTGACGACCCGCGCCGTGCGTTGACCGGGCTTTGTCAGCCGCTTATAATTTCGGGCTCGCTTCCCCGATAGCTCAGTCGGTAGAGCAACGGACTGTTAATCCGTGTGTCCCTGGTTCGAGCCCAGGTCGGGGAGCCAAATCTCGAACAGCACAACAGCCTGATCGGCAACGATCGGGCTGTTTTGTTTTGGACCCATTATCAATTTGCCCCCGCCGACCGGAATATCTTCCATTGGGCGACAAACTTGTCTAACGTGACCAATCGTCGCGTTGTCTAGGACAAACGACGTATTCCCGACATCTAAGGGTACGTTAAGCACATGCAGATTGAACTTCACGACCGTTTGTTGGACATCCCCCGCGACGTGTTGGTGCGGGTGGTCTACCGAAGCCGCACCGATATGGACGACCACGAGCTGGAGCAAGTGATCGCGACCTCCCAGCGCAACAACGCAGCGACAGGTATCACCGGCGTGCTAGTTCACAGTGACGGACTGTTGATACAGGTGCTGGAGGGTGGTGCTGACGTGGTAAGCGCCCTGCTCACGGTGATCGAAGATGACCCACGGCACTGCGATTTCGACCTTGTCCGCCTTGACGCGGTAACAGAGCGAAGCTTCGGGGACTGGTCGATGAACCGCATCGAGCTCGAGAGCCGCCGCCTGATCCAGATCCTCTACGCGTATA
>Ga0114981_10002937_pt1 | contig 10904 bp, 8 predicted proteins | sample S_140806_MF_Meta_FD_87028 | JGI IMG/M metagenome (GOLD analysis project Ga0114981, IMG submission 87028) | Freshwater microbial communities from Lake Simoncouche, Canada to study carbon cycling - S_140806_MF_MetaG | ecosystem: Environmental > Aquatic > Freshwater > Lake | place: Lake...
CAAAAATACATCAAATTTTATTTCTCTGTTGCATAAAACATCAGGATTTGGAGTTCTTCCGACTTTGTATTCCTCAAACATGTAATTTACAATCCGCTCTTTATATTCCTTACTTAAATCAATAACCTGAAATGGAATTCCCAATTGTTCTGCAATTAGAAGTGCATCATTTGAATCATCAATCCACGGACAATCATCAGAAAGAGTTACGGATTCGTCGTGCCAATTCCGCATATACATGCCGATAACTTCATATCCTTGTTTGACTAATAAATGTGCTGCAACGGAAGAATCTACGCCTCCAGAAAGACCAACAACAACTCTTTTCATGCTACAAAGTTAAGAGAAAATCAGCTGTGTGAAGCAATCAGAGTGCCCGATTCCATTCAGCTAAGAAAATTCCACAGGCAATTCCAACATTTAAGGATTCAGCAGCTCCTCTTCCAGGAATTAAAATAGGATGTGTAATATAGCTTAAAACATCTTTTGAAATCCCATTTCCTTCGTTTCCAAGCACCAAGAACTTCATTTCAGCAGCCTTTGTCTCATAGATAGATGTACCAGCCAATAAAGCACCATGAATTGGTTCTTTTATACTTGATAGAAAATCTGGTAAGTCTTTATAGTGAATTGAAATTCGAAAAACACTTCCCATGGATGCTTGGATTGTTTTAGGATTAAACTGCTCAACATTGGAAGGCGAACAAACTATTTGTGTGATTCCAAACCAATCTGCTGTTCTGATGATAGTCCCAAAATTTCCAGGGTCTTGAATACCATCTAAAATTAAGGTTCGCGTATTATTTTTGATGGTTTCTTTTTCGGGTTTTTCAAGCACTGCAATAGCATCCGGGGCGTTTGTAAGCGAACTCATTTTCTCTAATTCACCTTTTTTAGCGCTATAGCAATCAGCACTAATTTTATTTTCCAAGAGAAATTTCTCTGAAGCAACAATTAGTTTTACCATGAATAGTGATTGTGAAAGTAATTCAAGCACTATCTTTTCTCCCTCCACCAAAATTAATTGTTCCTTTTCCCTATTTTTTTTAATTTGTAGGCTTCGAACCCATTTTATCTTTTGTAATGAAATTTTTTCCAAAGTAATATGCTTAAATTTGTATTTGAAAGTGAAAGTAGCAAAATTTATTTATTTATCATTTGTATTTGTTTGGAGTATAACTTCATGCAGTTTAACGCGCAAGTTACCTGCCAAGAATTATTTATTAAAAGCCAATGAGATTTCAATTGATAGTAAGCTAATTAGCAAGGATGATATCTCATATATTTTAAAACAACAACCAAATAAAAAAGTCTTAGGTGTTTCATTAAAATTAAGGATTTACAATTCAATAGATTCATCAAAAGTAGCTCAAAGTAGACAAAAATCTTTTGAGAGATTTACCAAAAAAATAGAGCGTAAAAAAGTTCGTTATTCTAAAATAAATCAGCGGAGAATAGAAAAAGCTCGCTCGAAAAATAAGGAGTATTATACAGAAAAGGAACTAAAGGACACAATTTATTCCAAACTACTTTTTTTAGAGAGGTTGAAATATAAGTCAGGGCAAAAACCAATCGTATTTGATTCCTTACTTTTTTCTAAAAGTCAAGAACAGATTGTCTTATATCTTCGAAAAAAGGGATTTTATTACAGTCAAGTGAAAGGAGAAGTAACCTATAACGAGAAAAAACGATTCGCTAAAACAAACTTTAAAATTGAAGTAGGTCCTCGCTACATTATTGATTCTGTAAAATACAAGGGGCAGCAAAAAATCATTGCGTTAAATTCCGGTTTTGTTCAAAGTCAAATAAGTGCAAATGGAAAAGACCCACTCGTAAATCAACCCTTTGACCTAGATTATCTTGATGAATACCGAAGTACAATCTCAAAATACATGCGTGATAGACAGATATATAAGTTTTATGCTAGTACAATTAGTTTTAAGGTTGACACCCTGAAATCAACAATGAAAGTAAATCTTACTGTAAATTTTGACGACAGATATATCCCATCTTCTATAAATCCAGACAGTTTAATAAAAGTTCCCTTTGTAGAATCTTATATTAACAATGTTTATTTCCATTTAGCTGATTCTATAAATGTTAAAGGAAACTTTCAAGCTTTACTTAAAGAAAAACAGCTTGACATCCGAGATCCATTGGCAGCTCAATTTATGCGGACAATTAATTCTTTGGAATACACAAAATTACCAGCAACAAAAAAACAGATAAAAGAATCCAATGGAAAAATAAAGGCTGGTGATCCAAACTTATTCCGGGTTGTAAATTTATCTTACAATGGTGAAAAACCTTGGCTTAAGCCAGAAATTTTGGAGCTTCAAAATTATTTGGAGCATACCAATAAGTATAAAGAGTATTACTTAGATCGGTCTTACCGTTCTTTGGTTCAACTTGGAGTTTTTAGCGCTGTAAAACCCATTCTTATTGAAGTTCCAAATTCAAATTTAATTGATCTTCATTATTATTTAGAGCCAAGCGAAAAACAATCCTTCGGTTTTGACCCAAAATTTACTACTTCTTTTGGTCTATTGGGCGCTTCAGCTTCTTTGAATTACACGAATAAAAATCTCTTTAGAGGCGCCGAAAAAATTACCTTATCATTTGGAGGTGGATTTGAATCGCATCCAAAAATTTTTGATGATAATTCGAACCAGCGAACATTTAATACTTTGGAGTTTGGTCCCAGTATCAAATTTGATTTTCCAGGATTGTTTCCTATGCCACTGACCATGCTTTCAAAAAGACAAAAACCAAGAACACTCTTCTTGTTGGCTTACAATCTTGAAAAGCGTTCAATTTTTGATAGACAGGTTTTTCAGTTAAATTATATGTGGAAATTTCTCAGTGGAAAAACTCAAGTGTTCCAACTAGGACTTCCATTAATGTCGGGGATAAAATACGTGCGAATTGATAAAAGCGAGAGCTTTAATCAGCAGTTATCACAAATTAATGACCCGTTTCTAAGCAATAGTTATAGCAGTCAATTTATTTGGCAAGATTTCAAATTTTCAATAGAATATAACAATAAAGACCGGGATTATTTTAATGGTAAAAAACGATTCCTAGATGCTTTTATTTATTTTAATTCTACGATTGATGCTGCAGGAAATTTACTTTATATGTTTAGGAAAATTCAAGAAAAGAATGAATTAGGTCAAAATTTATTTCAGAATTTACCTTATTCACAATTTGTTCGCATTGACAATCAATTCATTGCTTCAAGAAATTTAAAGCGTGCGCAATCACTGCACTTAAAATTAAGTGTTGGTGGTGGGAAACCTTTTGGAAATTCAACAACTTCGATGCCCTACGATTATAGTTTTTTTGGTGGTGGTTCGAATGATAATCGTGGATGGCGCTCCAGAGCATTAGGGCCAGGCGGGTACAAATACCATCTTGATTCAAATAGTCTAATTACGCAAGTTGCAGATATTCGTATTGGAGGTTCTTTTGAATATCGTTTTCCTATTACTAGTTCTTTAAAAGGAGCTTTTTTTAGTGATTTTGGAAATATTTGGACCTACAAAGAAGATTCAAGAATTGGTGGAAAATTTGCTTGGGATTCTTTTTTAAGTCAGTTTTGTATTGCTTCAGGATTTGGTGCACGTCTAGATCTTGATTTCTTTGTACTCAGGGTTGATATCGGTTTTCCAATTTATAATCCTTCCTATCAAAATGGAGCGAAGTGGGTTTTTAATGATTTATTTAGCAACTATAGAGAAACTTACTACCAAGAAGGTGTCGCTACTTATGGTTCATTGGAAAATGCAAAAGCTAAAATGCCAAAACCATTTGTTCCTGTTTTTCATTTTGGTATCGGGTATCCTTTCTAAATTCTATGAAAAAAAATATAATTCTAATTTCATTTTTGGCACTTATTCTAACTTCTTGTATGAAAGGGGAGAAAGTTGATTTAATCGTTCATAACGCGGTTATTTTTACGATGAATAATGAATCTTCTATTCAGGAGGCAATGGCAATTAGAAATGGGAAAATAATTGAAGTTGGACCTGAAAGGCAAATTTTAAATAAATACAGAGCCGATGAAACAATTGATGCAAAAGGCAAAGATATCTATCCAGGTTTTACAGATGCACATGGGCATTTACTACTTTATGCACAGCAAAAATTAAGCTTAGATTTAGTAGATTCAAAATCATTAGATGAGGTGCTCGTTCGCTGTGAAAAGCACAAAAGTTTAAAAGGTGAAGATTTTATTGTCGGAACAGGTTGGGATCAATCTTTATGGGGAACGAACGATTTGCCAACAAATGCAGAATTAAACAAGTTATTTCCTTCAATTCCAGTCTGTCTTTATAGAATTGATGGTCACGCAGCACTTGTCAACGATTGTCTTCTGAAGAAAGCAAATATTTCTGCAGCGTCTTTTGTCGATGGGGGTGAAGTTAGTTTAGATAAGAAGGGAAACCCAACGGGTATTTTAATAGATAATGCTATTAGTCTTGTTGAAGCTTCAATTCCAAAATTTTCGGATGCAGACTTATCTAAAGCAATAATAGAAATCCAAGAAGAACTTTTTCAATATGGAATAACTGGTGTTCACGAAGCTGGTATTGACTACCGATACATTTCACTATTTCGGAATATGGTTAAAAATGGATCTCTTAAATTAGATATTTATGCCATGTTGAGAATGAGTAAGGAAAATGTAAATTTTGCAAAAAAATACGGTCAATTTCGATATAAAAACTTATCCATTCAAAGCTTTAAAGTATGGGCAGATGGTGCCTTGGGTTCTAGAGGTGCATATTTAAAAAAAAGTTATGAAGATGCTGCACATTCTCATGGTTTACTGTTGACAAGTGTGAAGGAATTAAAGGATATGGCGCAATTTTGTATAGAAAATGATTATCAAATGAATACACATGGAATTGGTGACTCAGCAAATGCTTTAGTTTTAGAAATTTACAAGGATGTTTTTCAAAAGAAAAAAGATCATCGTTTTCGAATCGAGCATGCTCAAGTTATTGATCCAAATGATTTTAAAAAATTTGCAGATTATTCTGTTTTTCCCTCAGTGCAACCTACGCATGCAGTTTCTGATCAGCGCTGGGCAATAAAAAGAATAGGAGCAGAGCGCATAAAAGGTGCTTATGCATACAAATCGTTGTTAAGTCAATTTGGAATGCTCGCAATTGGAACGGATTTTCCGATCGAACGAACGAATCCTTTTTTGACAATTCATGCGGCAGTTCAGCGAAGAACAGCAACGGATGAATCTATCGAGGGTTTTTATATGAATGAAGCAATTTCTTTGGAAGAAGTGCTACGCGGAATGACAATTTGGGCCGCTTTTGCCTCATTTCAAGAAAATAAATTAGGATCATTGGAGAAAGGGAAGAATGCTACTTTTGTGATTTTTGAACGTAAAGTTCAATCGCAGGTAAAATTTCAACAAAACTATTCTTGGATGACCTTTATAAAAGGCCTAATTGTCTATGATGCAAATGAATTGTAAATCTTTTAAAAAAGACGAGTAATTAACAATTTCTCAAGTTAATTTGCATAGGAGACAGATAGTATGCTTAATTTTGATGAAAAAATAATTTATGGGATTACTAGAGAATAAAGTTATTTTGATTACTGGTGCTTCAAGAGGTATTGGAAAAGCAATTGCAGAAGAATGTGTTCTGCAAGGTGGGACAGTAGTTTTTACCTATCTTTCATCAAATGAAAAAGCTCGCGATTTAGAAAATGAATTATCAAAAAATGGAGGGGTGGCTAAAGGTTTTCGCTCAGATGCATCTAATTTTGAAGCTGCGCAAAAATTGGTAGACGATGTGGTTGAGGAATTTGGTACAATCGATGTTTTGGTAAACAATGCAGGAATTACAAGAGATGCCTTATTGATGCGAATGACCGAGGATCAATGGGATGAAGTGATAAATACGAATTTAAAGTCTGCATTTAATTTAACCAAAGCTGTTCAACGACCAATGTTGAAAGCAAGATCAGGTTCTATTATAAATATGTCAAGTGTAGTTGGAGTTAACGGAAATGCTGGACAATCTAATTATGCTGCATCGAAAGCAGGTTTAATTGGTTTTACGAAATCTATTGCAGCAGAATTAGGGTCTAGAAATATTCGTTGTAATGCAATTGCCCCTGGCTTTATAGAAACAGAAATGACAAAATCATTGGATGAGAAAGTTGTGGAAGAATGGCGAAATGGAATCCCATTGAAGCGAGGAGGTCAGCCACTAGATGTTGCAAAAGCAACAGTTTTTTTAGCTTCAGATATGTCTTCCTATATCACTGGACAAACACTTCATGTTTGCGGTGGAATGTTAATGTAATAAGGTATGAATATTCGCCCTCGGAGAAATAGAAAGTCTACTGCCATTAGAAATTTGGTGGAAGAAACAAATTTAGGTCCCCAGCACTTAATTTATCCGATTTTCCTAAAAGACGGAAAAAATATAAAAGAAGAAGTAAGTTCTTTGCCAAATAATTATCGTTGGTCACTTGATCGCTTATTGCCTGAAATTGACGAATGTATGAATCTTGGTGTTCAGGCATTTGATATTTTTCCATGTGTTGATGAAGCTTTGAAAGATAAAATTGCTTCGTATAGTTATGCTGAAGATAATTTTTATTTGGAGGCTATTCGACTAATTAAAGCACGATTTCCTGAATCTGTTCTCATGAGTGATGTTGCAATGGATCCTTATTCCTCTGATGGTCACGATGGGTATGTAGAAAACGGCAAAATAATCAACGATACAACTCTACCTATATTAGCAAAAATGTCATTGGCTCAAGCTCAAGCTGGAATTGATATTATTGGACCTTCAGATATGATGGACGGTCGTGTGGGAGTAATTCGTGAAGCTTTAGATCAAAATGGTTTTACCGATGTTAGTATTATGTCGTATACAGCAAAATATTCAAGTGCATTTTACGGACCATTTCGAGATGCTTTAAATTCTGCTCCAAAATCAGGAGATAAAAAAACATATCAAATGAATCCTGCCAATAAGAGAGAGGCCTTGTTGGAAGCACAGTTAGATTTTGAGGAGGGAGCTGATATGTTGATGGTAAAACCTGCTTTATGTTACTTGGATGTCATTCATATGTTGCGAGAGAATTTTCCTATTCCGATTACAGCTTACAATGTAAGTGGAGAATGCGCAATGGTTTATGCAGCTGCTAAAAGTGGTTATCTAAATTATGATTTAGCTGTTTATGAAATTTTATTGAGTATTCGTAGAGCCGGGGCAGATGGGATTCTGACCTATTTCGCAAAAGATTTTGCTCAAATGATTCGAAAGTAATACTTTAATTATGGAAACTTATTACATTGATAATCAATATATTTCTATTTTAGAATTTGAAAAAATTTTCAATTCAAACGCTATTGTTTCCTTGGGAGAAAATGCAAAAAAATCCATTGTAGCTTGCAGAGAATATTTAAACACGAAAGTCGAAAAATCAACGGATTTAATTTATGGAATTAATACAGGTTTTGGTTCTTTGTGCAATACAGCGATATCAAATACTGATCTTTCTCAATTACAAGTCAATTTAGTTCTCTCACACGCTTGTGGAATGGGCAATGAGGTTCCAAAGGATATTGTAAGGAGAATGTTGCTCTTAAAAGCTATTGGTTTGTCAAAAGGAAACTCTGGAGTGCAATTAGAAACTGTTGAGCAACTTTTATTTTTTTATAATCAGCATATTACTCCAATTATATACGAGCAGGGAAGTTTGGGTGCTTCTGGAGATTTGGCTCCGCTTGCTCATTTGTCATTGCCATTAATTGCAGAAGGGGAAGTAGAGTTTGAGGGTCAACGATACACTGGAGCTGAAATAGCTAAGAAATTTAATTTACTTCCTATAAAACTTCAATCAAAAGAGGGATTAGCTTTGTTGAATGGCACACAGTTTATGTCTGCTTACGCCACATCTTGCCTTTCAAATTCTAAGCACTTATGGAAAAATTGGAACCTTATTGCTAGCATGTCTTTAGATGCATTTGATGGAAGAATTAATCCTTTTCAGGGTAATGTAAATTCAATAAGAAATCATCCGGGTCAAATTGAAACAGCTAAACTAATTCGCCAATTTCTTGAGGGAAGCGAAATTATTTCAAAGATAAAAGAGCATGTTCAAGATCCGTATTCATTTCGCTGTATACCACAAGTTCACGGAGCAACAAAAGACACCTTAGATCATTGTTCTTTGGTAATTGAAAGAGAGATTAATGCTGTAACGGATAATCCGACAGTATTTCCTGAGGAAGATGATATTGTTTCTGCAGGAAATTTCCACGGACAGCCTTTGGCCTTAATTTTAGATTTTATGGCAATTGCTATGGCTGAAATGGGAAGTATATCAGAAAGAAGAATTTATAAGTTGATTTCTGGAAGTCGCGATTTACCTCCATTTTTAGTGGCAAATCCGGGTCTGAACTCTGGTTTAATGATTGCACAGTATACCTGCGCGTCAATTGTTAGTCAGAACAAGCAGTTGTGTACGCCAGCTTCCATCGATACGATAGATTCTAGTAATGGACAAGAAGACCATGTTAGCATGGGTGCGAATGCAGCTACTAAATTAGCACGCGTTATAGAAAATTGTTTTGCTATTCAAGGAATTGAGTTATTAAATGCAGCGCAAGCCCTAGATTTTAGAGGACCTTTAAAAAGTTCTCAGAAGATTGAAAACTTGCATGCTAGTTTTAGAAATGAAGTCTCCTTTTTAGCTGCTGATAGAAATACCTCTTTAGATATGAAAGCAGCTCTTAATTTTGTTAAAAATTCACTTTAAATAGACTGTTATGGAAGATGAGTATCAAATAAAAGAGTATCAGGAAGAAAATACGGAGCGTCCCAAATTCTTGCTTGTTTTGTGCATTATGACAATTTGTAATGCAGGGCTAACATTAGTTAATGGTCTTTTTTCTTTGTTTTCTGCTAAACCGTCAGAAGTTGAAATAGCAAAAGCAAACAGTCAAATTTCTAAGTCACTCGACTTATTGATAGATCAGGAATTGTATTATTGGGTGGATGTCATCAAAAAAGTTCAAATAATGACTGAGGCGATGTATACTAATTTCATGGCTTATATTACTGTTTCAATTATTGTTTCTCTCTGTGGTTTACTTGCAGCAATTTTTATGCTAAAAGGAAAGAAAATTGGTTTTCACGCTTATATTATTTACAGTTTTTTATGGATTTTACAATCTTACTTATTTGTAGCACCACAGAATGGCCCAAGTGTATTAGTTATATTTAACGTACTATTTTGTGGTGGATTTATTTTCATGTATTCTCGCAATTTGAAATGGTTGCGCTAGTACAATTTGAAAAAGGAGTGCATATTTAGTTTTATTCTTTTCCCTCTAGATAGTTTTGTAAATACTTAAAACCATCTGTTAAGTTACCCGAGAAATCAGTTTCAGTTCCTCTTTCAATAATCCTATCAGGATCTTCTCCAAATAAAGCAGGCAAAACGTGCTTGAGTAATTCATCACCAAAATCATCAGAAGCATCTTTAGGTAATTCGCAGGGTAAATTATCAACAGCCATAACAGCGATAGCATCACTGTCCATAAAACTAGTTTCTTTTCCGCTAAATGGATTGTAGCCATAGATAGAATCTCCAATTTTACTCGGGCGAATCGTTGCAGCAATTGGTCCAGCAATATCACAAGAAATGTCTCCGATAACTTTTATTCGCTTATTTTCTTCTTGTAAATCTTCTTGAGAAAGTATGTTTGGCGCTTTGGCATTCCAAAAGTGACAAGGAATATACATGTCAGTTATTGGAACATAGCGCTTAAAAGTTGATTTGTATAATTCTGGATTTGAATAGAACTCAGATTTAATAAATTGCGAATCGTCTTTTCGGTTATAATAATCTTCGACTTCTAATTGAGCAAAAATTGGTTCATCAAAAGATTGAGTGAGGTACTCTTTAGGACTAACTTCTTTAATTGGTAAAAGCTTGATAATTTCGCGAGCCCCGTGTCCAACACGACCAAATCCAGTGAGTAAAACCCTAAAATCTTTCTGTAAGATTACTTTTTTTAATTCCTCTTCAACTTCTTGGCGGTCTGCACATAAATGCGCAGGCTTTAGTTCGAAAGTTTTCGTTTTCAAGCCATACGTTAGAAAAGAGTTATAGCAACCAACAATACCAGCATAGCGACCAAATCCAATAAGTCGCTTATTATTTTTATCTTTTATTACTTCGTAATCCACTAAGCGAATTTTTTTAGCCAAAAGAGCACGAAGAAGTTCCCTGTTATAGGGTTGTTTTTTAATCGTATGAGAAAAAAAGAAAAATGTCTTGTTTTCAATTAAATAAGAAATAGGAACTTCCTTTACACCAAAAATAATATCACAATCGCTTAAGTTTTCTACTATTTCAATGCCTTCTTTTTGGTATTCCTCATCTTTAAAAGTTCTAATTGGACTTGTTTGTACGAGAACTTTCACATTTGGAAAGCGTGTTTGAATCTCATTACATTGTTTTGGAGTCAATGGAACACGGAAATCATGTGGAACCTTTCCTTCTCGAATTATTCCGATTGTAATAGTATTCATATATAACTTATTGAATGGGCTCTTTTAGCAAATAATTATCGATGAATTCCCGAATACAAGCATCTCCACCTTTCTTAGATAATTGAATGTGAGCAAGAGATTTAACAGCATTAACAGCATTCTTTGGACAGACAGCAATACCAACTTGTTTCATGATTTCTAGGTCATTAATATCATCGCCAATCATGGCAACTTCAGATAAATCAATATTCAAAGATTTACACCAATTTTTTAAAATAGAAATTTTTGGTTCACGACCAACATAACAATGCTGAACTCCAAGAATTTCAGCGCGTTTTTGAACCATTGAATTAG
>Ga0114981_10002938_pt1 | contig 10902 bp, 6 predicted proteins | sample S_140806_MF_Meta_FD_87028 | JGI IMG/M metagenome (GOLD analysis project Ga0114981, IMG submission 87028) | Freshwater microbial communities from Lake Simoncouche, Canada to study carbon cycling - S_140806_MF_MetaG | ecosystem: Environmental > Aquatic > Freshwater > Lake | place: Lake...
AGTGCGCTGTTCTGGGCCGTGGGGGCTTCGGTGGCGGGCGGCTCCTGGGCGGTGCGGGGCTTACGGCAGCACCTGCCGCCTCCGGGCGGCTGAGGAGCTCAGGCCGACGTCGCCTCCAGCCCCTGGTGGCGCAGCAGGGCCTCCAACGTGGGCTCGCGTCCACGGAAGGCCTTGAAGCTCTCCAGCGCGGGGCGGCTGCCGCCCACTTCCAGAATGGTGTGCAGGTAGCGCTGGCCCGTGGCCGCGTCCAGCGGGTCGGTCTCTTCAAAGGCGCTCCAGGCGTCGGCGCTCAGTACCTCGGCCCATTTGTAGCTGTAGTAGCCCGCTGCATAGCCGCCTCCAAAGATGTGGGAGAACGCGTTCTGGAAGCGGTTGAACGCGGGCGGGTGGATGACGGCTACCTCGGCGCGCACCTCGTCCATCACGCGCTGCACATCCGCTTGGCTGCCAGGCTCGGCATGCAGCCGCATGTCGAAGAGGCCGAACTCGATCTGCCGCAGCGTGGCCAGGCCGCTCTGGAAGTTCTTGGCCGCCAGCAGCTTGTCAAACAGTTCACGCGGCAGCGGCGCGCCCGTGTCCACATGGGCCGTCAGGCGGCGCAGCACGCTCCACTCCCAGCAGAAGTTCTCCATGAACTGGCTGGGCAGTTCCACCGCGTCCCACTCCACCCCGGCGATACCGGACACAGCCAAGTCTTCCACCTGCGTGAGCATGTGGTGCAGGCCATGGCCGAACTCGTGGAAGAGGGTGATCACGTCGTCATGCGTGAGCAGCGCCGGGCGGTCGCCCTGAGGCGAGGCGAAGTTGCAGATCAGCCGGGCCACGGGCGTCTGCAAGGGGCCGCCCACGTCAGGCCGACGCCAGCGCGACTGCGCGTCGCTCATCCACGCGCCCGGGCTCTTGCCGGGGCGGGCGTGCAGATCCAGGTAGAAGTGCGCCACCGTGGTGGGGGCCGTGTCGCCCGGTAGAGCCGCTGCCCGCTCGATGCGGTAGAAGCTCACGCTCTCGTGCCAGACGGGTGCCTGGTCCTCGACGATACACACGCCGAACAGGGTCTCGATGATCTCGAACAACCCCTTCAGGACTCGGGGTAGGGTGAAGTACGCGCGGACCTCCTCCTCGCTGTAGGCGTAGCGCTTCTCGCGCAGGCGCTCGCTGGCGTAGGGCACGTCCCAGGCCTGCAGCTCGGGCAGGCCCAGCTCAGCAGTGGCAAAGGCCTGCAACTCCGCGAAGTCTTTCTGCGCCGAGGGCCGGGCGCGCTGGGCCAGCAGGCGCAGAAAGTCCAGCACCTCCTGGGGGCTGCCCGCCATCTTGGGTGCCAGCGACACCTCGGCGTAGCTGGCGCGTCCGAGGAGTTGGGCCTCTTCCTGTTTGAGGCTCAACTGTTCCTGGATGATGGCGCTGTTGTCGTGCTCCGGTGCGCCGTGCTCGCTGGCGCGGGTGACGTAAGCGCGGTAAAGCGCCTGGCGCACGCTGCGGTCGTGCACGTGCTGCATGGCGGGCAGGTAGCTGGGCGCGTGCAGCGTAAGGCGGCAGCCTTCCACGCCGGCGGCCTGGGCGGCCTCCTGCGCCGTGGCCAGGGCGTCAGGCGGCAGGCCTGCGAGCTGCTCGGCCGGCACGTCCAGGCTGAAGGCATCGGTGGCGTCCAGCACGTGCTCTGAGAACTGCTGCGCCAGCTCGGCGCGGCGCGCCTTGATCTGGGCGAAGCGCTCCTTGGCTGCGCCCTCGAGCATCGCCCCGGAGAGCTCGAAATCGCGCAGCGCGTTGTCCAGCGCGCGGCGCCGCGCCGGGGTCAGGCCAGCGTCCTGGGCCCGCAGGGCCTGGTAGCGGGACAGCAGGCGCTGGTCCGAGGAGATCTTGGTGTGGAAGGCCGTCACCGCCCCCAGGCTCTCGGTGTAAGCGGCGCGCAGCTCCGGCGTGTCCACCACCGAATGCAGGTGCCCCACCTGGCCCCAAGCCCGCTCCAGCCGCTCGGTGGCCACGTCCAGCACGGCCGACAGGGCTTCATAGTCAACGGGCCCCTCGGGGCTGACCGACTGCTCTAGTGCGGCCTCTGCCTGCGCCAGCAGGCGCTCGATGGCCGGTTTCACATGCTCGGCCTGGATGCGGTCGATGGCAGGTGGGTGTTCAAAGTCCAGCAGCGGGTTGGTGTCGGCCATGGTCGTGGGTTTCCAATGGGGGACTGTTGAAGTGAGTGGGTCAGGGACGGTGGCGTGAGGGGGCGCGACTTTTCGGAGTTTCAGGCGGCCTGCAGGCTGCGCTCCGCCGCCTCCACCGTGTTGACCAGCAGCATGGTGATGGTCATGGGGCCCACACCCCCAGGTACGGGTGTGATCCAGCCCGCCACCTCGCTCACGGCATCAAAGTCCACATCGCCTTGCAGCTTGCCTTGATCGTTGCGGTTGATGCCCACGTCGATGACCACCGCGCCAGGCTTGACCATGTCGGCAGTGACCATGTGGCGCCGCCCCACGGCGGCCACCAGGATGTCGGCCTGCCGGGTGTGCAGGCCCAGATCGGGCGTGGCGCTGTGGCACACCGTGACCGTGGCATGGGCCTGCAGCAGCAGCAGCGCCATGGGCTTGCCCACCGTGTTGCTGCGGCCAATGACCACGGCGTGCCGGCCGCGAATGTCCATGCCCGTGCTCTCGATGAGCTTCATGCAGCCGTAGGGCGTGCACGGGCGAAACCCCGGCAGCCCGCTCATCAACTCCCCGGCTGACAAGGTGGAAAAGCCGTCCACGTCCTTGTGCACGGCGATCGTCTCGATCACGCGGTGCGGGTCGATGTGGCGAGGCAGGGGCATCTGCACCAGGATGCCGTGGATGGACGGGTCGGCATTGAGCGTGCGGATGCGCTGCAGCAAGTCGACCTCGGCGAGGCTGGCCTCGTACTTTTCGAACACCGAGTGCAGGCCGTGGGCTTCGCAGGCCTTGACCTTGTTGCGCACGTACACCGCGCTGGCGGGGTCATCACCCACCAGGATCACGGCCAGGCCGGGGCGCCGGCCTTGCGCCGCCAGCGCCTGTGCGCGCTGACTGAGGTGGTCCCGGATCTGGCGGGAGAGTTCCACGCCGTCGATGGGTTGGGCTGTCAAGCGGACTCCGTAACGAAGAAGGCCGCTGGGGTCAGCGGCCTTCGAGGGGTGAGTGGGGTCAGGCCTTGGGCACGGCGCCCAGAGCGATCTTGAGCAGATCGGCCACGGTGTTGGCGTTGAGCTTCTCCATGATGTTGGCCCGGTGGGCCTCCACCGTCTTGATGCTGATGCCCAGGTCGTCGGCAATCTGCTTGTTCAGGCGGCCGGCGACGATGCGCTCCAGCACCTGGGCCTCGCGTGTGGTCAGGCGGCCCAGCAGCGCCTCGCGGCTGACGGCCTCCTGGTGCAGGCTGAACGCGTCGCGCGCCTGATCCAGCATGCGCTCCACCAGGCCCAGCAGCTCTTCTTCCTTGAAGGGCTTTTCGATGAAGTCCATCGCACCCTTCTTCATCGTGGTGACGGCCATGGGCACGTCACCATGGCCGGTGATGAACACCACGGGCAGCGGGCTGCGGCGCTCGATCAGGCGGTCTTGCAACTCCAGCCCGCTCATGCCGTCCATGCGGATGTCGGCGATCAGGCAGGCCACTTCACGGGGGTCGAAGCGAGACAAGAAGGACTCCGCGGAATCGAAGCACTTGACCCGGTAGTCCTTGCCCTCCAGCAACCACTGAAGGGAGTCGCGCACCGCCTCGTCGTCATCGACAACGTACACGGTTCCTTTTTTGGGGATCAGGCTCATGGCGTTGTCTGGGTGGTCAGTTCGAGGGGGGAGGCGACCTCGGCCGGCAAAGCGGCTACATCGGGGCGGAGGGGGAGGTCAACGGGCAGCGTGAACGAGAACCGGCACCCCACAATAGACCCAGCATTGTAGAGGTTCTGGGCTTTCATCCGACCCCGGTGCGACTCCACGATGGAGCGGCACAGCGACAGGCCGATGCCCAGGCCCTCGGCCTTGGTGGAGAAGAAGGCCTCGTACAACCGCGACAGCACTTCTTCAGGGATGCCGGGGCCGGCATCGGTGACGCTGAACTCGATGGTGCCGCCTTCTTCGGGCGTGTGCCGCGGCACCACGCGCAACTCGATGTGCCGGCGGGAGGCGGGCAGTTGCGCCGCGTCTATGGCCTCCGCCGCGTTTTTCATCAGGTTCATCAGCACCTGCTCGATGAGGATGGGGTCGGCCTGCAGCGTGGGCAGGCGCTGCGCCACGTAAGTGCGGATGGCCACTTGCCGGCGGCGCAGCTCGATGCCGGCCAGCTCCACGGCGTTTTCCACGATGGTGCGGGCCTCGGAGGGCTGGCGCTGCGGCTCGCTGCGCTTCACGAAGGAGCGGATGCGGTGAATGATCTGGCCCGCCCGGGCGGCCTGGTTGGCGGTCTTCTTCAGCGCGGCGACAAGATCGTCCTTCTCGATGGTCTCGGCGTTTACGCGAGACACCATGCCGTTGCAGTAGTTGGTGATGGCCGTCAGCGGCTGATTGAGCTCGTGTGCCACCGACGACGCCATCTCGCCCATGGTCATCAGCCGGCTCGTCACGGCGGCCTTCTCGGCCTGCTGCTTGGCCTGCTCCTCGGCGCGCAGGCGTGCCGTGATGTCAGTGGCGATGACCATCTGCGCCAGCCGCCCGTCGGTCCACTGCAGGTAGCGTGAGCGCACGTCGAACCACTTGTTGAGCGACTCCACGTAGACCTCCCGCAGGTCGCCCGCGGTTTCGGTGAGTTCCTGCACGGGCAGGCCTGACATCGGGTCCAGATTGTCGTCATGGTCTTCATTGAAGGGCGCTTGCGCGCTCCCGGCCGTGAGCTTGGAGTGGCCGCGGGCGTCAGCCCCAAACCACAAGCGGTAGGAGCGGTTGGCAAACAGCAGGTCGCCTTGCTGCACCGACAGCACCGACACCGAGGCGTCCAGGCCTTCCAGCACGGTGGTGAATCGCTCGTGCGAGGCCGAGAGCTGGTCGCGGATACGCTTGGCCTCGGTGATGTTGGTCATCGAGGTCATCCAGCCGGTCTGCTGGCCCTTGGGGTCGATAAGCGGTGAGACGTACATGCGCGCATCGAAGAGTTGCCCGTCCTTGCGCATCAGTCGCACCTCGATGCCGCCCGCTGGGCTGCGGCCCTGCATCTCCTGCTGCAGCAGGCGGTTGTTCTCCTCGATGCGGTCTGGCGGCCAGTACGGGTAGGGAGGTTTGCTGCCCAGCAGCTCTCCTTCAGAAAACCCGCTCATCTGGCAGAACGCGGCGTTCACATAAGTGATGCGTCCTTCCAGGTCCAGCGCCCGCATGCCTGTGAGCATGGAGTTCTCCATCGCACGGCGGAACTGGGTCTCCTGCACCAGGGCCGACTGGATCTGGGCGCGTCTGCGCATGTGCCGCCAGGTGCCCAGCAGCATCCACAGCGTCAGCACCGACAGCGCCACCACCATCCAGAACAAGGTGTTGCTGATCAAGCCGATGGAGGTGCGCCAGCCTTCGCCTCGCAGAATGACGCCGTTCAGCGCGGGGGTCAGCGGCACCTCGTGCACCAGGGCACCGCGCTCCTGGGCGCGCCCGGGCATGGGGGTGTTGGTGCTGGCCAGGGCGATGGCGTCGGGGCCCAGCGCGGTGATGCGGTGGCGCCGGGCCACGTCGGCAGGCACCAGGCGCCACACAAGGGTCTCCACCGCGTACTCGGCCACCAGCGTGCCGGCAAAGCTGCCGCGGTCGATCAGCGGCACGTGCAGCTGGAACACATAGTGGCCAGCGGCGTCTCTGAAGGCCTCGGAGTACACCGGCAGACGCCTGTCGCGCGCCTGGTTGAAGGCCGTCTCGCCGGGGTCCACCTTGCCTTGGGCGGGCGGCGGCAGCCCCGACCACTCCGCTGCGGCGATGGCATCGGCCTGCTGCGTGGGGCCGCGCAGGCTGGCACGCACGCCGCGGCGCGCACTCAGCCAGGTGATGTGGGTGACCTCCGGGCGGTCACCTGTCAGCGTCTGCGCCTGCTGCGCGAACTCCTGGCTGCCGATCTCGCGGGTGACCAGTTCTCGGGCCAGGCGAGCCAGTTGCTCCTGGTTTTCGATCAGACGCAGGCCCATCTGCTGCTGGGTGATCTCGGTGTCGCGCACCACCGACTCGAGCTCGCGGCTGATCTCTTCTTGCCGCAGGTACCAGAAGGCACTGGTGATCGCCGCCAGAAACAGAAGCACCGACACCAGCGGGCCCAGCGTGGCCAGCCGGTCCTGGCGCGAGGGCGGAAGGCGGCGCCACCACCGGGCAGCCAGTCGGTTGAGCCTGGTCAGCCACAGCGACCCTGGCGTTGGCACGGTGCTGCGCGAGTACATCGCCAGATTATCCGGGCAGGTGGCGTGGCAGGGCCGCAGTGGTGGGTCGTGCCGCCGCGCCAGCATTCGTCAATGCGACGGGGCACCTCTGAAATGTCACTATGCGAAACGTTTAGTCACTATTTGAAAATGGAGAGCTCTGTGCGACACTTCTTGTCACAGCAATTCTTCATCGAGGAGACGGCCCCATGTCAGCCACGCCAGAACAAGCCTCCGGCACCACTGCCTTTGACATCGATGCCCAGGAAACCCGCGAGTGGCTGGACGCGCTGACGGCCGTCATCGAGGCTGAGGGCCCGGATCGCGCGCACTTCCTGCTGGAGCAGCTGCTCGAGGAAGCGCGCCAGCACAGCGTCGACATGCCGTTTTCTGCCAACACGGGCTACGTCAACACCATCGAGGCCGACCACGAGGAGCGCAGCCCCGGCAACCTCGAGCTGGAAGGGCGGTTGCGTGCCTACATGCGCTGGAATGCCATGGCCTTGGTGGTCAAGGCCAACCGGCTGGATCCGGCTGACGGTGGTGACCTGGGCGGCCACATCAGCTCCTTCGCCTCTGTGGCCCACATGTTTGCCACGGGCTTCAACCATTTCTGGCATGCGGACAGCGCCGAGCACGGCGGCGATCTGCTCTACATCCAGGGCCACAGTGCGCCGGGCATCTACGCCCGCGCGTTCCTGGAAGGGCGCTTGAGCGAGGAGCAGCTGACCAACTTCCGTCAGGAGGTGGGTGGCAAGGGCCTGTCGAGCTACCCGCACCCCAAGCTGATGCCGGAGTTCTGGCAGTTCCCCACGGTGTCCATGGGCTTGGGGCCCTTGATGGCCATCTATCAGGCCCGCTTCTTGAAGTACCTGCATGCGCGTGGCATCGCCGACACCGCCAAGCGCAAGGTCTGGGTGTTCTGCGGCGACGGCGAGATGGACGAGCCCGAATCGCTTGGCGCCATCGGGCTGGCCGCGCGCGAGAAGCTGGACAACCTGATCTTCGTCATCAACTGCAACCTGCAGCGCCTGGACGGCCCGGTGCGGGGCAACGGCAAGATCATTCAGGAGCTGGAAGGCGAGTTCCGCGGTGCGGGCTGGAACGTCATCAAGCTGCTGTGGGGCAGTAACTGGGACCCGCTGCTGGCGCGCGACAAGGACGGCGCGCTGCGCAAGATCATGCTGGACACGCTGGACGGCGACTACCAGGCCTTCAAGGCCAATGACGGCGCTTTCGTGCGCAAGCACTTCTTCGGGCGTGACCCGCGCACGCTGGAGCTGGTGTCCAAGATGAGCGACGACGACGTCTGGGCGCTGCGCCGCGGTGGCCATGACGCACAGAAGGTCTACGCCGCCTTCCACGCCGCCAACAGCCACCAAGGTGGCCCGACGGTGCTGCTGGTCAAGACGGTCAAGGGTTGGGGCATGGGCCGTGCGGGTGAGGGCAAGAACACCGCGCACCAGGCCAAGAAGCTCAGCGATGACGACATCCGCTACTTCCGCGACCGCTTCAACATCCCCATCCCCGACAGCGAGCTGCCCAAGATCCCCTTCTACAAGCCGGCTGATGACACGCCGGAGATGAAGTATCTGCACGAGCGCCGCCAGGCCCTGGGCGGGTACTTGCCGCACCGCCGCACCAAGGCCGACGAGCACTTCACTGTGCCCGCGCTGGAGACCTTCAAGTCGGTGCTGGACCCCACGGCCGCGGGGCGCGAGATCAGCACGACCCAGGCCTACGTGCGCTTTCTGACGCAACTGCTGCGCGACCAGGCCCTGGGCCCGCGCGTGGTGCCCATCCTCGTGGACGAGGCCCGCACCTTCGGCATGGAAGGGCTGTTCCGCCAGATCGGCATCTACAACCCGGAGGGGCAGAAGTACACACCGCAGGACAAGGACCAGGTGATGTACTACCGCGAGGACAAGGCCGGGCAGATCCTGCAGGAAGGCATCAACGAGGCCGGCGGCATGAGCAGCTGGATTGCCGCGGCCACGTCGTACTCGACGAACAACCGGATCATGGTGCCGTTCTACATCTACTACTCGATGTTCGGCTTCCAGCGTATCGGTGACCTGGCCTGGGCCGCTGGCGACATGCAGGCGCGCGGCTTCCTGCTGGGCGGTACCTCTGGGCGCACCACGCTCAACGGCGAAGGCTTGCAGCACGAAGACGGCCACAGCCACATCCTGGCCGGCACCATCCCCAACTGCATCAGCTACGACCCGACTTTTGCGCACGAGGTGGGCGTGATCATCCACCACGGCCTCAAGCGCATGGTGGAGCGCCAGGAGAACGTCTTCTACTACCTCACGCTGCTCAACGAGAACTACCCCATGCCGGGCCTGAAAGCCGGCACGGAGGAGCAGATCATCAAGGGCATGTACCTGCTGGAAGAAGGCGAGGGTGCAAAGACAGCACCGCGCGTGAACCTGCTGGGCAGCGGCACCATCCTGCGCGAGAGCCAGGAGGCGCGCAAGCTGCTGGCGGTGGATTGGGGCGTGGCCGCCAACGTTTTCAGCTGCCCGAGCTTCAACGAGCTGGCACGTGACGGCCAGGACTGCGAGCGCTGGAACCTGCTGCACCCCACCGAGACAGCGCGCACGCCTTACGTGGCGCAGCAGTTGGCCGCCCATGACGGCCCGGTGGTGGCGTCCACCGACTACATGAAGAACTACGCCGATCAGATCCGCGCCTTCATCCCGAAGGGCCGCAGCTACAAGGTGCTGGGCACGGACGGCTTTGGCCGCAGCGACTTCCGCAGCAAGCTGCGCGAGCACTTCGAGGTCAACCGCCATTACATCGTCGTGGCGGCGCTGAAGTCGCTGGCCGACGAAGGCGCGTTGCCGGCGGCCAAGGTGGCCGAGGCGATCGCCAAGTACGGTATCGACGCCGACAAGATCAACCCGCTGTACGCCTGAAGCGGCGCCCGCCCTTCAAACACGACAAGGAGAACACGACATGGCTCTGGTCGAAGTCAAGGTCCCGGACATCGGGGACTTCAAGGAGGTCGAGGTCATCGAGTTGCTGGTCAAGCCCGGCGACACGGTGGCGGTGGACCAGTCGCTGCTGACGGTGGAGTCGGACAAGGCGTCCATGGAGATTCCGTCCTCTCATGCGGGGGTGGTCAAGGAACTGAAGGTCAAGCTGGGCGACAAGGTCGCTGAAGGCTCGCTGGTGCTGGTGCTGGAAGCCGCCGGGGCTGCAGTCCCGGCAGCCTCCGCTTCTCCTGCTGCCGCTCCGGCCCCAGCGCCTGCAGCCGCGCCAATGACGGCCGCGGCGGTGGTGCCTGCTGCCGCGCCCGCCGCAACGGCTGCCTTGCCCGTGCCTGCCCACCAGCCGGCCGCCTCGCCGGCAAAGGGGCTGCCGTATGCCTCGCCCTCGGTGCGCAAGTTCGCACGTGAGCTGGGTGTGCCGCTGGAGGAGGTCACGGGTTCTGGCCCCAAGGGCCGCATCACCCAGGACGACGTGCAGGCCTTCACCAAGGCGGTGATGGGCGGCTCGGCACAGACCCAGGCCATCGCTGCCGTGGTGGCCGCGGCTGTTGCCAAGGCACCGGGTGCGGGCGGTGGGGGTGGTGCAGGCGCCGAACTCGGTCTCATCCCCTGGCCGAAGGTGGACTTCGCCAAGTTCGGCCCCACCGAGCGCAAGGAGATGAGCCGCATCAAGAAGATCAGCGGCGCCAACCTGCTGCGCAATGCCGTGATGATCCCGGCCGTTACCAATTTCGACGACGCTGACATCACCGAGCTGGAGGCCTTCCGCGTCTCCACCAACAAGGAAAACGAGAAGAGCGGCGTCAAAGTCACTATGCTTGCCTTCCTCATCAAGGCCTGCGTGGCCGCGCTGAAGAAGTTCCCCGAGTTCAACAGCTCGCTCGACGGCGATGGGCTCATCTACAAGCAGTACTGGCACATCGGCTTTGCGGCTGACACGCCCAACGGCCTGGTCGTGCCCGTCATCAAGGATGCCGACCAGAAGGGCGTGCTGCAGATCAGCCAGGAAATGGCTGAGCTGGCCAAGAAGGCGCGCGACGGCAAGCTCGGCCCTGCCGATATGAGCGGGGCCACTTTCACCATCTCCAGCCTGGGTGGCATTGGCGGGCGCTACTTCACACCCATCATCAACGCGCCGGAAGTCGCCATCCTCGGGGTGTGCAAGAGCGAGATGGCGCCCAAGTGGGACGGCAAGCAGTTCGTGCCGCGCCTGATGCTGCCGCTGTCGCTGACCTGGGACCACCGCGTCATCGACGGTGCCGCCGCCGCCCGCTTCAACGCCTTCCTCGGGCAGATCCTGGCGGACTTCCGCCGGGTGCTGCTTTGAGCGGACCAGGCCTCTGATCAGAAAGGTTGAACGCCATGGCGCTCATCGACATCAAGGTCCCGGACATTGGGGACTTCAAGGAAGTGGCCATCATCGAGGTGCTGGTCAAGCCAGGTGATGCCATCAAGGCCGAGCCGTCGCTCATCACCGTGGAGTCAGACAAGGCCTCCATGGAAATCCCGTCCTCCCACGCAGGCGTGGTCAAAGAGCTCAAGGTGAAGCTCGGCGACATGGTCAGCGAGGGCACG
>Ga0114981_10002940_pt1 | contig 10900 bp, 8 predicted proteins | sample S_140806_MF_Meta_FD_87028 | JGI IMG/M metagenome (GOLD analysis project Ga0114981, IMG submission 87028) | Freshwater microbial communities from Lake Simoncouche, Canada to study carbon cycling - S_140806_MF_MetaG | ecosystem: Environmental > Aquatic > Freshwater > Lake | place: Lake...
TATTTTGGTGATGTAACTGCTTTACAACCATTATCAATAGGAGAAGAATTTCAAGCGGACTCAGGATTAGATAAAGACTTTATGTCTATCTACCATAGAAACAAATTAGTTATTCTTGGAGACCCGGGACCGGGAGGATATTATCCTACAAGAGTAGGTATTGGTAAAACTGTGCCGGGATATACGCTTGATATTAGTAATGATAATATTACATATAATAGAATAACTTCTTTTTGGAGTGGTGCTTATATGTCAGGTTGGTTATTTTCTGACCAAAATGGTGGTATCACATATGATGCAGGGAGCAATACATTAAACCTTTTTGCAAATTGGGGAACAGATGGTACTGTTACTATTCAAACTAAAGGAACAACAAAGGTTGCTGTATTGGGGTCAGGTAATTTAATAGTTGGAGATGGTACTACTGATGATGGGGCTGATTACAGAATACAATCAAGAGGTTCTATTTTAGTTAAAGGAAATGTAAATAGTAATTATTCTTTTTATAACGGTGTTTATGCTTCATCAACATCTACTATTTATGGTCAATTTGTAGCTAATTGGGAAAGTCCGGGCAATTGGGGTATAGGGTCAAAAGGAGCATCAGATAGTACTGTTTATATTGGTAATGCAAATTCAGGAGTAATTTCTGCAGGTACATTTAGATTAAGTGTACTTGGTGGAGTTAGTGCAACAGGTGTCTCTTTTTTTAATAGTAGAGTAAATATAGGCGGAGCCATTGATGATATAGATATTGGATTAAATGTTTCTGCCCCAAGTGGTTCAGGTAAATATATAATGTTTGGTAGAAATTCTTCAAATGTTGCTGTATTTTCTTTATCTGATACAGGAGCCGGAAGTTTTTTAGGTAATGTTACAATAAATAAAACAACTCCGGGATTAATATTAAATGGATTAGGAAGTGGTAACAGTGGAGCATATATTAATTTTCAAGGATGGGCAGTTACTAATCTGAATTGGCAGATAGGTGTTGCAAATATTGGTCCGGCAGGATTATTGTTTACTCCATCTACAGCAGCAGGTGGAACAACATTTAGTTCTCCTGTTATTAGTTTTTCTGATGCAGGTAGAATTTCATCAGTTGGACTTTCTTCAACAGCATCTATAACAAGTACAGGTCCATTATCATTTAGTGGAACATCTGCGTATATATATCAATATGGAAGACTTGGAGAGCCAAATACAGGATGTATAATTTATAATAATGGTACAGGTGCTAATATGTTTTTTGGGGAAGTTGCTACAAGTATTTATGGATTTGGTAATGGAGGTACAGGAACTGCGATAGCAGGTACATCAGTTCTTTCATTTAATATGGGTGGCAATGTAGGGATTAATATAGACTCTCCTGCATATTCTCTTGATGTAAGAAATGCAAGTACAGCAAGTACAATCATTGCAAATTTCCAAGCAGCTTATGATGCACTGAATGAATATGGTGTAATAAGAATTGGGCAAGGTTCTTATAATGCATATTTTGGGCAAATGCTTCAGACTTACGATGTAGCATTTATGGGTATGACTACTCCTGCAGCGGGTAATGGTATTTATTACTCTACAGCCAATAAAGCAGGTATTAATACTATTCAACCATTATCTGTACTTCATACAACAGGAATAGGATATACTACAGCTAATTTAGCTGAAGTTTATAATTCACCAAACTCAATAAGGGTAACTCCAAGGTCAGATTCAGCTATTAGTTTATTTGTTGGATTGCATATTGGTACCAATGTTGTTGGTATTAGTGCTGCATCAAGTGCTACTGAATCAAAAAATATTTCTTTACAAACCTTTGGTGGTGCAGTAGCAATTGGTAAAATAGACCCAACTGCAACTTTAGATTTGGCAGGTAATTTTATTGTTTCTTATTCTCCAACTTTTTCTACAAATGGGAATATTTCAGAACAAAGTACACTTACAATGAGTATTCCTGCCTCATCATCATTTACAAGTGGTGGTACTTGGGCAGCTTCTACTTATACAAGCATACTTACTTGGCAAGGAAGTTCATCGATAAATGCAGGAGCAGTTACAGCAGGATTTATATCTGTAAATAGACATTCTTTCTCTACTTCATCTACAATAACATTAAGTCAGTCAGGAAGTGGAATAAGGGCAGTTGCAGGACTTCAAGTTTTACAACAAACAGGAGGTACAGTTAATGGAACAATATCTCACGGAGCAAGTTTATTTGTTCAGGGTATATATCCATCTAATACTGCAAACGTAACATTTACTAACTATTATGGTTTATTAATTAATAATCTTACTGAGTGGGGTGGTGTTACCCTTGGAACAAGATATGGTATTTACCAAGCAGGCACTTCAGATACAAACTATTTTGCAGCACAAATTATTGCACAGGGTTCTAATGGAGCATTAAGTGTTGGTGGTAGTGGATATACTCTTAATCCTACCAATATGCTTATTGGTAAATATACGACAGGTAGAGGTTATATTCAGGTTCCTGATAATGGTCAAGTTGAAATTTGGGATGGTCCAACAACTGCATTTATAACATTTAAATCAGCATCAACAAAATCATTGAATCCTATTTATTCTACTTATACTAAATCAATGGCTACTCCAAATGGAGGAACTCAAACAGTTAGAATAATTGAAGATGCATTAGGACAATGGATATTGGTTGGAAGATTTGCAGCTAATGCAATGAGTGAGATTCAAGGAACTTGGAGTACCGTAAGAGGATTAAGTACGAGTACATCTCAATCAACTGCAACAGCATTTAGTGCTGATTTTGGAGATGCATATCCTACTGAAGTTAGAGTTATGGGAGCAACTGATTTTGATAATTGGAGAGACACAAGAACTATAGATTTTGTTTATAGAGTACCTGCAGGAAGACAATGGCAAACATTTTTTAATGGAGGAAATACAGATGGTACATTTGTAACTTCAGTGGTTCCAAGATATGGATGGGATTGTGCAGGAACTTATGATGGTTTTGGAAGATGGAATAATCCATTAAATACTCAAATTGGTATGGCAGATGGAGCATATACTAATCCAAGTTCAGCTTACACTACTCCTTCTTCAGGTGCTATATATTGGAATGGAACAGGTGATGCTAAAATGAGTGTTATACATACAGGAGTATATTCAGGTCAAGATACATATACAACAAGTGCATTTGGAGCAGATGATGCAGTAACCGGATTTTTTGATGTTTATCCAACTACATCAAGCAATATGGCTGCAGGTAATGTATATAGTTCAGCGGTATGGATATTAATTAAGTTAAACTAAAAATAAAATAAAATGGCAATTACTTATCAATGGGTTATCCAACAAATGGTTACAAAACCCACAGAAGATGGATTACAAGATGTAGTTATCCAAGCAAATTGGTTATACAGAGGGATAGATACAGATGATACAGGAAAAATTATAGCGGCTGTAGCCGAAAGTGGTCAAACCCCTTTTACTACTCCTCCTAATCCTGATACATTTATTCCTTATGCAGACTTAACAGAAGCTGAAGTTATTGCTTGGATTGAAGCAAATGTTGATATGGTACAATTAAATGCTCTTATTGATTATGATATTGAGCAAGTATTAAATCCCCCTGTGGTAATTTTACCATTACCTTGGGACCAACAAACTGTTGAAACTATTGCGTAGTTCAATAATTATTCATTACTTTTACATTAAATAAATCAAATCAAATGGAAAACAAAAAAAAGTACAAAGACCTTAACATTTTAGTGGCTTCTATTAATTCCGTTATTGGCGGACAGGAGACAAAAATTCAGAAGAAATTATTTAAAATCTACGAGAAGTTTAAGTCTCATCACGAGTCTTATAATACTCAACGTGATGAATTGCGTTTGGATAATGCCGCTACAGATGACAAGGGAATCCTTGTTATGGATGAAAAAGGAGAGTATAAATTCAACAAAGAAGGCGTTAAAAAATTAACTAAAGATGTTGAGACTTTAAACGAAAAAGAATTTGATTTTACTCCTATTGAAGTTATCAACACTAATGGGTTAGAGAAATTTATATTCCTTGAAGGTTGGACTACAGGCATTACGTTTATTAAAGAAGAAGAGGAAGAACTATAATGGACATTCGTAAAATATCAATAGGACCCGACTACAAAGGCGGTGCTATGCACTATATTGTAGGGCAGAAAATCCTTAATGATAGCAACGAGATTCATCTTATTAGGATTAATCCTGAAAAAGAGTCTATTCAAATCTTTATCATAAACGAGAAGGCGGAGGTGGTGCTTTGGAAAGAGTTCACCTCCACCATTCCTATTTCAATTGAATATAACATAAACATCTAATGCAGTCTCCATTCTACTTCATAGCTAAGCCTGTGAATGGAAGAAGGTACGACAATACAAAAGAGATAGGAGGTGTTGACTTTATTGTCAGCACTTCTGAGGAGGACCATAAGTTCTCTAACCGATTTGCTGAGGTCGTTGAACTTCCATTGGGTTATAAAGGTCCTATCAGGGAAGGTGACACTTTACTTGTGCACCATAACGTATTCAAGTTTTATAATGATATGAGGGGTAGGCAGAAGAGTGGCAAGTCTTTTTTTAAAGACGACCTATTCTTTATTGAGACCGAGCAGTTCTATATGTATAAGCAAGACTCCACGTGGAACGCTTACGATAGATATTGTTTTGTTAAACCTATTCCCGTTACAGAAAGCTATATCAAGAAGCCATTCTCAGAGGAACCTCTTATGGGTATAATGAAGTACCCTAACGAGTACTTACTTGAGCGTGGCATCAAAGCAGGAGATATGGTATGTTTTTCTCCTGATAGCGAATATGAGTTTACAGTAGATGACGAAAAGTTATACAGGATGTACGACCACCAAATAACAATCAAATTATGAATCTAATTACATTCGACAACATTATTAAAGACCCATTATCCTATGTATCAGATATACACTTGCACGGGTTTCAAGACGTGGCAGATGGTGAATACACTTTCAAAAACATTCAGCCACGAGACAAGAACGATGAGTTTGCCAAATATGTCAGTGAACTATTTATTGGTTACAAAGTAGATTTAAACTTTGTTCGTAAGTCACCATTGAACCAAGAAGAACCAAATTTTGTACATACAGATGAAATGATGGGTGATATTACTTGCTTGCTTTACTTAAATGAGCAGGCACCTGAGGATGATGGGACAACTGTTTATGATGAGGATAAGAAAGCGTTGATTACAATGTATTCTAAGTTTAATCGTATGATAGCCTTTAACTCAGACGCTCCACACTCGAGGAATTTATTCCATAACTTTGGTGAGGCAGAAACTGCAAGGTTGGTTCAGATAATATTCTTAAAGGTTAAGTAATGAGAGATACTAAAGAGATAAAGCTGAGAATCATTGAAGCCGGATATAAAGCCGTTAGTCATCTTGTAAAAGTGGCTGAGGAAGATATCATCAATACCGATTCAGATACAGATGTATCTGCGGATAAAATGAAGAACGCAGCAGCGGCTAAGAAGTTAGCCATCTTTGATGCATTTGAGATACTAAGTAGAATAGAAGCGGAGAAAGAAAATCTCGACTCCGTAGATAGAGGAATAAGTAAAACAGACACAAAACAAGGATTTGCAGAAAGAAGGTCAAAGCAATAGTTTATGCCGTATAGTGGAGAACCATATACCGGCTGCCGTCATCTCTAATAAAAATAGGGTGAGGTCGTGGCTGTATGGTTATAATCCTCAGTATAATGTTATTGTAATTTCAAAGACCGGACAAATAGGGCAGATAGTAGAAATAGAAGAGTTATTTATTGCTCTTCCTGCTACCCCCGATAAGTGTCTTCAAAGACACTCCACTAAAGCTGAACAATATTGGGAGCGTCACGAACTGCCCCGAGAGTTGTTTAAAATACAATCCATATTTCAATGGAACGAAAAACCAAAAGAATTTAAAACCCGTTGGGTCGACTACATCGAGCAAGAATTTGACTACAGGGAGCAGGGAACTTGGTTTATGAACAATGGTGTTAAAACCTACATAACCGGCTCACACTATATGTACTTGCAGTGGGCAAGTATTGACATTGGGTACCCTGACTTCCGTGAAGCTAATAGAATATATTGGATATTTTGGGAAGCCTGTCGTGCAGACCCAAGGTCATTTGGTATGATATACCTTAAAATTAGGCGTTCGGGGTTCTCGTTTATGTCATCATCAGAGTGTATCAATATAGGCACCCTCGCACGTGACGCACGTATAGGTATCTTGTCAAAAACAGGTGCTGATGCTAAAAAAATGTTTACAGACAAGGTTGTCCCTATTAATAGCCGCCTTCCATTCTTTTTTAAACCTGTTATGGATGGTATGGATAAGCCAAAGACTGAATTAGCATTCAGGGTTCCGGCATCTAAGATTACCAAGAAAAATATGTACGAGTCTAACGACAATGAGATTGACGGATTAGATACATCAATAGATTGGAAGAATACCGAAGACAACTCATATGATGGAGAGAAGCTACTCTTTTTGGCTCACGATGAGTCTGCTAAGTGGACTAAGCCTGTAAACATTAAAGAGAATTGGCGTGTAACTAAAACGTGTTTGCGTTTAGGTAGTAAGATTATTGGCAAGTGTATGATGGGTTCAACCTCAAATGCATTAAGTAAAGGAGGACAGAACTACAAAGATATTTACGAAGATTCAAATGTAAAGGTTCGTAATGCCAACGGGCAAACTAAGAGTGGCTTATATGCATTGTTTGTACCTATGGAATGGAATATGGAAGGATTCATTGATAGATATGGTCATCCTGTATTCCGTAAGCCTGATGAGCCTGTAATGGGCGTAGATGGCAATTGGATTATAAATGGAGCCATTGACTATTGGGAAGCAGAGGTTGACTCTTTAAAGAGTGATGCTGATGCATTAAATGAATTTTATCGTCAGTTCCCACGCACAGAGTCTCACGCTTTCAGAGATGAGAGTAAGCAGGCTTTGTTTAATTTAACTAAACTATATCAGCAGATTGACTATAATGACTCAATGATTAAGGAACATTACCTTACTCGTGGGTCTTTCTCGTGGAAAGATGGCATAAAAGATACTGAGGTAATATGGACGCCTGATACTCGTGGTAGATTTAATATTGCTTGGGCACCACCTAAGCATATGCAGAACAATATTCACATACGCAATGGAATCAAGTATCCGGGCAACGAGCATCTTGGGTCATTTGGCTGTGACTCCTATGATATCTCAGCCGTTGTGGGTGGGCGTGGTTCTAATGGTGCTCTACACGGTATGACTAAGTTTCATATGGATGATGCTCCTGTCAATCAATTCTTTTTAGAATATATTGCTCGTCCACAAACAGCGGAAATATTTTTTGAAGAAGTATTAATGGCGTGCGTGTTCTATGGAATGCCTATCTTAGTGGAGAATAACAAACCAAGACTTTTATACCATATAAAAAATAGAGGATATAGAGGTTTCTCTATTAATAGACCGGATAAACAAATGGCAAAGCTGACAAAGACTGAGAAAGAGTTAGGAGGTATTCCAAACTCATCAGAAGATGTTAAGCAAGCACACGCCTCTGCAATTGAGTCTTACATTGAAAAATTTGTAGGATTAGATTTAGAAGCAAAATATAGAGACCCGGAGGAGATGGGAATAATGCCATTTACAAGAACTCTTGAAGATTGGGCACGATTTGATATAAACGACAGAACAAAATTTGATGCTTCTATTAGTTCAGGATTATGTATTATGGCTAATCAGAAGCACTTATATATGCCGGAGAAAAAAGAATCAAAATTAATTATTAACTTCGCTAAGTATAAAAACGAAGGAACAACAAGTCAATTGATTAGATGAAAAATTTAGCAATAGCAATAAACGCTGTATCATTCCCAAGTCAGATGGCAACTGATGCCGAAAAAGCATCAGATTCCTTTGGCTTACAAATAGGGCAAGCCATACAGTACGAGTGGTTTAGGAAGGATGGAAACTCTTGTAGATACTATAGCCAATGGAGAGATTTCCGTAGGTTAAGATTGTATGCAAGAGGAGAACAGCCTATTTCTAAATATAAAAACGAATTGGCTATTGATGGAGATTTATCTTATCTTAATTTAGATTGGACTCCTGTTCCTATTATACCAAAGTTTGTTGACATCGTTGTTAATGGAATGTCTGATAGACTTTTTAAAGTTAAGGCGTATGCACAAGATGCAATGTCTCAATCTAAAAGAAGCAAATATCAAGATATGGTTGAGTCTCAAATGGTATCAAAAGATATTTTATCTACCATCAAAGACAAGACAGGTGTAGATACTTTTATGATGGACCCGGAGAAATTACCCGAGACTGATGAAGAGTTGTCATTGTATATGCAGCTTAACTATAAGCCGGCTATTGAGATTGCAGAAGAAGAAGCAATCAATACTATTTTTGATGACAATCATTATGATGATTTAAGAAAGAGACTTGATTATGATGCAACAGTAATTGGTATTGAAGTTGCAAAGCACGAATTTTTACAAGGTACAGGCGTTAAGATTTCATATGTTGACCCTGCTAACATTGTTTATAGTTATACAGAAGACCCATTCTTTAAAGATGTTTTTTATTGGGGAGAGATTAAAACACTTCCTGTATTAGAGTTAATGAAGATTGACCAATCATTAACAAGAGAAGATTTACAAGAGATTACTCAATATAGCCAATCTTGGTACGATTATTATAACGTAGCACAGTTCTATGAGAATAGTATGTTCTATCGTGATACTTGTACTTTGATGTATTTTAATTATAAGACTACTAAGAAAGTAGTTTATAAAAAGAAAAAACTTGAAGGTGGTGGTTCTCGTGTTATTGAGAAAGATGAGACATTTAATCCTCCAACAGAAATGATGGAAGAAGGTAACTTTGAGAAGATTGATAAAACAATTGACGTTTGGTATGAAGGTATTATGGTAATGGGTACCAATATTATTTTGCAGTGGAAGTTATCTGAGAATATGGTTCGTCCTAAGTCAGCATCTCAACACGCATTGCCAAACTACGTAGCGTGTGCTCCACGTATGTATAAGGGAGTTATTGAGTCATTATGTAGAAGGATGATACCGTTTGCTGACTTGATTCAAATTACGCATTTAAAATTACAACAAGTTATTGCTCGTACTGTGCCGGATGGTGTCTTTATTGATGCCGATGGTTTAAATGAGATTGACTTAGGTACGGGTAATGCATATAGTCCTGAGGATGCTTTAAGATTATACTTCCAAACAGGTAGTGTAATTGGTAGAAGTTTTACTCAAGATGGAGATTTTAACAACGCAAGAGTGCCTATCACTCAGTTAAACTCTAATTCAGGTGCTGCTAAAACGCAGATGTTGATTACAAATATGAACCACTACATTGATATGATTAGGTCTGTGACCGGTCTTAACGAGGCAAGAGATGGTTCTAACCCTGACCCTAACTCATTGGTTGGTCTACAGAAGTTAGCTGCATTAAACTCTAATACAGCTACAAGACATATACTTGATGGTTCATTGTTCGTTTATCGTTCATTAGCAGAGGCTCTTACTTATAGAGTAGGAGATATTTTAGAATACGCTGACTTTAAAGACGAGTTTATCAATCAAATTGGTAAGTACAATGTTTCTATTTTAGAAGACATTAGCGACCTTTATATTTATGACTTTGGCATATTCATTGAGGTTTCACCTGATGAAGAGCAAAAAGCACAACTTGAAGGTAATATCCAAATGGCATTATCTAAGGGTGATATTAACCTTGAAGATGCTATTGACATTCGTGAGATTCGCAATATTAAACTTGCTAATCAGTTATTGAAGATGAAGCGAGTTAAGACTCAAGAGCGTTTAGAAAAGAATGAAATGCAGAAGCAAGCAATGATGTCTCAACAACAATTGAAGGCTCAAGAGATGGCAGGGCAAGTTGCAATGCAGAAAATTGAGTTGGAAGCAAGGGCTAAGATGCAGATTAAACAAGCTGAGGTTGCATTTGATATTCAGAAAATGGAGAAAGAAGCAGAGATGAAGTCTCATCTAATGCGTGAAGAGTTCCAATACAATATGCAATTACACGGTATGGAGGTTGGGACTTTAGATAAGAGAGACCAAATGAAAGAGGATGCAAAAGCCAAAAGAATTAGCCAACAAAATACCGAGCAATCTAAGTTAATTAACCAAAGAAAGAACAACTTACCTCCAATGAATTTTGAGTCAAATGAGGATAGCTTGGATGGGTTTGACTTAGCTGAATTTGAGCCTCGTTAAAATGTCGAAATTTTTATCTATTTTTGTATAAATAAAATCAAATCAAATGGAATATAAAGTTAGAGCCGTAGAAATACTTGAACCTAAAAGTGTTCAAGAGGTGGAACAACAATTACTTGAGAAACACGAAGAGTCGTTAACTCAAGAAACCAACGAAACAGAGAAAGAGGTTATAATAGACCCAATACCTGCAGGCGTTGATTTAAAAGATGAAGATGTTCTTTCATATATTGGTAAGAGATATAACAAGCAGATTAATTCATTGGATGAATTGGTAGCTGAGCGTAAAGAAGCTGAGCAATTACCTGAAGATGTAGCTGCTTTTATGAAATATAAGCAAGCCACAGGACGTGGGTTTGAAGATTTTGTCAAATTGGGAAAGGATTTTGAAAAAATGGACCCTGACCAATTGCTTAAAGAATACCTTGCTTCCACACAGGAAGGTCTTGATAGTGATGACATTGAGACGTTAATGGATGAGTACAAGTTTGACGTTGAGTTAGACGATGAGTCAACCGTTAAAAAGGCAAAAATCGCAAAAAAGAAAGTTCTTGCTGAAGCCAAGAAATATTTCACTTCCCAAAAGGA
>Ga0114981_10002944_pt1 | contig 10898 bp, 6 predicted proteins | sample S_140806_MF_Meta_FD_87028 | JGI IMG/M metagenome (GOLD analysis project Ga0114981, IMG submission 87028) | Freshwater microbial communities from Lake Simoncouche, Canada to study carbon cycling - S_140806_MF_MetaG | ecosystem: Environmental > Aquatic > Freshwater > Lake | place: Lake...
GATGCGGGGTACTGATTTCTGATCCGAAACATCCAATATCAGAATAGCCCATATCATCTGATAAAATTACAATCACATTAGGTTTTTTACCTTTTGTAATTTGCGATATACCATTTTCAGGAGCTGCTAACCAAGCAACGCAAATAATGATTCCCGTAATTAAAGGATTCCGGTGTTTGGAAGTGGCTCGTTTCAGTTTACAACAACGGGGTTTCATTTACGCTATTATTCGTTTAATGAACATGATTTCTATTCATTTTAGCATGCTGTATAAATGAATGGGCGCTCATCTTAGGGCTTCTTTTTTTGAGAAGCCAGATAACTGATCATCTCTTTATGCAGGGTTGCTTTAATATTTTTATAGGCAGTGCTACCGGTAAAGTTTACTTTTTCCAGGGGGTCTTTTTCATAATCATATAATTCCGAACCAACCAATAAAGAGGCGGAATAAGGGTCAGTGCTGCGATATCCGTTTTTCATCCAAATAGTGTACCGATAGCGATTGGTTCGTATAGAATAGCCCATTACATTGGTACCTGCATATCCCAACCTTTCATTTTCAGCGGTTTCACTGCTACGTGGGTATTGACTTACCGAAAATGTTTTCACGGAAGCCGTAGGATTTTTCATGAGGGGAACCAGACTTTTGCCATGGAGATGAGCTGGAATCGGAACACCGGTTAATTCGCAAAGGGTAGGGAATATATCAATAAACTCTGTAGGCGATTTTGTAGGTTTTTTAGAATACCCTGCTCCCGCAGCAGCAATAATCAAAGGAGCTCGGGTAGCTTGTTCAAAATTGGAATGTTTACACCAAAGGTTGTGATCTCCCAAATGCCAACCGTGATCTCCCCAAAGCACTATGATGGTATTATCTGAAATTCCAAGTGAATCTAAGGTGTTTAATAAAACGCCCACATTAGCATCGGTGTAAGAAATACTCGCGTAGTACCCGTGTATCAATTCTCTTTGTTTATCCTCGGGGAGTGTAATGCCAAAGCCTTTATCATTAGCTACCGATAATACCGGCGGGATATCGGTATAGGCTCGAATTTCGCCTGCATTATGAAAAGCAATGTCTACAGCATTGGCAGGTTTATCTTGAAATTCAGCTATCGAAATCTGATCACGCTGATACAAATCCCAATACTTTTTGGGGGCAACAAATGGAAGGTGAGGTTTTGCCAGCCCTACCGCCATAAAAAACGGACCAGATTGCTTACTGAGTTGTATAAGAATATCTTTTGCCTGTAAGGTATTGGCACCATCATTATAAGCATGATCAGGTACATCTTCACACTCAGTAGTGGGCCTAACTTTTGCCATAACAAAGTCATTGGCTTCACTGCCTTTAAGCCCTTGTGCTGCCGCTTCTTTGGCATATTGTGCTGCCAACTTTTTAGTAGCAGGATTCTGATACCTGGTTAAGGCAGGCTCTCCATATTCTTTGGGATAATAACGCTTATCCGTTTTATAATAGGGAACACTCCAAGAAGGCTTATCTATTTCATTATCCACGCAACGGGGGTCGTATACTTTTCCAATTCCTTGGGTAGAATATCCCTGTGATTGCAGATACTGCGGTAAGCTAATGATATCGGGATTCACATCCCGCATCCGGGTTTTCAAATCCCACACTTTTGTATAATCTGGCCGCATACCGGTCATCAGACTGGCGCGGGTAGGGCCACAAACAGCTTGCTGACAATAATTTTGCAAAAACACGGTCCCTCTTTTTGCAAGGCGATCGATATTGGGTGTTTTTACAATCGTATTACCATAACATCCCATTAAAGGTTTGAGGTCGTCGATTGCAATAAAAAGGATATTGGGCCTGGATTTACTTTGTGATAAAACATTCACAGAGCTTACTACACTTATAATTAGTATGCCTGTAAACAAGAACCCGCTTATCCCCTTTTTCATAATTGAATTATTTCACCTCCTGCGATTTAAAAAATTGAACTACTTGATTATACAATTGCTGAGATTGACTGCTCATATTTTTATCAGCTACGATATTAACTGTTTCCAAAGGGTCTTTTTCTAAATCATATAATTCTGTAGCATAAACTTTAGAGGGACTAAAGGGCTGGGCACTGGTAAAATCATTCATCCACATCACATAGCGATATTGTTTTGTGCGCATCGAATATCCCCATAGCTTTCTGCTCTTATACCCTAACTTTTTAGCTTCATCCGCTGTAAGGGTTCTATGGTATTGGCTCATAGAAAAATCCTTTACTTCAGCCGCTTTGTTTTTGAGTACAGGAACTAAACTTTTTCCTGCCAAAAAGGTAGGAACAGGCACACCAGCCAAATCACACAAAGTAGGGAATATATCTACGTGTTCGCTCAACGAATTGGTTTGTCCGGGTTTCATACCCGGTGCAGCAATAATTAAAGGTGATCGGTTGGCTTGTTCGAATGTGGTGTGTTTTTCCCACAAATCGTGGTCTCCCAAGTGCCAGCCATGGTCTCCCCAAAGCACAATAATGGTATTTTTCAGTATGCCTAATTCTTCCAGTGTGTTTAGTAATACGCCCACCTGAGCATCCGTGTAAGAAACAGAAGCATAATAACCATGAATCAGTTCTTTCTGTTTTTCTGTTTGTAATCCAATCCGCAAACTATCCCCTGATAAAGTGGCAAAAGCCGGAATATCCGGATAGTTCCGCAGCTCCCCCGATTTGTGGTAAGCAATTTCCACTGCATTTTTCGAATGCTCTTGGAATTTCTCCAACGGCATGTCGTTTCGATTGTACATATCCCAATACTTTTTGGGAGCAACAAAAGGCAAATGCGGTTTATGAAAGCCTACTGCCATAAAAAAGGGCTTTCCAGCTTTTGCTAAATTTTGAATTTGTGCTTTTGCTTTTTTAGCATACACGCCATCATTGTAAGCATCATCTGGCACATCAATACATTCAGAAGAAGGTCCTTTTCTGCTTACGGGATTCATATCCTCATCTTCCACAGCTGCTTTGGCAGGTGCGTCTTGCAGAAATAAAGCTTTGGTGGCAGGATTTTGATATTGTCCATTGGCAGGCTTACCCATGCCATTGGCATAATCACTGGCTTTTAATTCGATATAAGGTATATTCCACGATAAGGGATCTATTTTATCTATGGCGCTACTTGGATGATATATTTTACCAATACCAGCGGCATTATATCCCTGCGTAATCAGATGCTGCGGTATGGTTAAAATATTGGGATTCATATCCCGCATTTGCGTTTTCAAATCCCATACTTTGGTATAATCCGGTCGCATACCCGTCATCAAACTAGCCCGGGTGGGTCCGCATACGGATTGCTGACAATAATTACGCATAAAGACTGTGCCCATTTTTGCTAGTCGGTCTATATTAGGCGTTTTCACCAGCGTATTGCCATAACACCCCAAAATAGGCTTCAAATCATCTACCGCAATAAACAGAATATTCGGCTTAGTAGTTGTTTGCGCAATCATGTTAGTTACCAGCGAACCTAACATAAAAGCTACCATCCATAATTTTTTCATATTCATACTTTATACATTAATAACCTGGATTCTGAGGAATTGCAATTTTACTATTATTGTCTATCTCACGTTGAGGAATCGGCAATAACAATTTGTTGGTGTTAACATATCCTTGAATAGTAGCCAAAGATGGAATTGGAGTTGGGTATTTACCGTAATGAGAAGAATACATATAGGCATAATGAGATTTTATTCGGGCTACTGCATCCTCTGTAAGTTCCGGCAAAGTGGTTTTGAGTCTTAGCATATCGAACCATCTTACATTTTCAAAAGCAAATTCCAATCTCCTTTCCATTGCCAGCGAATCGGCAAAGCGCTGGGCAGTTGGCACATTAACTGCAGTAAGTGGAGTAGCCGACAATCCTGCCCGGGCTCTTGTTTGATTGATTAAAGCAATCGCTTCAGGAGAAAATCCTTTAGCCTCCGCCTGCATCAAAATAACATCCGAATAGCGAATTACTGGCCAGTCATTTTCAGCATCATCCAGCAAAGTAACTGGCGTAATGTGTTTTTTGGCATATACTCTGCGGTTGTTTCCGGTAGACCAGATACCAAGCGTAAAGGCTTTACGATTATCGGCGGTTGCATACGAATTTTCCAATTCTATTGAACCGGTATTAAAACCATCTCCATCCCCATTCACTACTGCTGTTCCACTCAACTCCGGGGCAAATGTGTTGGGCCAGGGAGAACCTATCCCCAAGCCTCCAGCCTTGTAACGAACTGCAAACAAAATTTCTTTGTTCATTTCACTATTCACTGAAAATACATCTGCATAGGGCGTAATGCCGGATGTAATTAATCCATATCCACTATTGGCGATTACATCATCTAAAATGGCACTGGCTTCCGATTTTCTATTCAGCGTAAGCAATACCTTGGCTAGTAAAGCTTTAGCAGTCCAAGCATTTACTTTACCCAGATTATTTCCTGCATTAGATGCAGCAAAAGCGGTATAATTTAATGATACTCCATTGGCAGCAGCATATTCTAAATCGGCCAATATTAATTTGTAAATACTGGCGGTACTACTTCTGTTAATATTGGTAGCTTCCAATGCTTGAGCACCAATAAAGGGTTCGTGAATTAAAAAAACACCTCCATAAAGGCGCACCAGATTAAAATAATGGTAAGCGCGTAAAAAAGCGGCTTGTGCGGCTAACTCTTTAAATTCCGCGTCGGTAATAGATACTGTTGAAGCTGATTTAACCAGTTTTCCGGAAGTGGAATCATAATCTAGTGCTAAGCTATTTAATACCAGATTGATATTACGAATATTGGTATAATTAGCACTCCAATATGAGTAGATAGCCGTTAATGATGTACTGGGAATAAATAAATCGATATCGCTTTTTTCTCGGTTGGGTACAGATGTACTACCAGAATTACCCATAATGGAATTATCACTGCGCAACTCCGTCATTTGCCATTCTTCCAATAGCGTATTCCGCAATCCGGCATAACATCCGGAAAGAGCCGTTTGTACTTCCCCCGCATTTTTATAAAAATTATCTACGGCTACATTGTTCAGGGGGTATAAATCTATGTTCTTTTTACAGGAAAGAGACAGAACACTGATCCCGATTATGAATATATATATGCGTTTCATATAATGAAGTTTTTCAGATTAAAAATTAATATCTACTCCTGCTAAAATCGTTTTATTAATAGGGAAACTTCCTCGCTGATATCCGTCAATCAACACAGAACTATAGGGTCCATTCTGGAATCTTCCTTCGGGATTGATGCTGCGATAGTTATCCGGCATTTTATAAAATAAGTTTTGGGCTGCCACATAAAAGCGGCATCCATTTAAACCGATTTTTTTCATTGCCCCAGCTGGTAGCGCATAACTCAGGTTGATTTCGCGCAGCGACCAGTAGGAAGCATCTTCCACTACATAATCCGTCAACATCCAGTTAAAACCTGTTCCTCTGGAAACCGGTGTTTTTCCATCTCCCGGATAACCAGCACTAACCCAACGGTTCGTGTTATAAACAAACATGGTTCGGCCAGACTCGTTATAATTAGGATCGCCATTAATCAACTTTCCTCCATTGCTACCCTGCAGAAAAACACTCAGTTCAAATCCTTTAAAAGAAAAATTATTGGTAAGTCCCCATATAAAACTAGGATATGGATTTCCGAGAATCACCCGGTCGTTATTGTCCAGCTTATTGTCGCCGTTCACATCATCAATCCGTAAACCACCGGGCGTAAATGCAGCGGTTAAATTAGAAGTTAACCCTTTCGATCTTGCATCATCTATTTCCGCCTGAGACATCCATACTCCGGATGTTCTGAATCCTAAAAACTCTACCAATGGTTTGCCTACCTGATTGCGATATACTTCGGAACGCTCACCCTGATTCAGCAAAAATTGTTCAGTGCCTAACTCAATAATTTTATTTTCGTTATGAGATAGATTGGCAGAAGTAGTCCATCTAAAATTTTTAGTCTGTACATTTTTTGTGCTCACATCTATTTCATATCCGGTATTTCGTAAACTTCCCAGGTTATTCCAATATTGTGGAACACCTGTAAATGCCATTACAGATTGTTGTAAAAGCAATTTTTCTGTTTTGGAATTGTAATAATCTATTGAAACAGTAATTGCATTATTCAGGAAGGAGGCATCCAAACCGAAATTGGTTTGAAAGGTCCTTTCCCAAGTAATATTAGGGTTTGCAATAATGGAAGCAGAAGAAACCAACCCCGGAAAACTAGATCCGGTAGCGGAACCATAAGGATAATTAGCTCCATATAATAAATCTACCCAAGCATCTGCTACAATCCGGTTATTTCCGGTAGCCCCATAGCTTGCGCGGAATTTCAAATTATTGATTGCCGTCAAATCCTTCATAAAATCTTCCTTAGAAATTACCCAGCCTGCTGAAACTGCTGGAAAAGATCCCCATATATTTCCAGGTCCGAAATAAGAACTACCATCCTGTCTGAAGCTGGTAGAAAACAAATACTTGTTTTTATAAGCATAGGTGAGTCGTCCTAGAAAAGAGTTCAATCCGATTACTGATTTTGTTCCGAAAGAACGATTTTTATCTATTTGTGCAGCACTAGATAAGGTTCTAATATCATCGCTTGGAAAATCTAGTCCGGTGGTTTGACTGCGATTGAAGGTGGTTCTTTCCGTTGTTACCCCAGCGAGTAAAGTAATATCATGATCTTTAAAAGACTTTATATAATTGAAAGTATTTTCGTTTAACAGATAAATATTAGAGTTATCAGTAAAAATGCCAAAATTCAAATCTCCGTCTCTATTAGCACTTCTTTCGGCAAAATTTAAACCCTTGGTATAGTTAAGATACCCACTAGCCAAGGATTTAAAAGTTAACCCCGGTAAAATTTTCACGCTCAATTCTGCTGACGACTGTAACCGATACTCATTCACTTCTATATCTGTTCTGTCAACCTCCGATTTAGGATTTTGCTGAGCCGATCCGCCCGGATTTCCCGAACCCGACCATGCGGTGCCATCAGGCATTGTTCCAGAATAGTTTAATGCACTAAAGTGTCGCTGATGCGCATAATCTCCGGCTTTTATATTTGACTGCAATGGGTTGGTTCTGGCCAGTGCGGCAGAAGCCTCATTGTGGTAAACCGGTAACCAACCTGGCATCCTCCAGAAATTGGTAAAATTTTGCGAGGGACTGATGCGGTTACTGTAGGATGGATTCAAGTTTACGGTTAACTTAACTTTCGGACTTAGATCAACATCCAACTTGGCACGAATATTATACTTCTCATAATTACTTTTATACATCATACCCTTGTCGCCCTGATATCCGCCAGAAAAATAATACTTCACAGTTTTGCTTCCGCCGGATAACCCAAGCTGTGCAGTTTGAAACCTGGCCTGATTTAAAGATTCTGCCTGCCAGTCGGTTGCCCCATTCATAATTTGTGTTTCTACCAAATAAGAACTTCGGTCGTTGGCACTAACTGTGTTGGAAGTCTGGTTAACCGTAGGATCTAATTTTTTCTTGGCCATTTCATCAAACAACATACCAACATACTGAGCGGTAGTCATAATATCATATCGCTTATAATCCGACTTAACCCCATATGAGTATTTCGCATTATATTTTGGTTTGTCGGCGATACCCTTTTTGGTAGTAACTAAAATAACGCCACTGGAACCTCTTGAGCCATAAATAGCCGCAGAAGCTGCATCTTTCAATACCTCTACCGATTCAACATCGGCGGGATTGATAAATGCCAAACCGTCGGGGGTAATTTGTCCATCCACTACAACCAATGGAGCGGCCCCGGCATTAATAGAACTAATTCCACGAATGGAAATTTTGGGGTCGGCACCGGCCTCTGAAGAAATATTTTGAATGGTAACTCCAGCAATTTTACCCTGAAGGGCCTGATCTAAACGAGATACGGGCGTTTCATCGATACGCTCATTTTTGTATTTAGATACTGCCCCGGAAATATTCGACCGCTTCTGGCTGCCATATCCAATTACAACCACTTCGTTTTGCATAGCTGCTTCGGATTGTAAAGACACATTCACCACCGACTTCCCTTCAATAGGAAAGGTTTGGGGAGTATACCCTACGTATGAATAGGTGAGCAATTTAATGCCCGGCTCTACAGAAACGGAATAGCTACCATCTGTTTGGGTGGTGGCGGAACCGCGGTTTTTCCCTACAATGATGGAAACACCGCCGAGTGGTTCCTTGGTGGTTTGATCAATTACCTTTCCAGTGATCACTCTTTTTTGGGCAAAAGAAGTGCCTGCCAAAAAAATCAAAAGAATGGTACATACTACTCTCAAAAGTTTCATAATAGCAGTTTTTGGTTTATAAATCGTTAAAGGTTTTATATAGATAAAAATTATATAACAAAGTCATCTCGCATTGGACTAAACACATCAATCAATACCCCTTTTTCTAAACACACTACACCGTGCATCGAATTGGGGGGAATGTAAAAAGCGTCTCCTGCTTTTAACACCTTTTTCATTTCGCCAATTTGCACTTCAAATAAGCCGCTTTCTATATGTGAAATTTGAGAATGGATATGCTGGTGAAGTACCCCTACACTTCCGGCTTCAAAAAAAACTTTCGCCATCATCAACTGATCATCAAAGGCCATCACCTTTCTGCAAACGCCCCTATCAATGTTCTCGATGGCTACATGATCATTTTCCACATACAAATTCCCTTTGTCTTTTATCTGCATACAAATTAATTAGATGGATATAATTGGTTTCAAAAACCCTTGACTTCTCTGGGTATGTTTAAGTAAATAGCTAACTTCCTGCAGCGGGTAAAAAAGGGGTATTTGGCTTCCCCTATTCAACTGAATTGAACACGGCACAGCATGCGAAGCAATGGCATTTATAAGCATAGCAATCAGAATAACACAAACAGCAAAGCCGTTGGTATAGTAATACTAGCCTATCTATTACAACTCCCCCTTAGTTACTTAGTTTAAATAATATAAACTTTTTTGGCTTTTTATTAGAAAAATTCTAATTCTATTTCATTTTCGTTAAATTTTTTGAATACTTTATGTTCCGGCAAGGTTGCCGGCAAGGTTGCCGGTTTTTTCGAATTATAATTACGTGTAGCTTTAGGGATGGCCAATCATATGGACAATCCAGCTACTATCAAAGACATTGCCAAGCGGTTGAATATTTCACTTTCAACCGTTTCGAGAGCACTCCGAAATGCCCCAGATGTAAGTGAGGAGACGAGGCAAGCGGTACTGTCATTGTCTCAGGAACTGAATTATCAGCCCAATCGCTTAGCACTCAGCCTAAGGCAGAACCAAACACATACTATTGGAGTGATTATTCCCAATTTGGATTATGTACTATCTCAAATGGTGAGAGGAATAGATGAAGTTGCCCTAGAAGCAGGCTATACCGTAATGGTATGCCAAAGTAATGAATCGTTCGGCAGAGAGATTTTGAATACACAAAGACTGCTCGAAAGCTTGGTAGATGGCTTTATTATTTCGGTTTCCAGTGAAACCAAATCGTTCGAACATTTTAAAAAAATTCAGGATAGAAATTTGCCGGTAGTAGTGTTCGACAGAATAACGCCGCACCTTTCTGCACCCAGTGTTCGGCTGGATAATCAGTCCGGAGGCTTTATGGCAACCGAACATCTGATTGAGCAGGGATATAAAAAAATTGCCGTTCTGGCAGGACCCGAAAACCTGGGAATCAGTAATAGCAGACTGGAAGGATATAAGCAGGCATTGAAAAAGCACAAAATTAAACTGGATCCAGATTTAATTCTGCACTGTGATTTTAATCAGGACTATGCCTATTACGCAACACTGGAATTACTGTCTATGAAAAAAAAGCCGGATGCCATATTTACCATCAGCGACCGAATGGCAATTGGAGCGATGCTGGCCATAAAGAAAAAAGGACTGCAGATGCCAACCGATATCGGGTTAGTTGGATTTAACAATGAGCCGGTTACCGGTCTGGTTACTCCAGCTATATCAAGTGTTGAAATGCCTTCTTTTGAAATGGGAAAAGCAGCGGCCAAACTGTTTATAGAAACCATGCATAATAAAGAATCGGCAACTACTATTGAAAAAATTCTACACCCCAAGTTAATCGTAAGGGAATCTTCCTTGAAGTTTTCTGCTTAAATAGATCTTTTATGAAAAAAATTATCCTGCTGCTCTTCGGCATTTTACTATTTTGTTTAACCGGACTTTCAGCAAAAACCTGGAAGGTATATAATATAAAAGAGTTACAACAGGCAGATCAAGCAGCCCAGCCGGGTGACCTGATTTTGTTACAGGTGGGAGAATGGAAAAATATTAGCATCCAACTTACAGCTAAAGGAACCGAACAGGCACCCATCATTTATAAAGTAAGCGTGCCGGGTGAAGTGCAAATTACCGGTCTATCTTCCTTGTCGATTGGAGGAGAATGGTTGGTAATTGATGGATGGTTTTTTACCAATGGAAATGCAGGCAACAAATCTGTAATCAGTTTTCGAACTAAATCAACCCAGCTAGCCAACCATTGTCGGGTTACGAATTGCGTTATTGATAGCTATACTACTCCCAAAAGATTGGTAGAAAATTATTGGGTAGAATTTCAGGGGAAAAATAACAGACTAGACCACTGCACTTTTTTGAATAAGCAAAACATGGGGGTATTAGTTGCTGTTATGTTGGAAAACGAACAAAGCAGAAATAATTTTCACTCCATAGATCATAATAATTTTGGATTCAGAATACCGCTGGCCTCTAATACAGGAGAAATTATCCGGGTAGGGCTAGCTGAACAATGTGAATCAAATTCGAGCACCCTCATAGCCAATAATGCTTTTACCAACTGCGACGGGGAAGCAGAAATCATTTCAATAAAATC
>Ga0114981_10002948_pt1 | contig 10890 bp, 10 predicted proteins | sample S_140806_MF_Meta_FD_87028 | JGI IMG/M metagenome (GOLD analysis project Ga0114981, IMG submission 87028) | Freshwater microbial communities from Lake Simoncouche, Canada to study carbon cycling - S_140806_MF_MetaG | ecosystem: Environmental > Aquatic > Freshwater > Lake | place: Lake...
ATCTAGTACAAGTACACCTACTCCAACGTTGACATTGACTCCTACTGTTAATTTCAGTGATGTAGTTGAAATTATCACTACACCTACACCAACGTTGACATTGACTCCTACTGTTAATTTCAGTGATGTAGTTGAAATTATCACTACACCTACACCAACGTTGACCGAGTCTAGTACGAGTACACCTACACCAACGTTAACCGAGTCTAGTACAAGTACACCTACTCCAACGTTGACATTGACCAATACTCCAACGTCAACCGAGTCTAGTACAAGTACACCTACTCCAACGTTGACACTGACCAATACTCCAACCGTCACTGAATCTAGTACAAGTACACCTACTCCAACGTTGACATTGACTCCTACTGTTAATTTCAGTGATGTAGTTGAAATTATCACTACACCTACACCAACGTTAACCGAGTCTAGTACGAGTACACCAACACCAACTAATACTAATACTCTAACTTTAACAAAAGGTCCTGATTGTGATGTTTTCCTAAGGTTCACACCTACTCCAACACCAACAGAAGCTCCTAATTGTGATGTTTTCTTGAGAGTGACTCCTACAAGCACTTGCACTCCAACTCTAACTCCAACTCTAACTCCTACTTTAACTGCTACTCCAACTTTTACTCCAACCCTTACTCCAACCGATGTGCCTAACATTTTGACAGAACAATCAGAAAAAATATTAACAGAAAATGAAGGCTATATTTTATTAGATTTTCTAATTGGACCAAAACCAACTCGAACTCTTACTGCCACGCCAACTATTACTCCTACGAGAACTATTACTTCTACAATAACAATAACAAAAACAATAACAAAAACAATGACGCAAACATTGACCTCAACTAGAACAAATACTAGTACTCCTACCCAAACTCAAACTAAAACTTCAACAAGCACTGTCACTTCGACCAGTGCCGCAACCAAAACTCCAACTCCAACTAATACTAACACTCCAACTACAACAAGCACTGTTACTGCTACTAAAACCCCAACTCTAACTTCAACTCTAACTTCAACTAAAACACTAACTCCAACTCCAAATCCAACCTTAACTTCAACTAATACCTTAACTTCAACTAATACTCCAACTTTAACTTCAACTAAAACACTAACTCCAACTTTAACTAAAACTCCAACTCCAACTCCAACTCCAACACTAACTCCAACTCCAACACTAACTCCAACTCCAACACTAACTCCAACTTTAACTAAAACACTAACTCCAACTTTAACTAAAACACCAACTCCAACTTCAACTAAAACACTAACTCCAACTTCAACTAAAACACTAACTCCAACTTTAACTAAAACACTAACTCCAACAACCACGCCTGGACTAACATTAACACCAACACCAACAATAATAAATCCTCTCAACTATAGTAGATCAAGTGTAAATAACACTTCTCATACAAATTGGGGTTTGTTAAGATCTATAATTTCATCTAATATTAATAATTGGGGGTCTGAATGAAAGAAATAGAAAGCATCGATGACATTTTATCTGGACTGAAGCGGATGGACTCCGAACCCGGATCAGATCTTAAGAAATTTACAATTGTTTTAAAAAATCAACAAGATAAACAAAATTTTATTGATGATATGCGTTCTCAAACATCTTTGGTTTCAAACATACCAAGTAGATTATGTAAAGCATTAAATGAAATAGAAAATAGCAGAAGGGTTTTAGAGTATAATTTAACTAAAGAAGAAGCTGAAAATATTAGAAAAGACTCAAGGGTAGAGTGTGTAGAACAATATATTGAAAAAAAAATAATTAACTTAGGCTTTAGAGATGAGACGATCTTGCCAAAGCCTTTTGATTATGTAGAAACTCCCCTAGATTCTAAGTTAAAAATTCAGTCCTTCGATCAATCTGCGGTAATATCAGGTTTGCCTGATGGTTCTGATGTTGATGTTGTAGTAGTCGATGGTTTCATGGCCCCAGCCAATCCAGAATTCGCAAGCAACCCTGATGGAACTGGTGGTAGTAGAGTTAATCAAATAGATTGGTATGACGTAATAAGTTATACCAATCCTTCGTATCCTTCTTATCCATATTCTTCATTTATCACAGGAAATAGCAATTCTGATCTCAATAATAATCATGGATCTCATGTTGCAGGAACCATCTCCGGTAATACTCAGGGCTGGGCAAAAAAATCAAATATATATAATATAAATCCATATTATTCATTCATGCCAAGCGCAGGAAAAGATCTATATTTATATGCAATTAAGACTTGGCACGAAAATAAACAAGTAAATAATTTATATGGGAACAAAAATCCAACTATAAGCAATCATAGCTATGGTTATATTTGGCCATATAATATAGATATTAGAAACGTACTATCAATTAAATATAGAGGAGCAACTTTAATTGCTCCAAGAAATTATAATGGAGCACGATTATCTGCTGTTTTAAACGGTTCCGGTGGGATATCCGTAATAAATGTTATAAATAATGGAACAAACTATACTAACGAGCCGCAGATATCATTTTATGGAGGGGGTCAAGCAACAGCCACTGCTGAGTTAGCTAGTGGATCTGTTTATGAGATAATTATAACCGATGGTGGTTCGGGCTATAGTTCCTCTAACCCACCAACAGTAACTTTTAGCAGCCCGCCAGCAGGAGGCACTAGAGCCACTGCAACAATAGTTTCTCGTCGATTAATAGATGATTCTTCTGGCAACCCCTATGTTTATGTGAATGACAATCCAATGTATCAAATTGGAAGTCCAGGAGTTGGTCAAATTTTTGGAATTGAAATAACAGAAGCTGGTTCTGGATACATTAATCCTCCAACGGTAACTTTTTCTAATCCTGGTCCTGGGGGAAGAGTTGCGCAAGCAACTGTTGGGCTAGGATCTAACTTTATTAAAAAAATAAATATAACAAATGGAGGAACGGGATACAGCAACAATGATAGTATTCCTGATGTTATATTAAGTGGAGTAAATTATACTGAAAGTGCAAGAATTGATAAATTTTTGGTAATTCATAATGGAGAACGAAGGTACACAGACTCAAATGGATCCTTATTAAATGGAATTTATCAACCTGGTATGAGAAGATATCAGAACTTTTTCGGAGGTCCTTTGTATATACGTTACTCTGCTGGAGGCAATTACAGTTCTAGTCCAACAGTTTCATTCTATGGTGGAAATTCATTTCCTACATTCGGACCGAATGCAGGAACAATTGTAGGAACTAAACCTCATGTTAGAGCGGTAATGGGAACTGGATCTAATGCTGGCAAAATAATGTCAATAGATGTTATTAAATCAGGAGAAGGTTATACCTCTCCTCCAAATATAGTAATAACCAACGGGGGAGGTTTTACAGAGCAGCAACTTTCAAGCTATGGCGTTGTTATATATTATAGCGACTATCTTGAAGATTTAAATAGACCTATTATGTCCGAAATGCCTATGAGAGATTCAGGAGTTGATTCTGATATTCAAGATTTGATTGATTCTGGGGTTGTGGTTGTGGTAGCTGCTGGCAACAATTACTACAAAATAGATTTGACTTCCGGCCAAGACTATGACAATTATATTCAAGTAATTGATACTTATCATAGGAGAGCCGAACCTTCAATACTACCCGCTGAGCTGGAAAGCACAATTGATTTTTACTACCACAGAGGTTCTTCTCCTGGAAGTTGTCCTGGTGTAATTTGTGTCGGAGCATCCGCAGCGGCATCAACGGAATATAAGACTGATTTTAGTAGTACTGGACCTAGGGTTGATGTATATGCACCGGGACAACATATAAATTCAAGTACTTATAACGATGGATTAAATGATCCAAGAGATAGCAATTATCGTTTGGCTAAGTGGTCGGGTACGAGTATGGCAAGTCCTCAGGTAGCAGGAATGATTGCTTGTTATGCACAGAATAATAGAACTATAAATCAACAAGATGCTCGTGATTTTATTATAAATAATGCAAAACCAACCGTTCAAAATGGAACTAATTATAAATCTTTACAAGGTGGAACTAATAAGTATGCTTATTTCCCGGGAATTAGCTATAGATAGAATTTGAACCAAGATTCATATTTTAATATATTAATTAGTCTTAAAATAATAAATACAAGATAACAACAGAGGAGAAAATGGATAAAAAAATATCAGAACTAGAAGAATTATTAATAGCAAAAAATAATGATTTGTTGGTTATAGTAGACTCCATCAGTCCTACTTTAGTTACAAAAAAAATAAAAAGCATAAACTTAAGAAATGCATTTATACCAATAGAAATTAGTGACGTCAACAATCTTCAATCTGTTTTAGATAACAAGATTAATTATCAATCAATTATAGACGGGGGGTCATTTTAATGTCCGCATCATTTATTCCGGGATTTCCCGAGTCTATCTCCCTTCAACCGCCAGATGTAAAAGTATTTTTTTTAGGTACTAATAGACTATCTCATTGTGATTATACTTTGAAATTAAGTGAATCTTGGCCATCTTTCCCCGGCTTTCAAAATTGGGAGCTAGATCAAAATTCGGGAGAATTGACTTTAAATAATGCCGATTTTGATGAATCTGGATTCGATGTTCATATAGGTAAAAATATAGAGGTGACCATAGGAATATGTTCGGAATCTGGCAAGTGGCATGAGTGCGGAAATCTTTCAAAAACATACAAAGGAATATATACGATAACAGACATAGGTATGTGGTCAGACAAAATTATCTGCTCTCCAGATCCTGCAAACGATAATATTCCTAGTGAATTTTTTAACCTTGGATCTGGCGAAGTCCAATATATGGAAAGTTTTTGGAATGCCTATCAATATTGTCCTATTCAAGAAAACTATTATACAAATGAAGTTTTAAAATTTGGAATTCAGGTTATAGGTGCAGGATCAGCCCTAGGATATAAGGTTATAGGAACCCCTAAATTAGCGATTTCTTTTTCAGGTCAAAATGGAAATATAACAAGATACGCAGAATTCAAAGAGGAGTTCAGCTCATATTCTGATTCTTCGAGAGAGGCCTATTTTGAATTTCATTATGCCATACAAGGCGTGGACAATGGAATTCCTAGGATTGGCGACAAAGCCACCCCTTGGTCGTCTGATGCTCTCAATTCAATTCGATGGAGCGCCCCCGATAATAATTATTATTCTAGTTTCACCTCATATTTGCCCGTTACGGATATGACCAGAGTTAGGGTGAATATGGATGGAGAGCCATCTGGAAGAAATAGCGGTCAAGTCACAATATTATTGAAAAGAAGTGATGTTCCAGGTAAAGCACCTAGTTCTTCAGATATTTTATTGGGAGAGCCTGCTTTAAACACAAGTGACGGCAAGCTATTTATTAAAAAAGAAGACGGCTCAGTAATATCTATAACTCCGATTGAGCCTCAAATTTTTACTACAAAAAATATAGATATAACATCAAGTCAAAATGATTTAAACTTAGAATCTAGTGCTACTGTTAGATTGAATCCAACCGTTGAAAGTGCCAATATAAGTGGATTTGCAGCAGGAACACCAGGAGAAATTAAATTATTATTTAATGCTGGGACTCAAAGTTTAAATATACTTCATAATTCAAGTGACAGCATAGAAGGCAACAGAGTATTAATATCTGGCAATGATAATTTTTCTTTGGATGTAAATTCAGGAGTTACTATTTTATATGATGAAGCTAGTAATGCTTGGAGATTATTTTAAATGTGGATTATTAGAAATAAAAGATTGGTTTTTACTCCTACTCCTACTCCTACCGTAGCGCCTGACTGTGATTTTTCTTTAATTGAAGTTCCTGACTGTGATTTTTCTTTTATATTTACACCTACCCCTACACTATATGGGCCTTATGGACCTACAAGCACCCCCACTCCTACAAAATACGGAGCTGTTTATTCTCGTTTTGGTCTTGAATCTTTAGAATATAATTCATTAGGCAATTTCAATATCAATGAAAAATACAAATCTCCAAATAAAAGAGACATGGCTGTTTGTTTAGCTTTCTTTTCTCCAGTAGGATCAAAAAATCTATTATTAAATTATAATAGAGTTAAAAATAAATTAGATAAAGCTAAAATTCCCAACTACACAATAGAATTAACTTATAACAATAAAAAATTAATAAAAGATCCATTTGTAAGGTTAAACACAAGTTCCATAATGTTTCATAAAGAAAATCTATGGAATATTTTGGCAAATAAGATATCGAAAAGATATAAAAAATTATTGTTCTTGGATGCAGACATAATGTTTACAAATCCAAATTGGTACAATGATTTATCTATAGCGCTAGATTTTAATGATATAGTTCAGCCTTTCGAGTCTGCAGTATGGCAAAATTCAAAAGGCAAATTTAATTCTACTAATCCTTGTTCTGCTCAATTTATAGGATTAAATAAAAAATTAAACTTTTCAATGTGTCATCCTGGATTCGCTTGGGCAATGACAAGAAATACATTTGATAAAATTAATGGATTTTACGAATATCAAGTTCTTGGCGCTGGCGATGCGCTATTTGCAATGGCATTAAATAAAAATGAATTTCTACCTGGAAATTATGGGTACCACTATTCTTTAGCAAGTTATTATCAACAATATGTAGATAAAATAAAAAAATATAGTCTTAAGATAAATTATTTAAATAATTGCAATGCACTTCACTTATATCACGGATTATTAGAAAATAGAAATTATGGAGGAAAAGAAATTCCTAAAAATCTTGAATTCATAAGGACAAAAGATGGATTATTAGAATGGAAAAACCAAGAGAATAATCAAATAATGATTAGAAATTTCTCTAGTAGAAAAGAAGATTTCTAAAGTTATATTGTTTTGTTTTTTGAATTAGATTATATTCTGCCTGTCAATTCGAGAGGAACATATGAAAAGAAAAACAAACAGTATGAATAAGAATACAAATATTTTAGTTAAATTTTATCCAGCCACAGATAAAGAAATCAATAGATTACTAAAATCTTTGAGTATTATGGGCACCAAAGTTTCTAATTTGATTCCAAGATGGGCAATAGATGTGCCTTTTTGGAAGGAAAATTATTATGTTGAAAAACTTATGAGTAGCGAGCTTGTGGAAAAAGTTTATAGAAATCCCAATAGTAAAAAATTCAATAGAGAAGTTGAAAATTCACCTAATGGGGAGATAGTAGATGAACAATAAACTAGTTGAATTTAGAAAAATTTTAGCTGAACAAGGTAAGGAATTAACCCTAGATCAGGCGAAAGTTCTTTATATTTCTGCTGAAAAGTTGCTAAAAAGATCAAAGAAACTCTCTCAGATAGATCTATGGAACATGCAGGATGAAAAGATTGAAGGAATGACAGAGAAAGAAAAGCAAGAAGCCATAGCCTTATATCAGTACATTAGAGATCTTGTATGAATTTTGATTTTCTAATTGTTGGAGCCGGTCTTTTTGGTTCCACCTTTGCTAGAACAGTAGCGGAAAAAGGAAAAACTGTTTTAATTGTTGAAATAAGAAACCATATAGGTGGTAATTGTTATTCCGAAAAAATAGAAGGAATAAATGTTCACAAATATGGTCCGCATATATTTCATACTAATGACTTAAGAATTTGGAATTTTATCAATAGATTTTCTAAATTCAATAGTTATCAGCATAGACCAAAAGTTAATTATAAAAATAAAATTTATTCATTTCCCATAAATTTGATGACTTTATATCAGATTTGGGGAGTAACCTCACCAGAAGAAGCAAAGGCAAAGATTGATTCTATCAAGGTTCCCAATATAGAATCTGATAATCTAGAAGATTGGGTTTTGTCTCAAGTTGGCGAAGAATTATATGAAATTTTTGTCAAAGGATATACAACCAAGCAATGGGGAAAAAGCCCTAAAAGTTTGCCAAATTTTATAATTAAAAGATTGCCAATAAGACTCACGTACGACGACAGATATTTCAATGATGAATATCAAGGAGTTCCAGTTGACGGCTATACTGGCATTTTTGAAAATATGCTTGACCATCCCAATATAAAAATTCAAACAAATGTTGATTTTTTCAGCAATAAAAGCGAACTACTGAATCAAGCAGAAAAAATTATTTTTACAGGGAAGATAGATGAATTTTATGAATATAAATTTGGGGAGTTAGAATATAGATCTTTAAGATTTGAAAATAAAATATTAGATGGTGATCATCAGGGTGTTGCAATTATGAATTACACTGAAAAAGAAATCCCATTTACTAGAATTGTTGAACACAAGCATTTTGAATTTAATAATTCCAATAAAACTGTTGTTACTTGGGAATATCCTGATAACTATTCTATAGGAAAAATACCTTATTACCCAATCAATGACGAAAAAAATAATAATTTATATAAAAAATATGAAGGTCTTAATGAAAGTGGAAAAATTATTTTTGGTGGCAGACTAGGTAAATATGAGTACCGGGATATGCATCAAATAATAGCTTCTGCACTTGTTTGTGCGAAAAAAAATATATGATAACATCAACAAAAGTTTTAGTATTAAATAAAAATTGGACAGCAATAGGCATAACTTCTTTACAAAGAAGCATGTCTTTGTTGTATTCCGAATATGAGAATGGCGAGCCTAAAGCTCACATTGTAACTCCTCCACCGAAAGGTAGCTATGAGGTTTGGAGTTGGAAAGACTGGTCTGAACTTTTTCCGTCCGAAGGAGAAAATGGGATAGTCTCAGCAAAAAGAGTTTATAAAGTGCCTGAGGTTATACTTCTTAGTAGATATGAAGAAGTTCCATCTACAAGAGTCAATTTTTGTAGAAGAGCCATATGGAAAAGAGATGAGTTTAGATGCCAATATTGTGGAGTCAGACCAAATTATGATGAAGCTACGTTAGACCATATTATTCCTAGATCTTGTGGCGGAGAAACAAGTTGGACAAATTGTGTTTTAGCCTGTTATCGATGCAATAGTCAAAAAGCAGATAGGGAACCACATCAGGCTTTTAGACCCAAAGATAAAGAAAAAGCCAAGTTTTGGAGAGGTCCTTCTCCAATGAAGTTGTTGAAAGAACCAAATAGACCTGAGTTTTCAATATTTAGGGGCGAGTATAGAATTAAAGTTTTGGATACTTGGAAGCACTGGATTGATAAATTATATTGGGATATAACTTTAGATAATGATATGGAAGAAGAAGATTTGGACATTGCAAAATTAGCATACGAAAACTAATTGTTTTTTGTCGTCATAGCAATCAAAGCCAGATTTTGCATAGGGTATTTGAATTACTTTTAGATGATCTTGATTTGAAAAATACAACATAGCAACCCTTTCATAAAGAAAGGCTGCTTTTCTTTTGTCTTGACCGAAATCTACCTTATAGTCAAAATTGTATCCATATTTGCTATTTATATAATGAAAAATATCTCTAAATTTATAAATAAAATCAGCAAAAACAAATTTATGGCATATAAAGTTATTCGCCCAAAAAACATGCTTCCTTCTTATGGGTAGATTAAAAACCTCAGAAATCTCTCTAATATATTTTTCTATTCCTGGATGGTAATTTATAGAATAGTCAAACCATTCTTTTCTTGCAAAATGACATGTAAATACACATCTTTCGTCTAGCTTGTCAACCATTTGTGGTAGTTTTTTGATATCTAAATTATATTTTTGTTTGTATCTATGAGTCATAACCCCAACGTATGATTCTTTGCAACGAAAAACATAATCTGTTAGATAAAATTTATTTTCTGCTATATCTTCTGTGTTTGGTATTGATAATTCTAATTTGCCTAAATCTAGCTTTTGTATAAAAGGTTCATTTTCCACCTTTTTAAGGGATTCTTCATTGTGCCCAAGAACAAAAACTTTTAATGAATTTTTTATATTTTTATTGCTTATGTCTTTTTTGAACCAAAAGTAAGGCTTAGGACACCCGCCCAGATGAACTATTGTGCTTTTTCTTTTCTTAAGTTCTTCATACAATAAATTTGGACTTTCTAACCTTAGATTAGGATTATATAAAGCATCATTGAATTCTCTTTCACAAAGAATAACATTAGAATTTTTACTTGCTTCTAATGCCCAATGAATTACTCCTTGATCCCACCACTTTATCAGATCTCTTAAGTGTTGTGATTTTGCAGCCTCCTTCGTTAAAAATAAATATTTTTTCAAAAAGTCAATATCTTTTTTTCTAGTTTTGCATATTCCAAGAACTCCTCCGTTTGGAGGATTTTTTAGACGCTCTTCAACAGGATAAATTTCATATAATTCTTTTTTATTGTTTATCTCTGCTCCAAAGAAATCTTTTATCGAAACTATATTTTTTTTCAATACTTCAAATAATTTATTTAATTTTTTATAAACAATTGTGTCTGAGTCTAACCACAAGGTATATTCGAATGGTGATCTAAAAATATAATCCGGTTTATTCCAGGTTTGCCACATGAATAGGCTTTTGGGAATTATTGGGTTTTCATATTTTATTAAATTAATTTTATTTTTTTTGCACCAATTAATTTCTTTTGATTCTAGTCCTATGTCAAAAACCAACAATGGAATGTTTGGATTTGTTTTTCTTAAGCTATGACTGAATAGTTGAAAAGCAGAAAAACAGATAGAATCTGTTGAAGTAACTATACCTTGGCTAACTTTTTTCATATAACTTTTACCGAAGTTTGACTGTTATAATATAGTTTTTCAATTGTGTTTTCTTTTGTAAAATTTTACATGAATATCGATCCAGGCCTTATATCTGGATATTCTTGTGTGTCCGCTTTCATCTCCAAATTTTGAATTTGGCCTTCCATTAGAGCTGGAAACAAATGAATTAATTCCAGCTAATTTTCCATCAATAAATAAGCCACCTCCACTATCCCCATGGGCAATTAGAAATTCCAAAGAAG
>Ga0114981_10002952_pt1 | contig 10883 bp, 8 predicted proteins | sample S_140806_MF_Meta_FD_87028 | JGI IMG/M metagenome (GOLD analysis project Ga0114981, IMG submission 87028) | Freshwater microbial communities from Lake Simoncouche, Canada to study carbon cycling - S_140806_MF_MetaG | ecosystem: Environmental > Aquatic > Freshwater > Lake | place: Lake...
ATAAAGCAATCCGACCTGGCTCTTTATCGAGCCAAGGCAGATGGGCGAAATCGCCTCCAGTTTTATGATAAGGCGATGCAAGAGGCTATTACCGCCAAATCCTCCATGGAGCAGCTGTTATTTGATGCCCTTGATAATGAATGGTTCGAGCTGTATTACCAAGCCCAGCTCAACAGCAAGAAGTGTCTTGTTGCGGCGGAGGCTTTGCTGCGCTTAAATCATCCGATCAATGGCATTATCCCCCCTGGTGATTTTATTCCTTTAGCTGAATCTAGTGATCTTATTCTGCGGATTGGTGATTATGTATTGACCGAGGCCTGTGCTCAGCTTGCGATTTGGGCGCGTTCGCCTGTTGCGGCCCAGCTCAACCTTGCTATTAATATCAGTGTTAAGCAGTTTCAACAGCCTGATTTCGTAGATAAAGTTATCACTATAATCGACAGATCTGGCGCAAATCCTAAATTGCTGATTCTGGAGATCACTGAAAATATTTTCCTAGGCGACACCAAGGATGTGGCGGCCAAGATGCAAACCTTGCAAAGTTATGGGATTAGTTTTTCGATAGATGATTTTGGCACTGGCTACTCCTCCTTGTCCTATTTGAAATCATTTCGATTTGATCACTTGAAAATCGATAAATCCTTTATTTTTGATATTGCGCAAAATTCCATTAGCCAGGGCATCGTTAGGTCGGCGATTTCCATGGGGATCAATCTTGGCCTGGAGGTGATTGCCGAAGGCGTAGAAACAGAAGAGCAATTTAATTTTCTAATTGAATCAGGTTGTGAGTATTTTCAGGGATATTTGTTTAGCCGTCCATTGCCATTGGCTGAATTTACCGCGTTGCTCAATCTAGCGAGTAGTGTTGCTCCTGCCCGGCGGGCCTGAGCGAAAGTTGGCGGCCTTAATGGCTGTCCCCTGGCCGCTTTAGCCTCGCCGTAGTTACACCTCGCCGTAGTTACAACTCGCAGTAGTTATATTTTTGTAGGTGGTTCATGGCATCGGTTTTTGCTATGACCAGGACATGAATCTCCCGTTCCGCCTTGCCTTCATCGGCGCCGCCTTTCTGCTGACCACGGCAGCTGCGGGGCTGGCGGCCGATCTGTGTGTGGTGAGCCCCCGGCTCACGGCCAGCGCCGGCGGCGATGCCCACGGGCTGGTGGCCTTGGCTAACCCCACGATCCTGGCGCGCGGTCCCCTGCGGGAGGTCTTGATTGAGCGGCAGGGCAGAGTTGTTTGGCAGCAGCTGGCAGCCCCTGGGGAGGCCTTGGAGGGGCCGATTGTTTGGCCCCTGGCGGCGATCAGACCTGCCGAAACCTTACGGGTGCGGCTGCGGCCGCTGGGGGCTGCGGCCACTGATTTCGCCAGTTTCAGGCTCACGGGGGCGCCCCGGCAGCAGATGGCCGCGGCCGCGGCGTTGCTGGGGGCTTTGGGCTCGGATCCCCAGGCCTGGTTTGAGGCCATTGAACAGCAACTAGACCATGGTGATGTTGCTTTCGCCTGGTTGCTGCTCTATGCGGCAGAGGCGCCCAGTTCCCCTTCTTTAGATGCCCTAAGGAGGCAGATTTACCTGAGGGGCTGTGGCGCTAGCTGAGCGGTGCTGAGCTGAGCCCATTCGGCTTTTACTTGCCAATGCAGAATTTCGAAAAAACACGATCAAGCAAGGCTTCATTGATTTCGGCACCGGTGATTTCCCCCAGGGAACGGATTGCTTCCCGCAGGTCGATCGTCCAGAAATCCCAGGGCAGTTGCTGGGCAGCGGCCTCCAGGCTGCGTGCCAAGGCGGCCGCTGCTGTGGCGGCTAGATCCCGTTGGCGTTGGTTTAGGGCCAGCTTCAGGTTGCTGGCCTCTGTTTGACCACAACTGCGCAGCAATTGTTTAGTAAGCTCCCCAAGACCGCTGCCCTCCAGGGAGCTGATTTTTACTTCAGTTGTTCTGCCAGAACTTGGGGTTGGTTTGTTTGGTATTTGCTGGTCGGCCTTATTGCCCACCAGCAGCAATGGCACCCCCGCCGGCACCTCCTGGCGTAGGGCCTCATCCGCTGGGGTCCAGCCTGCTGTGAGGTCATAGAGCAGCAGCACCGCATCGGCGCCGGCCAGGGCCGCCCGACTGCGTTCAATGCCTAATTTCTCAATCGGATTGGTAGTGGCTCGGATGCCGGCGGTATCCAGCAGGGTGATCGGCACCCCCTCCAGCACCAGTTCACTGTCGAGTAGATCCCTGGTGGTGCCAGGTAGATCTGTAACGATCGCCCGTTCGTTGCCACTGAGGGCATTGAGCAGGCTGCTTTTACCCACATTTGGCTGGCCCACGATCGCCACCCGCAGCCCTTCCCGCACTAGCTGTCCCTGGTCGCCGGCGGCCACCAATGCCCGCAGTTCCGCCGCCACCGCCGCTAATTCCGTTGTTACCCCGTTGGCATCAAGGGGTGGTAGGTCTTCTTCAAAATCCACCCTGGCTTCCAGTTCCACCATTTGATCCAGCAGCCGTTCCCTTAGCAACGTGATCTGCTGTTGCAGGCCGCCATCAAGCCCCGCCATCGCCAGCTGGGCCGCCCGGCGGCTGCGGGCGCTGATCAATTCACTGATCGCCTCCGCCTGGGTGAGATCAAGCCGACCATTGAGAAAAGCCCGCTGGCTGAATTCCCCCGGCAGGGCCCGCCGGGCCCCAGCCGCCAACACCAGGGCCAGCAAGCGTTGCACGCTGATTAGGCCCCCGTGGCAGTGCAGTTCCAGCACCGTTTCGCGGGTGAAGCTGCGGGGGGCGCGCATCAGCAACAGCAACACCTCATCCACCCGTTCGCCGTTGCTGGGATCGAGCACATGGCCGTAGAGCACCCGATGGCTGTCCCATGCCTGGCGGCCAGCGGGGCGGAATAAAATGCGGCCGATCGCCTCCGCCTCCGGGCCACTGAGCCGCACGATCGCCACGCTGCCTTCCCCGGCGGCCACGGCCGTGGCCACGGCGGCAATCGTGTCTGGGGCGGGGCTTGGGCTCATGGGCTGGGGCTTGGCCGTGCCAGGGCCAGGGCCCAGTAAATAATCAGCAGCACCACGGCGGCTAGCCATAGGCCGGTAACCGTGCCAGTGAGCCCACGGCTACCGACCCCTAGGGCCGTGCGCACGATGCCATAGGGCACCACCGCCAGCAGTTGTAAAGCCAGGGCCACCAGGGCCAGCACCATCCCCCAACGGCGCCCGAGCAGCAAGGCCCCACAGGCCACCGTGCCGGTGCTGGCGGCGGGCAGGCCGGCGGCTAGGGCCAGCACCAGGTTGGCGCTGTGCAACGGGTCGGGGCTGGCGATTGCCAGCGCTATGGCCCCAAAGCCCAGCAGGTTCACGGTCAACCCCAGGGCCGCCAGTAAACGGTCGCGCTTGGCGGCAGCGGATTCAGCCATGGGGCGCCTGGAAGCTCTCGATTAGGGCTTTGAATGGCAGGGCCAGAAATCGGTTGGCGCGGATTTCTGCCATTGAGGGTTAACCATCTGGGCATCCTGGCGTACCCATGGGGCCAATGGTGCCCAAGCGATCAAGTGTTTGTGTCGATCTAGATTTACTTAATCCTGGCTGGGGCATTCAATGGCAGCGCTGAAGTTGGCGCAGGCCAGCTTGATCATTGATGCGGCGCTGCAGGAAGCCCGTCGCTTGGCTTTCGCCCCTATGGCCGTGGCGGTGCTGGATGCGGGCGGGCATCTGCTGGCCTTCAAGCGGGAAGACGGGGCTGGCATCGCCCGCTTTGAGATCGCCAATGCCAAGGCTTGGGGGGCCTTGGGGATGGGTTTTGGCACCCGCGAGTTGGCCGAACGGGCCGTATCAATGCCTAGCTTTGTGGCGGCCCTGGCGGCGATCACCCAGGGGCGCATGGTGCCCTCGCCGGGGGGTGTGCTGATCCTTGCTAATGATCAAGAGGTGGTGGGGGCCGTGGGGGTTTCTGGCGACACTGGCGACAACGATGAGGCCTGTGCCCTGGTGGGGATTGCGGCCGTGGGCTTGGGGGCGATGCCCGGGGGGGCCCTCAGCTCGGACGGCCCAGGCTGAGGCAAGCAGGGAGGCCTTCGCGCAGGTGGCAAAGCTTCCCTTGGAGTCATGGTGACGGCCTGCCCCTGGCCTTTAGCCGCTGCCGGTGCGGCAGAGATCCAGCACATCAGCCATTGAACGGATTTGATCCATGGTGGTTTGTAGCTGGCTGGCGCTGGCCAGTTCGATGCATAGGTCGATGCGGGCTGGTTTTGCGTAGCTGGTGCGAACCCGGGCGTCACTCACATTGATGCGGCTATCGGAGAGGCGCGTGAGGATGTCTTTAAGAATGCCCACCCGATCAAGTACTTCGATGCGCAGCTGGGTGGGGTAGCTGCGGCGATGTTCACTGGCCACCGGGTTCCAGCGCACCGGCAGGCGCCGTTCCACCGGTGTTTGGGCCAGGTTGCTGCAATCCTGGCGGTGAATGGTGATGCCGTGGTTGCCGAGGGCCACCGAGCCCAGGATTGCTTCCCCCGGCAAGGGACAGCAACAACCGCCAAGCCGATATTCCAAGCCCTCCACCCCCAGGATCGGGCTGCCGCTGGGGTCGGCATTGAGGGCCTCCGCCTGCTCCGAGAGGTTCTTGGCTAACTGTTCGTTGGTTACCACCGGAGCAGCGGCCGCTTCCTGCAGCCGCATTTCCTCCCGCAGCCGGTTGGTTACCTGGTGCAGGGTCACCCCGCCAAAACCCAGGGAGGCCAGCAGGTCTTCGCTGCCGGAGAGATTGCAACGGCGGGCCACCCGGGCCATGGCTTCGCCGCTGAGCAAGGTTTCCAGGCCGTCGCGACCCAGCTCCCTTTCCAACATCTCCCGCCCCCGCAGGATGTTGTCTTCCCGGTGGCTGCGTTTGTACCACTGACGGATCCGCTCCCGGGCGGTGGGGGTGGCAACGAAATTGAGCCAATCAAGGCTGGGGTGAGCGTTCTTGCTGGTAACTACCTGGACGAAGTCACCGTTTTGTAGGGGGGTGGTGAGCGGACAGAGGCGATCGTTAATCCTTACCCCCTGGCAGTGATTACCAACCTCGCTATGGATGCGATAGGCGAAATCAACTGCGGTTGAACCCTTGCGCAGCCCCACCACATCCCCATTGGGGGTAAATACAAAAACCTCTTCGTCAAATAAGTCTTCCTTGATTGATTTGAGGTAGTCGCTGTGGTCGCGGCCGCCGCCTTCCTTTTGCCAGTCCACCAACTGCCGCAGCCAGTTAAAGCGGGCCATTTCATCGCCATCGGCGGGGGAACCCCCCTCCTTGTATTTCCAGTGGGCGGCGATGCCGTATTCCGCCACGTGGTGCATGTCTGCGGTGCGAATCTGCACTTCAATCGGCCGATGGCGACCGATTACGGCGGTGTGCAGCGATTGGTAACCGTTTGGTTTTGGCAGGCCGATGTAGTCCTTGAAGCGACCGGGGATTGGTCGGAAGGTGTCGTGCACCACCGCCAGGGCCCGGTAACAACTTTCCACCGAGGGGGTAACAATCCGCAGGGCGGCCACGTCGTAGATCTCGTGGAAGGCCTTTTGCTGGCGCTGCATCTTGCTCCAGATGCCATAGAGATGTTTGGGGCGTCCCACCACTTCGCAGCCCTCCACTCCTGAGGCCGCCAGGCGATCCTTGAGCAACTTAACGGTTATGCCCAGGCGATCTTCCCGGTCGCTGCGTTTACTGGCCACCTCCTGCTGGATTTCGCGGAAGGACTCCGGTTCCAACACCTTGAAGGCAAGATCTTCCAGTTCCCATTTGAAACGGCCGATGCCGAGGCGATTGGCGAGGGGGGCATAGATATCGCGGGTTTCGGTGGCGATCCGCAGCTGTTTATCAACTTTCAGCGCCCCGAGCGTGCGCATGTTGTGCAGTCGATCGGCCAGCTTCACCAGCACCACGCGGATGTCACTGGCCATGGCCAAAAACATCCTGCGCAGGTTTTCCGCCTGGGCTTCGGTGCGGTTGGTGAAATGGATGCCACCGAGTTTGGTTACCCCCTCCACCAGCTGCCGCACCTCCGGACCGAAGTGTTCCTCCAGCTGTTCCGGGGTGACATCGGTGTCTTCCACCACGTCATGGAGGAAGCCGGCGGCGATCACTGCGGCGCTGGCGCCAATGTCCCGCAGCAGGTCTGCCACCGCCACCGGATGGATGATGTAGGGCTCGCCACTGGCCCGCACCTGGCTGCCATGGAGCTGGTAGGCGAAATCAAAGGCCGAGGCCAGCAGCTCTTCCGGGTCGGTGGGGCAGCAGTCGCCCCGGCTGGGGGAGCCGTGTTCGATGCAGGTGCGCAACCAGTGGGGCAGCTGGATCCCGTAGGCGTCAGGGCTCTGCATGCTGGCCCTCAACCGCGGTTGATCACAGCTGTGGGATTCCGGCAGCGATAGGGCTGCGGTGGATCCCCCTCGTTCGGCGGCGTCGAGCATGGCCCCGTCAGATTGTTTTCATGCTATTCAGCTGCGAGCGCAAACCCCAATTGTGTGGGCAGTACCCGATGGGGCTTGGTCCAGTTCTGCTGCTGAATGAGCTGGTGGTGGCCTATCCGGAGGCGCCTGAGCCCACCCTTAATGGCCTGAATCTGAGCCTGGAACGGGGCCAGCGGCTGGCCTTGGTGGGCCCCTCCGGCTGTGGCAAAAGCACTGTGGCCAGGGCGGTGTTGGGGCTGTTGCCCCCCGGCAGTCGCCGCGAGGGCAGCCTGCAGCTCTGTGGCAAAGACCCCAGCCAGCTCAGCCGTCGCGCCCTAAATCAACTGCGGGGGGAGGCCGTGGGCTTGGTGTTCCAGGACCCAATGACCCGGCTCAATCCCCTGCTCACCATCGGTGCCCATCTCACCGACACCCTCCAGGCCCACCGGCCCCGCTGGCGCCGGGCCGAGCTGCGCCAGCGCGCCGAGGAGCTCCTGGCGCGGGTGGGCATCGGCAGTGATCGCTTTAATAGTTACCCCCATCAGTTCAGCGGTGGCATGCGCCAGCGGCTGGCGATCGCCCTGGCCATGGCCCTGGAGCCACCGCTGGTGATCGCCGATGAACCCACCACCAGCCTGGATGTGGCGGTGGCGGCCCAGGTGATGGCCGAGCTTTGTCATCTCTGTGGGGCCAGTGGCAGTGCCCTGCTGCTGATCACCCATGACCTGGCGATGGCGGGCCGCTGGTGCCAGCAAATGGCTGTGCTGGATAAGGGCCGCCTGCTGGAGCAGGGCCCCGCCCAGCAGCTACTCAGTTACCCCCAGCAACCGCTCACCCAAAGGTTGGTGGCCGCCGCCCGGCGCCGGGAGGGGGGCGACACCCCCACAGTGGCGGCGGCACCGGTGCTGTTGGAGTTGCAGCAATTGCGCTGCTGGCACCGGCTGCCGTCCCTGCCCTGGGAGAGCCGCTGGTTGAAATCGGTGGATGGGGTGAGCCTGCGGCTCCATGGCGGCGAAACCCTTGGGCTGGTGGGGCCTTCCGGCTGTGGCAAGAGCACCCTTTGCCGGGCCCTGATGGGGCTCAACGAGGTGCGGGGCGGCGAGGTGTTACTCCAGGGGCGAGACCTGCGGCGGCTGCGGGGCCGAGAGCTGCGCCAGGCCCGCCAGCGCTTGCAGATGGTTTTTCAAGATCCGCTGGCCTGCCTCAATCCGGCCATGGCGGTGGCAGACGCCATTGCTGATCCGCTCTTAATCCATGGCTTGGCCGATCGGGCCGAGGCCCGCCGTCAGGCCAGGGAGCTGCTGGAGGCCGTGGGTTTGCCGGCCAGTTTTGGTTCGCGGTTGCCGCGGCAGCTGTCGGGGGGGCAGCAGCAGCGGGTGGCGATTGCCCGGGCCCTGGTGCTCAAACCCAGCGTGCTGCTTTGTGATGAATCGGTGAGCATGTTGGATGCGGAGGTGCAGGCGGAGGTCTTGGAATTGCTCCGGGACCTGCAACGGCGTTTTGGCCTGGGAATGATTTTTGTGACCCATGACCTGGGGGTGGCCAGTGGCTTCTGCCACCGGGTGATCGTGCTGGACCAAGGAAAGATCGTGGAGGAGGGCCGTGGCGATGTGTTGCTGCGCAACCCGGTGGCGCCGATCACCCGCCAGTTGGTGGCCGCCTGTCCGCGTTTACCCCAGGTGGTTTGAGTGATGCCAGAACTGCAGCGCCGCCTTTCTTTGTTCAGCCTGGTGATGGCGGTGGTCACCAGCACCATTGGTTCCGGTTGGTTATTTGCCCCTTATCTTTCCGCCCAGTTGGCGGGGCCCGCCAGCCTGGTTAGTTGGTTGGCGGGCGGCGCCATGGCGTTTCTGATCGCCCTGGTGTTTGCCGAACTCGGCGCCCTGGTGAGCAGTTCCGGGGCCCTGGCCCAGATCCCCCTACTCACCCATGGCCGCACCGCTGGCTTTATCGGCGGCTGGGCCGCCTGGCTGGGTTATGTGGCCCTACCGGCCATCGAGGTGCTGGCCACCGTGCAATACCTGGGCAGCAGCCTGCCCTGGCTCACCCGCGATGGCGGCGCCGGCCTAGGGCTGAGCCCCTGGGGCATTGGCCTGGCCAGCGTGCTGCTGCTGTTGTTTGGCTGGATCAACCTGGCGGGGGTGGCGGCCCTGGCCCGCTGGATTGATGGCCTCACCATTTGGAAGCTGCTGGTGCCCCTCGGGGTCTCGTTGGTGTTGATCCTGGGCTCCGCCCATTGGGGCAACCTGCGGGTGGGCGGCTATCCGGAGCGCGGGGTGCTCGATGCGCTCAGCACCGGCGGCATCCTCTTTAGCTTGCTCGGCTTCCGCACCGCCATGGACCTGGCCGGGGAAGCGCGCCGTCCCCAGCGGGATGTGCCCCTGGCGATGGGCTTGGGTTTGGCGATATCGCTGCTGATTTATTTGGTGTTGCAGCTGGCTTTCCTGCTGGCGGTGCCCCCCCAGTTGTTGGGCCAGGGTTGGGCGCGGCTGCAGCTCACCGCCCATGGGGGACCGCTGGTGGCGGTGGCCCTTGGCCTCGGCTTTAGCTGGCTGGCCAGCCTGTTGATCACCGATGCGGTGGTGTCCCCCAGTGCCACGGCGATGGCCTACATGGGCACGGCGGCCCGGGTTAATTGGATGCTGGCCCGCTGTCGGTTGTTGCCCGCCCCCTTTGCCCACATCAATGGGGCTGGGGTGCCGTCGGTGGCGCTGGCCGCCACGGTGTTAATCGGGCTGGTGTTGCTCCAGGGGGGGCCCAGCTGGGCCAAGGCCGTGGGCTTTGTAACTGCGGCCCTTGTTATTTCCCTGGCCATGGGCCTTGGTTTGGCGATATCGCTGCTGATTTATTTGGTGTTGCAGCTGGCCTTTCTGTTGGCGGTGCCCCCGCCTTTGTTGGCCCAGGGCTGGGGGCGGCTGCAGCTCACCGCCCATGGGGGGCCGCTGGTGGCGGTGGCCCTCGGGCTTGGGCTCAGTGGCCTGGCGACCCTTTTGATTACCGATGCGGTGGTTTCCCCCAGTGCCACGGCGATGGCCTACATGGGCACGGCCGCCCGGGTTAATTGGATGCTGGCCCGCTGTCGGTTGTTGCCGGCCCCCTTTGCCCACATCAATAGGGCGGGGGTGCCTTCGGTGGCGCTTGCAGCCACGGTGCTGATTGGCCTGGTGTTGCTGCAGGGGGGACCCAGCTGGGCCAAGGCCGTGGGCTTTGTAACTGCGGCCCTCGTGATTTCCTTGGCCATGGGTCCCATTAGCCTCGAGGCCCTGCGCCGCCAAGCCCCAACGGTGCCACGCCCCTATCGGCTGCCCGCCGCCCGCTGGCTGTGCCCCCTGGCCTTTGTGCTGGCCACCTGGGCGATTTTTTGGTGTGGTTGGGGCAGCCTGCAACTGGCGGTGCCCCTAATCCTTTTGCCCAGCCTTGGATACCTGCTGGCTTGCGGTGGTGTTGGGGTGGAGTTTAGGGCCGGTGCCTGGTGGTTTCTATATCTAGGGGGCATCACTTTTGCTTCCTATCTATTTGGCTCTGGCCGTCCCTATCCGCTGGACCAGGGCAGTCAGTTGTTTCTGCTTAGTGGCTTTGCCTTGCTGGTATTCCCCCTGGCGGTTAACTCTCATCTGCCCCAGCCCTCCCCCCATGCCATGGTGGAGTTGGGCGGCCAAAAAACCTGATAAGGCATGGATTTCCCCATTGATATTGCCTTAATTCAGGCTCGAATTGACCTAATCAAGTTGTTGATGCGTGATCAGAATGTACTGATTTGCGTTTATCCGCGATTACTGCTGCTCAACCTGGTGCGCGAGTCGGCCCTGGGTTTGCCGCGATCCTCCGAACGGCAGTTGCATATGACTGCTTCCATGGCCGAGGGCCTGGCGGTATTGCAGCGGCAGTCCGGCAGCTTTTATATCTTTGCCACCGAGCATCTCAGTGATGGACTCGGCATGGAACTGATCCGTCAGGCCAAAGTTCTTAATCCAAAGCACCGATGTTTGTTGGTGCTCACCCATAACCATCAGGTGCTGGTGCAACAGGCCCTGGCGGCGGGGGCCGATGCGGTGGTTTTGGAGGAAAGTTTGGGGCGCACCGGCGCCTTGATTTTTGCGATGGAATGCCTCAGCAAGGGGCAGGGTTTTGTGGATCCCGCCTTTGATGGGCCCATCTGCACTGACCCTGTTTCAGGGGAGTTGGGCACCGCCCCAGGGGGGCTGACCCCTAGGGAGATCCAAATCCTGCAGTTGGTGGCCGAGGGTTTAAGCAACCGGGCCATTGGCGAACAGCTCCATATCGCCACCAGCACCGCCCGGGACCATGTGCGCGACATCCTGCGCCGTTTGGGGGTGAAAAGCCGGGCGGCGGCAGCGGTGGAAGGGCTGCGCCAGGGCTATTGCCGCTGAAAACCCTTCATTTGACGGATTGATGGGGCTGATCTGCTTCGCATAGAAGTTGTTTACTTTCCAATATCTGGATGACCCTCAC
>Ga0114981_10002954_pt1 | contig 10874 bp, 10 predicted proteins | sample S_140806_MF_Meta_FD_87028 | JGI IMG/M metagenome (GOLD analysis project Ga0114981, IMG submission 87028) | Freshwater microbial communities from Lake Simoncouche, Canada to study carbon cycling - S_140806_MF_MetaG | ecosystem: Environmental > Aquatic > Freshwater > Lake | place: Lake...
AACACCGATCAGGAATGTCATAAATGAGAAGAACGGCAAGAGAACTTGTCCACTAGCAAACATGTGGTGCGCCCAAACCGCGACAGAGAGTGCGGAAATGGCAATCGTTGCTGCGATCAAACCTTTATAGCCAAATATTGGTTTACGGCTAAAGACCGGCAAGATTTCCGTGGCAATACCGAAGAAGGGCAGTGCCAAGATATAAACCTCAGGGTGTCCAAAGAACCAGAAAAGGTGTTGCCACAACATCGCTCCACCATTTGCTGGATCAAAGATATGAGAACCGAAGAGTCGATCTGATTCGAGCGCCAATAAAGCTGCCGCTAAAGGTGGAAATGCTAGAAGTACAAGGATGGAAGTTAACAGTACGTTCCAAGAAAAAATAGACATACGAAACATCGTCATGCCGGGTGCACGCATTGTGAAGATTGTTGTAATGAAGTTAACGCCACCAAGAATTGTTCCGAGACCAGATACAGCAAGACCGATCACCCAAAGGTCGCCACCGATTCCTGGGGAATACGTTGAGTTAGCAAGCGGGGCGTAAGCGGTCCAACCAAATGATGCCGCTCCCCCTGGAGTCAAGAAACCTGCAACAGCGGTAAGGCTTCCGAAGAAGAAGAGCCAAAAAGAGAGCATATTTAATCGAGGGAAAGCCACGTCTGCGGCGCCGATCTGCAAGGGCATGATGACGTTGGCGAAACCGACGAAAAGCGGCGTTGCAAACATAAGCAACATGATGGTGCCGTGCATCGTAAAGATTTGGTTGTACTGCTCGTTGCTTAAGAACTGCATGCCCGGACGTGAAAGTTCTGCTCTTAGAGCCAGTGCTAGCAAGCCGCCGACTAAGAACCACGCGAAGGTGGTCATTAAGTAGAGATAGCCAATCGTTTTGTGGTCAGTCGAGGTTATCCACTTGACGAAATTTTTACCTTTAGCTGATGGCGCAACTGAGGCAACATCTATGGTCGGACGTTCTGCATAAGTTGTCATGCCGCACTCACCTTCAGGGTTTCTAGATAAGCCTTATATTCGGTTGGAGTTACTACTTTTACGGTGAAGAGCATCTGAGAGTGATTGCGTCCGCACAAAATGTTGCAACGTCCCGGATAGCTCCCTAATTTATTTGCCGTGAACTCAAGGCTATTTGTAACGCCAGGTAAGTTTTGCATCTGGATCATGAACGCTGGAATCCAAAACCCATGAACTACATCGTTTGAGGTAATTGTGTAGCGAACTTTTTCACCTAGTGGAACTACCAGCGTTGGTGGATTTGCAGGAGTTCCTGTCACAAGCGCCTTCGGTCCTGCTTCTGGATACCCGAACTGCCAAGACCACTGAAAACCATCAACGGTGATCTCGTGGGCATAAGTTGTAGTTTTCTCAACGATCTCATTTTGCTTTACCGCTGTGAAGTAAAACAGAACCGCGACAATGATAAATGGAATGATTGTGTAGGCGACTTCCACAGGCACGTTGTATTGAGTCTGCTTTGGAAATTCACCTTTACTTGCATTCGCACGATGAAAGATTGCTGGCCAGATAATCAAAATCAAGGTGAAGACGCCAACTACGCCACCGGCAATCCATGCACCTTGCCAGAGAGAAAGTGAAACATCATTAACACTTGAAAGACCTTCTTCAAAACCTAGCCCCGAGACCTGTGCACATCCAGTTAAGAGCAGTGCAAGCGGTGCGAGCAGCAGAGCGCTCCATCGCGCTGGGCGACGTTCTTTGGCGGACATGAGCCCAAGGATAGTGCTGTATTTCCCTCATGCGCGCATTGGCTAGTAGCGTTCGCGGGGTGGTTCCAGTCACAGGAAATTTTCAGTCCGAGACAGCACTCAATCCGCTGGCTCAGGAAGCGATGCTCTCTGCCATCGAATCCGGATGGGCGGATCCCAAAAAAATAGGCCAGCATCCAAGTAAGGCTGCGATTTTACGCAATGGCGCAATCGAGTCGCTGGCACATCACCTTGGACTATCTCCAGATCAGATTGAAATTACGGGTGAGGTGGGACTTAGCTACTTTCTTTCAGTGGGCGGATTGCTAGATGAGAATAAAAATTTATATTCTGGGGCGGGCGATCGCAGCGGCGTAATTGCAACGGTCAGATCGCACAAGGGCCCGCGGTTTGAAATTCCGTTGTCCAAAGATGGCAGATTAAATTTCTCAACTACAACTTTTGCCCCAAATTCGGTTCTGGCCTTTCAGTTAGGCAATGGCGAAAGTGGCGCAATAAACGAATTGCCAAGTGATATTCCCGAGGACTTATTGATTTCTGTAGATAGCACTGCAACCGGTGCGCGAGTTAAGTTGCCGGTCAGATGGGATAGCGCGTGTTTTGATTCGAGAACGTGGGATGGCCCAGCGGGGTTGGCAATAGTTGCGATCAATAGCGCCGCGCGATGGAACAACCCTCTCCCCCATATTTCTAGCGTTCGCCGCACCTATGGCACTTATTCATTGCCCTTGTTACTGGCTAGCGCCGTTGCGCTAGAAAATTACCGTCCTAGCGAGGAATTCACTCGTGAGCTAACCGCACGCTTTCGCACAGATATCGCTCAGGCACTTCCTGATGCGCAAATTGCTGGTGAACTGGAAAAATCCATGTCCCACTTAACTTCACTCGTGATTCCTGGAACCAACGGTGAAGAGTTGCTACGAGAACTTGACCGTCAGGGCTTTGCTGTTGACTCTGGTTCGGCGTGCACCGCTATGAACTTGCAACCAAGCCACGTCTTAGCGGCAATGGGGTTACCAACAGATGGAAACATTCGTATTGCAATCCATACCGAAACAACGCTTGAAGAAGTTACTGGATTGGTTAACGCTTTGGTAAGTGCGGTTCGATCTCAGCAGCAGCGCTAGCGCCGTAAGCAGCGCTAAATCTTTCTACAAATTCTGCTGAAGTAAATCTGTATTCCTGAGTTCCAGTAGTTTCAATTACATATGTAGCAATCATCGAACCTAACTGCGCACATCGTTCATGGTTTAGACCCCACGCCAACCCTGCCACGAAGCCAGATCTAAATGAATCGCCAACGCCAGTTGGATCAATCTTGGCTTTCTCTTTTGGGCATGTAACTTTTATCGTTTCACCTTGACGAGATTCAACTCGTGCGCCATCTGAGCCCAGTGTGACTATCCGGTGTTGGACCTGATCTAAAATCTCACCATCGCTCCAACCAGTTTTTTGAATTGCAAGAGCAAGTTCATATTCATTTAAAAATAGGTAGGTCGCGCCAGTAATTAATTTCTTGATTTCTTCACCGCTCATGCGCGCCATCTGTTGTGAAGGATCGGCGGCGATGGCAATACCTTGCTGACGCGCTATTTCAGAGTGGCGCAACATAGCTTCCGGATCATCAGGAGAAATCACAATCAGATCCAGCTTGCCGGTCTTTTCCATAATCGGCGATAGTTCGATATTGCGCGCCTCTGACATGGCGCCCGGAAAGAACGAGGCGATCTGATTAAGTTCGGTATCTGTTGTAACCATGAAGTGCGCAGTGTGCAGAGTCTTGGAAATCAAGACGTGTGAAGTATCTACTCCGTGACGAACCAACCAGGCATCGTAATCTGGCCAATCAATTCCTACGGCTGCGATCAATATTGGATTTAAACCGAGTGAACCCATACCGAATGCGATATTTGCAGCGCATCCTCCACGGCGAACTTCCAAGCCATCGACTAAAAAGGATAGAGAAACTTTTTCGAGAGATCCCGCGACAAGTGAATCCGTAAATTTGCCAGAGAAGGTCATTAAATGGTCAAGACCAACCGAGCCTGCTACACCAATTTTCATAGAGCTTTGATCTAGCTTTAAAGCTTTAGTTAAATGAATCTCCACAAGCGCAAGAACCCTGTGCTTGTGGATTATCGATTGTGAAGCCCTGCTTCTCGATCGTGTCTACAAAATCAATTGTTGCGCCCATTAGATACGGATCGCTCATCTTGTCGACAACAACTTTGACCGCACCGAATTCGCGCGCAATGTCGCCTTCTTGATTGCGATCATCAAAATAGAGTTGATAGCGAAGTCCAGAGCATCCGCCCGGCTGAACCGCAACGCGCAAGTACAAATCATCGCGTCCTTCTTGAGTAAGCAGAGCAGCAACCTTGGCTGCGGCTACATCAGTTAGGGCGATGGAAGTGCTGGTGGTTGTCTCAGTAGTCATGTGCCAAGCCTACCTTCCTATCCCCGTCGATGCGACAGCGGCGCCGAAAATGCGCGAGAATGTGGTCATGTCCACATCTGGCCCAGTCTCGCTAACTAACTTGCTTTTGTTAGGGCAAGGCAGTGACTTGAAATCTGAGCGAGGAGTCTCTTGCACTGGAGAGATGCCTGCTGCAAGTGACCCAGATTTAGTCGAGCGGGCTGTCGCTGCACGAGCTGCACTCGGAGATCGTGCGCTAATACTTGGTCACCATTATCAAAGAGATGAAGTAATCGCCTTTGCAGATATAACAGGTGACTCATTTAAATTGGCTCAAGCCGCAGCATCACAATCGCAGGCGGAATATGTAATTTTTTGCGGCGTTCATTTCATGGCCGAAAGCGCAGATATCTTAACTTCAGCCGTACAGAAAGTTATTTTGCCAGATCTTGCCGCAGGTTGTTCGATGGCTGATATGGCTACTGCAAATCAAGTCCAAAAGTGTTGGGAAGACCTGACATCGGTTGGAGTATCTGCAAAGACAATTCCAGTTACTTACATGAATTCATCTGCTGCTATTAAGAGTTTTACTGGAGAGCACGGTGGAACAATCTGCACATCTTCGAATGCCAAGAAGACCATGGAATGGGCTTTAAGCAAAGGCGAGAAAATTCTTTTCTTGCCTGATCAGCATTTAGGGCGCAATACCGCGGTACTTTCACTTGGTCTATCGCTAAGTGATTGCGTGATTTGGGATCCTTGGAAACCTATGGGCGGATTAACTCCTGAGCAAATTCGCTCGGCCAAAGTTATTCTATGGCGTGGCCATTGTTCAGTACATGGACGTTTTTCAGTCGAGTCAGTTAATGAAGTACGCAAACGCGTTCCTGGTGTACAAGTTTTAGTTCACCCAGAGTGTAAAAACGAAGTGGTATCTATCGCCGATGTTGTGGGCAGCACCGAAATGATTATCAAAACGGTTGAAGCATCACCCGCAGGAAGTAAATGGGCGATTGGAACTGAGTTGAATTTAGTTTCCAGGCTAGCAAAAGCCCATCCCGATAAAGAGATTCTTTTCTTAGATAAAACCGTCTGCTACTGCTCGACCATGAACCGTATCGACCTGCCCCACCTCGTCTGGACGATGGAATCACTTGTCGCCGGTCACGTGGTTAATCAGATCAAGGTAGCGGACGATGTAGCCCGATTCTCAAAGTTAGCGCTTGAGCAGATGCTCGCTCTATAGTTTGCGCCATGACGAATTCAGCAGATAGCTCTCAGAAAAAAGGGCGCCCAACTCCAAAACGCAAGGAAGCACAAGCTTCCGCAAAAGTTTCATCACTAGCTCCCGCGTCCTCGAAAGCCGAGAAGAAGCGCGCCAAAGATGCCGCTCGCAATGCCCGCATCGCACAAAGAGCGGCCTACTTGCGTGGAGATGAAAGTGCACTGCCGGCTCGTGATCGCGGAGTTGAAAAGAAATTCGTCAGAAACTTTGTGGATTCAAGGCGTTCAATCGGCGAATATTTCTTGCCGGTAATTGGTTTTGTTCTGGTTCTATCCCTAATCCCAATTGGGGCATTTGCAGTCGCGGGTATTGCCATTATGTATAGCGTGCTTCTTATATCTGTTATTGATGGCTTTTTTCTCTCCCGCAAAATTAAGAGTGAAGTAACAAAGCGTTTTCCAGATAAGAGCACAAAGGGCTTGGGTCTTTACGGTTGGTTGCGTTCGACGCAGATGCGTCGCATGCGCGCACCAAAGCCTCAGGTAAAGCCAGGAGACAAAGTTTAATTAGTCCTGAAACTGCTACGCGCGAGGATTTGGGCTTTTCGTCTCATTCGGATCAGTAGTTGGAATTGAGCCAAGGGCTTTATCAATCGAAAGCATTACATCCTTCGACAGTTTGACCCCTGACGCTTTCACATTCTCTTTAACTTGCGCTGGTTTGGTAGCACCCATGATGGCACTGGAAACATTTGGATTCTGCAGTACCCATGCAATTGCTAGTTGACCCATTGTCAGATCTACACTCTTTGCAATTGGCGCCAATTTCGCAACTGCTGTTAAGACATCATCACGCATCCATCGCGAAATCATGCCAGCACCAGATTTCTTATCTGTAGCGCGCGATCCGGCTGGCGGTTTCTTGCCCGGTAGATATTTTCCAGTGAGAACTCCCTGCGCCATGGGCGACCAAACAATTTGCCCGATTCCTTCTTTCGCACTTAGCGGTGCAACTTCACTTTCGATAACTCTCCAGAGAGCCGAGTACTGTGGCTGGCTTGAAACAAAACGGTTGTAACCCTTGGCATCTTGAATGCCTAGCGCCTGACTAATCTGAGTGGCGTTCCATTCTGAAAAACCGATGTAATGAACTTTGCCAGATCGAATCAAATCATCGAAGGCGCTTAGAGATTCTTCCAGCGGTGTTTCATAGTCATAGCGATGCATCTGATACAGATCGATGTGATCGGTCTGTAGTCGCTTCAGAGAAGCATTGCAAGATTCGATGATGTGTTTGCGCGAAAGTCCGCGATCGTTCTTGCCAGATCCTGTTGGCCAATAAACTTTTGTGAATAATTCATAAGATTCTCGTTTAATGCCTTTGAGCGCCTTGCCGAGAACTGATTCTGCTTTAGTTGCCGCGTAAACATCGGCAGTATCAAAAGTAGTTATCCCTAAGTCGTAAGCGGTACGTACACACTTGATAGCCGCATCTGATTCGACTTGCGAGCCATGTGTAATCCAATTTCCATAAGAAATCTCAGAAACATACATTCCTGAACTGCCGAGGCGTCTATATTCCATAGCCAAAACCATACCTTGCCAGTCAAGTGGCGCGTGGTGAGTTGCCACCGGGTCAGCGATATGGTTTGGTTCGCAGGTAAGGCATTAAGGTAAACAATTGAATATCTAGAGCTTTCTTTTAGGGGAAGTCGGTGAAAATCCGACGCTGACCCGCAACCGTAAGAGCACCAAAGGTGCTTAAGTCGGATTACCTAATTGAAAAGTGGATTTAGACCAACACCCGCCGAGGTTTGCGGGGCGTAGTCACAAGAAAAGTATTTTTATACTTTATTTGCTGCTACCCCTGTGGGACTCTTTAAATTCGAGAGGCTACACAATCAAAATGCAGTTTAATTTCAAATCTAGAAAAAATATAACGACAGCCGCGATTCTTGTTATCGCATTTTCAAATTTATTCTTCGCATACAGCGCCAACGCAGCGGATAAAGGATGGCGCTATTGGGGTTACTACCAGGCTGCTCCTGGTGCAAAGGCTTGGACGGCTGCGATGACTGGACCAACAGTTGATATTAAAGATGGAGCGGTCGAAGGTTGGTCATTTGTATTTAGCGCTGATGACATTCCATCGATTGCACCTTCGGTAAAACCAGATTTCCAAGCAATTTGCGGCAAGACGAAGTCAGATAAAGATACAAAGCGAATTGCGCTGGTGATTGATTTCGGCTCCAAGGCATATGCGCCTAAGAGTGAAAAGGTGAAATCGACGATAAAAACTTGCGTAGTAACGGCTAAAGAATCACAGGGCATTGATGTCCTGGGCATGGTTGTTAAGGTGCGCTCCAATAAGAGCGGGTTAATCTGTGGACTAAATGGTTACCCAGCCAAAGAGTGCGGGGTTGAAATTTCAACGCCAGCATCATTGAAGAAATAGTTTGCCTGTATGAAATCGCTGCATCCGCTTACTTGGTGGATCTGGTCCATGCTCATTGTTGGTGCAGTTATTGCAAGCAATAGCGCATGGGTAGCCGGATTCGCGATTGCGGTTGCAGCGATTTCAGTACATCAATTCGCAGAAGATGCGCCTTGGGCAAAATCTTTTTGGTTCTCGCTCCGGCTTGGGGCGATAATTTTAGTTATTCGTACCGTGGTTGGAGTCCTGATAGGTGTTCCTATTCCAGGAACCAAGTTGTTCAGTGTTCCGATTCTGCCTCTACCAAGTTGGATTGCCGGAATACGAATTGGTGGCGTAGTAACACAAGAGCGATTGCTCTCTTCGATTCACGAAGGTCTTATTATTATTGCGGTCATTTGCTTATTTGGCGCAGCAGTATCACTGACAAGCCCACATAAACTTTTACGAGTTACCCCAGTTGTCATCTACGAGTTTGGAGTCGCAACGGTTATTGCGACCTCCGCTCTTCCGCAATTGGTGCAGAGCGTGGGACGAATTAGGCGAGCAAGAACACTTCGCGGGGATGAAAAACCATCATGGCGTTCTATCGCTATTCCGTTGCTTGAAGATTCCCTCTCGCGATCTTTGGAACTAGCCGCAGCCATGGACTCTCGCGGCTACGGCGTTAGTCGCAAGAGATCTAGATATCGCCCAATTCCGTGGCAACAGATCGATTCCGCAGTTGTCACTAGTGCACTGGTCGCGCTTGCTTTAGTTTTGGTAGTGCGCTGATGATTAATTTTTCTAACGTATCGCTTATCTACCCTACCTCGACAAAAACCATTTTAGAGGACCTCTCATTTTCCATTATGGAAGGAGAGCTAGTTCTAGTAATCGGATCAACCGGAACCGGCAAGACATCGTTACTGCAATTGATAAACGGGTTGGTTCCCCATCACACCGGTGGAATCCTGGCTGGCGATATCACTGTCGATGGAATTTCAACTAAGTTAGTTCGCCCTGGAGAACTTGCTCATTTAGTGGGAATTGTTGGGCAGAATCCAGCACAAGGATTTGTTACCGACACCGTCGAAGAAGAGTTGGCCTTTGGAATGGAGGCGCTCAACCTCGCCCCGGATTTAATGCGAAAGCGTGTCGAAGAAATTTTGGATTTATTGGCACTAACTCATTTGCGTAATCGCGCAATTTCTACTCTCAGCGGTGGAGAACAGCAACGAGTTGCCATAGGTAGCGCACTGGTAATGCATCCAAAAGTACTTGTTCTAGATGAGCCAACTAGCGCCCTTGATCCCATTGCAGCCGAGGAAGTCTTATCGATTCTTCATAGACTCGTTCATGATTTAAGCCTCACCGTTGTCATTGCCGAACATCGCTTAGAACGCGTAATTGGATTTGCTGATCGCATTATTCATATCGCTGGTGATGGCAACGCCAAAATAGATCTGCCTGAAATCATTCTTAAAGAGGCAGATATCGCGCCTCCTATTGTGCATTTAGCCAGAGCATTGGGACTCTCTGACGTTGGACTGAGCGTTCGCGATGTCAGGAGAATGACAGAGACCATCAGGGATACTGGCAAAGATGTTGAAAATGTTTTGCCCGCTCTTGGTGATGAAAAAATTCTGGCAAAAGGTTTGACCATTAAATATGGCTCAAGCGTTGTATTAAAGTCGCTAAACGTTAGCGCGCGAGCTGGCGAAATTGTGGCGTTGATGGGTCGCAACGGTGCTGGGAAAAGTTCGCTACTGACCACACTCGTTGGACTGCAGAAGCCAACTTCTGGAACATCTCACATTTGCGGAAAGGCCTCGACTGATCTGAAAGGAAAAGTTCGTCGTGAGATAGTTGGATTCATTCCGCAAGAACCTAGCGATCTGCTTTACGGTCAAAGCGTTCTTGGCGAGTGCGATCAAGGCGACAAAGATAATCAAATCGCACCTGGAACTACATTTGCACTGCTGCAAAGAATTGTGCCTTCGGTAAGCCCCGATACACATCCACGTGATTTATCAGAAGGTCAACGCTTAGCCCTTGCGTTGTCAATTGTCTTATCCGCACAACCCCAAGTCTTAATACTGGATGAGCCAACTCGCGGTTTGGATTATCAATCCAAAGCCTTGCTTATGGGTCTGCTGAAGAATTTTTCAAAAGAGTTAGGGCGTTGCGTAATGATTGCAACCCATGATGTTGAACTTGTAGCCGAACTAGCCGATCGAGTCATTTTCCTCGCAGACGGTGAAATTGTTGCTGATGGTCCGACTCTGGATATTTTGCTCTCGTCCCCGGCTTTTGCACCCCAGGTCGCAAAAGTGATGTCACCACGGCGTTGGTTAACGGTTTCAGATGTGATTGCTGCGATGGAGTCGTGATGCTTAAAACCTCTGATATCTATCGTTTCTCGCGTAGATCGCAATTCACACTTCTTGCTGTCTCTATTTTTACCTTAGCCGGGTTTACTTGGCCATTCTTTGCACCCGATCAAAGTTCGGCACGGTTTGCGCAATATTTTTTCTGGATCGCCATCCCATTCACATTCCTTTTACTGATTGCGCAATTGAGTGATAAAAGCCTCGATGCAAAATCGGTTGCGCTACTTGGAATGTTGGCCGCGCTGATTGCTGCACTTCGACCTTTAGGTGCTGGAGCAGTCGGTATAGAGCCCATGTGGTTTTTATTAATTTTGGCAGCGCGTGTTTTTGGAGGCGCCTTTGGTTTTCTCCTTGGTGTTCTCGCGATGCTCGCTTCGGCCTTACTTACTGGCGGAATGGGACCCTGGTTGAGTTATCAACTATTCGCTGCCGGAGTTATTGGTTTGCTAGCTGGCTCATTATTCAAGAGCCTTAGAGGCAAAGCCGAACTCGTTTTGCTAATAGCGATCGCAATTTTTTCATCTTTGAGTTATGGACTGATGATGGATCTACAATTTTGGCCTTGGGCAATCGGAACCAATACGCAATTTTCATTTATTCCGGGTGCTGATTTATCAATAAATCTGCGCCGCTTTATTACTTTTCATTTTCTTTCGGCGATGGCGTGGGACATCCCACGAGCA
>Ga0114981_10002960_pt1 | contig 10866 bp, 12 predicted proteins | sample S_140806_MF_Meta_FD_87028 | JGI IMG/M metagenome (GOLD analysis project Ga0114981, IMG submission 87028) | Freshwater microbial communities from Lake Simoncouche, Canada to study carbon cycling - S_140806_MF_MetaG | ecosystem: Environmental > Aquatic > Freshwater > Lake | place: Lake...
CGGCGCCTCCCTCATGGACTTCGCGGACGACTCCTACTACCAGCCCGGGATGCATCTAGGCCTGCCCGCATTCGCCCCCCTCAACGCTACCAATCTCTGGACCCGGGACGCCCAGATCAAGAAGCAGTTTGAGCAGGGCGCAGCGGGCACCACGCACCAGCCGGACGTCTTCACGCTGCCGAGGGACCACGACGTGGCGCAGCAGCCCATGCTCGCCCCATGCGAGGACCTGGACTTCCTGATGAACAAGTTCCAGCACGACGTGTGCTCCATCATGGGCGTCCCTGAGGAGATGGTGCACTCGCAGGCCAGGGGCGGGCAGGAGACCGTGCGGAAGACCATGGCGTCGGGGCGCATTTTTTCCTCGAATATGGTGGAGGTGTGCAGGCAACTGCAAGAACTCCTGCGGCAGGTGTACAAGCACATCTACGGCAAGGACAACGTGGAGTTCATCCTGCTGCCCATGCCGCGCCTGGAGGTGGAGAGCGTGGCCGACATGAAGATCCTCTTTGAAATCGGCGCCTTGACCCCCGACATGAGCCTGCAGCTCTCGCACATCATGCTGGGCGAGGACATCGAGAACAAGCGCAGGAGGATCCAGCTCGAGCGCGGCGCCAACGGGGCGCAGCAGGCCAACGGTGGCGCGAATGGAGATAAAAAAACCATGATGACCCCCGACGAGCTCCAGGCAGTCAAAGGCGGCAAAACTGGCGGCGGAAGCAACTGGGGGAAAAAGGAAGGCAAGAACGACAAGGCCGAGAAAAAGGAAGGCAAGAACGACAAGGCCGAGAAAAAGGAAAAGTAAAAGGAAAAGAAAAAAGACTGACGGAGTACAAAAGAGCCCTCAACCCAAATAAAACAAAAATAAGTAAATGATGAGCTTCACGTCTGACCAACTCGCCACACTCCAGAGGGCGCTCGCTAGGCCCATGCCCGACCTGGAGCCGCCGCCTAGCATGAGCCGCGCACATCTGCCCGCCACCGCCAAGCAGACCCCGCAACCTCAGCCTCCTTCACAGCTGCAGCAGCAGCAGGCTGTTTTCGTGCACGTCCAGCCCAAGCCAGCGTCCCAAGAACCCTCAGCCACACAGTCGGCCAAAAAGAGCATCCCGCTCTCCCCACTCGCCGCAGCCTACCTCGCCGTCGCGGTGACGTCGGCGTTGGTCTCCCTCGCGAGGCCAGACCGCACGCTGGACGCGGCGCTCCTCGCGTCGCCCCTCCTGTCCGTCGCGCTTGCAACACACGCGCTGGCGCTCCCCTCTGACCTCATCGCACAAAGGGCACTCGCGGGGGCATGCGCACTTTGCTTTCCAGCCGCGCTCTGGCTGGGTCACTCCGGTGCCATTTGGGTGGCATGCATGGGCCTTTCCGGATTCTTCCCCATGTCCATGCCGCGCGGCCTCCTCCGCGGCGCTGCGGCGGTGGGATTCGTGGCCGTCCTGGCCGCCGGCGGGATCCTCCTGCTCATCCCGACTCCGCTGGGCGCCCACGCCAGAGTTGTATGGGGCGTGATCCTCGTGACTCTGTCCATCCAGTCCGTGATCGCCACGGGCCGCCTCCGGGGCCAGCGCATGCGGGTGGTCGTGTCCGACCCTTTGCCGTGAGCGCGCGCCCCCTTTTGCATTGTGGGCTAATAAAGAGGCCAATCATTGAATTGAATTAACAAAACAAAAAAAATGCCGAGATGCTGCGACCCCTCGCCCGACGACTTCACCCCGTGCTACGCCAGCGTGCTCGTCGCGGGCGGTTCCGGATGCCAGCTCCGCGACGCGGTGGAGGCCATGGAAGACTCGTCGTCCATCTGCCCGTGCGCCACGGCATGGTGCACATCATGCCGGCGCGTCTCAGCCATCACGTCGACCAGGGGGCGCTTCCCGACGGCGTCCGCGCACCTGGCGCACGTCCTCGTGGCGCGGTCGGCGATGGAAAGAACAATGTCGGCTGCCGCGAACCCCCCACCGAGATCATCCGCAGTGGAAAATTCCGCAGAGATGGGCGCTATTTAAACGCGGCGGCGCGTGTACAGCAGCACATCTCTTTCCATGAGTGGTGATTTTAGCAGCAAAGAAACGTCTTTGGACGAAACCAACACAGGTGGCGGCGGCGGCCCCGGCGAAGCCCCGCCTGCTGGTGAGGCCAACACAGGCGGCGGCGGCGGTGGCGACAATACATCCCCCAGCGACGAGAGCCTTGTCAGCCATCTTGCTGGTGGTGCTACTGGAGATGTGGTGAAGCAAGCCATGGAATATGCCCTTGCGGTTCGGGCCGCCAGGAATTCCGAACTCATGAACAAAGTGAATGAAGAATCAAACGATGCACTGGTCAAGGCAGCAGCTCTTCTGACCAAGTTCACCTCTGACATTAATAGCCGGGGACTTGGTCACGTTCTTAAGATAGATAAGATGACGGCGGGCATGCTCGGTCCTTTTCACACGGCTGTCCTGGGTAACCTGGAGGGCCGCGTGTTTTCGCTGTCCATTAACGAGGTTTCCCTGCCGAGAGGGCTTCTCAACGAGTTTGATTTTCTCAAAGGGCTTGTGAGGGCATCTCATAAACCCGACTCTGAAGTGGTTGTGATCAATCATGTGAAGGTAGGGATGATGGACAAATTCACGGTTGTCCCAAAGGAACACTTTTTGAAGTTTTTCAACAGGAAGTTTCTTGGTATTGCCGACAAGAGTACCCCTGCCGCAATCTGCGCACTTGCGATGACGGAAATTGTCGAGCAGCATCGCATCGTCTTTTCACTTTTTCCATTGACTGGCACCCCCTTTAAGCAGCGGGAAATTTGGAAGAACGTCGATATTTACATCAAGGGACTGGTGAACATGGAGGAGCCAGCGCCGGCCAAAAAAACGCCAGCGGACGACGAGGTGGGCGGCGCCGCGCCTGCGCCTCCCGATGTCCCACCCGCGGCGGGAAGCGCGGTAGATGGTGGGGTTTCTCCGGCACGAAAAGGGAGGGGGAAAAACAAGGCCGAAAATAAGCGTCAATGTTTTCAGGAGATTTGTGAGAGGCGAGCCCGACAGGATGAAGAACAACGGACTGCACGCAAACAGGCCGCCGCGGCTGCGGCTGTGTCCCCTGTGCGCGTTTTGACGGCGGAAGAGCTCGTGCGTACCGTCGCGAAAGCTGGCCCTGCCGTTGCCGCCGCCGCATCAGACGCAGCTGTTTCGGAGGCTGCGGCGGCCACAAAGGTCCAAGAGGAAAGGAAGTCCAAGAGTCTCAAGCGGGCAGAGTTGAGGATGGCGCAGATGGCCAAAGCTCTCGTGAGCCCCCATAGCGCCAAGCTGCTCAACGGGACCCTCATGCATAAGGATCCTAATCTCGCGTGCGTGGAAACCTTTTTGAACGGTCTGCAAGACCCCAATTTTAAGAAGTGGTGCGGAACCAAGGAGGATTGGCTGGATCAGCTCGAAATCCTCGGGAAGAAATTCAAGGCGAAAAAGAGCATCCCCGCCAAAGTCGGAATGTTCCTTTGCTCGGAGAGGGTGAGGGAAGTCTCGGAAGACTTCAATTCCGATTGGAGGGACCTCAAAGAGGAGGTCGCGGACCTCATCAACGATCTCATGATCAGGTCTGACGGACTTGACCCTCTCAGCGCGTATGGCAAACATCTCAGATCAATCAACTCCGTGAAACTTTGCTCGTTTTACTTGAAGCTCGCGAGGTTTACCCCCGTGGTGGATGTTCTCGCGCAGTACTTCACTCCGCTATTCGAGAACTACCCCAAACCCAAGCCGGTGGCCGAATCAGGCGAGGACCTCATGGCGCGGGTTCTGCGCGAGCTGAAGACGGCCATCGCCATGGTGCCAGCGCGCCTGACCCCCAATGATCAACATGGGAAAGGGGCAAACATCAAACGCATCATGGATGTCCTCGGCGAGCTTCTGGGGTGCGTGCTCCGTTCCCCATCCGTCCTTGATTTCATCGGGGTCGCTGCATTGTACCTTCAGATGAAGTCCGTCCCGGAAATCTCCCGCTTTATCAACATGTGGGTGTTCGAGGCCCTGCTGGCTGGCACTGACACCAACAGGGTGGCGCTCGTGAACCTTGCCGACGACTTCGTCAAGCCAGACACCGTGCTTTACGGGCACTCCTGGTGTCCGCACCCGGATCTTCTGGACGCATTGGTGTTGCCAGTCTCTTTGGTCGTCCCCAAACTTGATGACGAGGACGAGGACCACGCTGATGAGCCCAACGACGACTCGGCCGACGAGACCGGCGATGGGGAACCTGAGAAGGGGCCCGCCGTCGCCGTTGCCGCCGCTGCCGTCGACGGTGGGCAGGCGACTCCTGCTGTTGATGTTGAGCCACCACCCTCAACCCAGCAGAAGAAAAAACGCAAGACTGTGAGTTCCGAGGCCGGCGAATCCTCGTCTGGACTACGCCGCGGCACGCGGGTTCGCACGCTCAGCTTGCTCGGGCGGGATTTCGACATGAGCTAAAGCCTACAGCCCCTTGTTTGTGACCTCCTGCTTGCCCCGCACACATCTCCGCACATTTCCACGCTTGTGATCGAAAAATACAAAAACGCCCTTTGCGCAAATCCATCTGCGTCCCCAGCGCCCGTATTTAGCCCCCGCTCGATTGTTTGATGTGAGAGGGAATGCCAGAGGACGCGCCGTTTCCCGTCGAGATTCCTAGCGGGGAAAGCCTGGTGGAGGCGTACAACGCGGTGTTTTCGATAAAAGGGGGCGCCCCGCTGTTGAGGCCAGGGGCGCACGTAGAGTACGTGGAGGACCTGCTCAGACGGCTCGTGGGGGCAAACCCGTGGCGCCCGCTAGATTTGGCAGGAGTGCGGGCCATGCCAGAGGGCAAACTCCTCCAGATTTTGTTCAAGGCCGTTGCGGGAAACTTCATATCCGGCCCGAGCGCGCTCCGCAGCGACGTGTGCCGTCTCGAGGCGGACCAGGTCACAGGCACCATCGAGGTCACGCGGGACGGCGGGGACAACGAGGTCGTCCTGACCGTGATCTCGCTGATCCTGCTGTGCGTGCTGGCGGTAATGATGTACCGGCGCGAGCAGCAGGTCGCGCTTGAGAGTGCCGCTGCGGCGGCCGAGGGGGGCGGCAAGGACAAGGGGGCGCCGTGAGTGCGAGGCGGGCGGATATAAAGGCGCGTGGGAGGATTTGCAAGCGATCGGGCCGCGGATGCCGTACACCATATCTGAGGAGGCATACACGCATTTGCGAGCTGATATCGCGGACGTCAGCGAAAAGCTTTCTACATCGAATTTTATAAAAACAATCAACCTCGGAATCGGATTAGCCATCTTTATCACCTGGATTTTGTTTATTATAGCGTACTTTTTGTACGCTATAATAAATCACTGTCTTTCTGAAGACACAATGGTTATCAGCATTCCCAGACAATTAATTTTGGGCGTCGTGTTGATGTACGTGCTCTCAACAATTGAATTGAGTATGCTCTGCACATTCGGGAACCAAAATGTGCTATCGCTGCAGGGGGAATGCACCCTATTTAAAACGGGGTGGGGTGGCAAACAAGAAGAAGGAGGCAAGATGCCATCGCTGGGGAACATCGAGGCCAAGCTGAATGAGCTCGTGAAGATGCACGCCGACAAGGCCGAGGCGGCCAAGCCCAAGGAGCCCACGCAGGAGGAAAAAGACGAAGAGCGCCTCAGGGAAATCGAGGCCAAAATCACGGACCTCGTGGAACTTATCCACACGGGGACCACGCGCGACTCCGCAGACGTCGAGGTCGACGATCACAGAGATCGGGTCAAGTCGGGCAAGGGCGAGCCCCGGCCGCTGCTCAGGGTGTTCCACGACCACGGCGGGAAGCGGATAGCGACGACGAGGAGGACGCAGGTTTGTTTTTGAGGTGTATTTAAGGCCGCGCGTTTGCGATGCCCTGTTAGTAAAATGGAAGAAAGGATGGATCAACTGCGGTCGTGCTTGATGGAGAGGTTTTCTTTGACCAAAGAGAGAACCATCTTGATTGTAAAGGAGTTTGATATAATCAGCCCTAGAGCGTATGTGGACTGTCAAACCAGGATAGATGAAGTCGGAACCAGGCTTCATGCGCTTTCATACGAAATCCCGCGGCTAACCGCCCAGCTGCGCGCCGATCTCAGCAATCCCACGGCCCTCCCGGATGTGCCGAGTGATGACCAAGCAACCCCTATCGCCGCAGAGCAAGATGCACCTGGCGAACTCCCTCAAGGCGCGGATCCGGGTGGGGAAACACCCGCAGGACCTTGAGCACGCCCTGCACATCCACGTCCGAGAGCAGGTCGAAATCCTGGAGCGGCAGCTGGAGCGGGTCGGCATGAAAGGGGGCCCGCAGGACGACTCCTGATATAAACGCGGGCTGTCCCTGTACCCAAGTAAAAAAATGCGCCTGCGACTCACCGCCGGGCAGGGGTGCTACCTGCACGGCTGGATGGCGCCCAAGCAAACCCTCAGCTGGCAGGACGTGGTCTCAACCCCTACATTAACCCTCACGAAATTGCTCTCTGCAAATCTCTCCCCCGGCGCGCTCCACCAGCTGCAGCCCGACGCGTCCGCGTGGCTCAGGGCGGGCCGCATGACATTCTCCGAGTGCCCGCTCATGGTCGACCCGTGGGGCGCCCACCCGGTGCGGGACTTCGGGGCGGACCTGGGCGACATAGCCGGGCAGCGGTGGCCCGCGGAGTTGATGCAGCGCATGGGGGTCACGTACCAAGACCTGAAGGAACTCGGATTGACCCCCGAAGGGATGGTTTTGTTCACGCACATCACGCTGCACGGCTGGGCCCAGCTGGGCCTCACCCGAAGCGACGTGGTGCACGTCCCCGAGACGGTGTTCGCGCGGCTGTTTCGCATGACGAAGGCGGACGTTTTGAGGTCTCTCAAGCCATAATTTATGTTTTTATTAATAAAAAAATCGTCAGAGTGCCTGGCGGCTGATCCGGATATCCACCCTCTCGCGGGGCCTGGCCGAGCACAGAGCCACGGCAAACACGCGGTACCAGTCGTAGAGCCTCGGCTGGTTGTCGTCGCGCTTGAACGGCTTGATGAGCCCCACCACCTTTTCAGTGCCCTTCTTCTGGCCGTACTGCTGGTCGTAGAATTGCTTGCGCAGCACTGTGTCCTTTTCCTCCTTGAACGGGTCGAGCCCGGCCGGGTCGACCCGGAGGCTGCCGTGGATATCACCCGGAGCCTGAAACTTGATGTCCTTGCGCCGCCCGTCCCGCGTGAAGCAGTCCCGCTCGAACGGCCAGTACCACTGGATCAAATCCCCGCAGAACACGTCGAAGTCCCCGTTCAGCACGGTCCGCAGCCCGCCGATCATCACGCTCGTCATGGTATCCCCGCAGTGCGCGTGGGCCCACCCCAGCGTGTTGGAGTACCCGATCGTCACGAAGTCGTGGATCTTCTGCACGTGTGGCTCAAACGGCATCTGCAGCGACCCCGACGTCGGCTGCTTGAGGTATCCCTTTGGGTTTCCCGGCATGGGCGTGAAATCGGCGCTGTTGGCGTTCTGGAACTTCGTGAGGATCTCGTTTCGAACAGGAATGCTCGTGGCGTTGTGGTACATGAGCTTGATCAGCTTCTCCACGTCGCTGGGCTCGTCGCCCTCTGCCTCCACCAGCTGGCCCAAGTTGCTCACCACGCGGGGGTAGGCGTTGTTCTGGAACTTCTTCGTCATGCTGTCCTTGGCCCATGGCTTGCCCACGCCAAGGACCAGCTCGTCCTTGTGCACGCAGTACCGGAACTTGTTCCGGATCAGCTCGTCGGACTCGTTGTTCTTCACGAACTTCGTCATGTGGTCCTGCGACACCCGGCACTGCTGGATGTGCTTGCAGGCGGAGTCGAGGCTCGTCGAGGTCGAGGACGCAAGGCTGGGCGTGTTCCCCAATTGGCTCATCGCTGGTGTCTTTCATCGCGGCACACTCTGGGGCTTAAATATGCTGGGTTGCACCAGGCGATAAACTATCCGGGGATTTGGCCTCGTCGTCAGAGTCCCTCTTCCATCAAACCGGTTTTGAGCATGATCGCCGTGTACGCCACCCCGGCGAGGGCAAGCACGAACAGGCTCGCCCACAGGGACGCCCTGGGGTGTGCGTGCCTCCGGATCACCACAATAAACCCCGACATGCTCTGCGCGTGCGCCAGGCAGCTGACCTCGCACTCCGGGAACCTCGCCCGCACCAGCCCGGCCTGCGCGTCGCCCCAGCTAGGCGTGTCGTAGAGTATGATGGTGTGTTCGTCCCGGATGATGACCCTGCCCCCAAACCTGTCCGTGCACAGGATCTCGCGGAGGTACCTCTGGACGGGCTCCATGATGATGCGTATTGGAATTTTTGCGCCAGCGCTTTTAATAGATATTCGCGGCGCTTGAGGGTATTTTAGCGCTGGCCGCGTGACCCCTCTCGAAAAAATACAATTCTGTGCCAGATGGCGGCCGCGGAAAACGCCAGAGAACTCGACTCTTTATTGATCGGCAAAATTTTCATGCCCATCCGCAACGCCGTGCCGTGGCAGTCCACGGACCCCATTCGCTTCATCGACGTGTCCCCGCCATTCCCGCCGCCCAAGACGTTTGTGCGCAAGCGGCGTCCGTACGCGGCGATCGTTTTTTAAGGATCCAGGTCCGCAAACAGCATCTTGGACATATCCGCCGACCTGTAGATCTGCATGATCTCCGCCACGACCTTCAAGTACACAGTGACCGTCCTCACGTCGATCAGGGGGCTCCCGTCCTCAGCCCGCGTGAGGACCAGCTCCTGCAGCGACTCCGCGAGCTCCAGCAAATTCCTCAAGATCTGCGCCACGCGGATGGAGGGGTGCAGCACGTGCTTGCTGATGTGGTTCAGGATGTCCTCGATCCCCGGCGGGGCGTCCTCAAGCACACTTGCGATGGCCTGCTGCGCCGTCATGTGCTCGTGCAGATGCGCCGCCATCTCCAGCGGCGTCACGCTGTGCGACTTCTCCACCAGAAACGAGTGGAAGTTGCGCACGTCCTCCGTCGTGCAGTTCTCGCACAGCCAGCACCTCTTCTGCCCCCCTTGGCGACTGCTGGGCTGCGGCTGCAGTTGTTGCGGGAAGTCCTCGCTGTCGGCTATGGACGAGGCCATTTCTGTAGACTTTTTTCAGGAAGTGCGCGTGTCCTGATTAAATACGCCCCTCGTCTATTAATGCGTCTCCGCGCGCGCCGACAACGCAATATGTCCCTCACGCTCATCGTGGACACCATGATGTCCACCGGGCAGCACTTCTCGGTGGACACGCGGAGCTTGCGCGACCTCGCCGCGAAAATGGCCATCCTGAGCTTCAAGTACGTGGACAGAAGGTCCCTGTGGGAAAGAGTGTTCCCGTCGGCGTTTGTGGACTGGCCGCTGGTCAAGCCCGACCTGAACACGCTAGGCGACATGCACATGTGGCTGCCTCTTTTGGAATTGTGCACGTGGGAAGGCGTCGAGAGGCATGAGTCCGCCCACCCCCCGCTCGGAAACATGCGGAGGGCCATGCGCGCGGCGAGCCTAGACACGGGGTCCTGGACCCTGCCTTGCCAGCTCCTGATCCTCCAGCTCCTCCATGGGGTGCCCTCCCTGCAGGCCTTCCAGGTGATGACGTGTCGGTCCCACAAGAGGGACACCCACGCCCAGTGCGCGCTGCTCCTCGCCACACTCAGCGACACCCCGCAGATCCCCGCAGCGTGCGAGGCGGCGCTCGCCGTGGTCCTCGGCGAGTGCATGAGCGTCGACGTGGCCAAGCTCGAGTCCCACCTGCGCGCGTCCCAGTCCAGGCGACAAGACCTCTCTGCCGCGCTCAAGCAGAAGAGCATGGGGTCCTTCCACGGCAGGCCCAGGCTCAGGGACCTGGCCATCCCCACAGAGGAGCAGAAGGCGCAGCTGGACAGCGCGCACGGCACGTGGGAGTCGTACTCTGGGTTCTGCCAGCTGCATCAGTTCCCCAACGTCCTGTCCGAGACCGTCAAGAGCCGGCTGTACTTTCTGGCCGCGCAAACAAATTGGGACTGGCGCCCGCACGTCCAGTCCGTCCTCAGGCACGACGGCGACCTCTGCGAGCGGGTGGGCCAGTTCCCCGTCTCCCTTCCGGACCTCCGCGTCCTCCGCCAGTGCGTGGAAGGCCTGCGCATGGACGGCACCCCCCCGTTTCAGGAGATGACAGACTTCAAGAACAGGTGCTTCCTGAGCTTCCCGATCAGCCTCTCCCAGCGCATGGACCTCACCCAGGTCCTGAGGCTCTACGTCTGCGCCTACCAACCCACCGCGCACTGGAAGAGCATGTGGAAGATGCAGGTCAACCTGCTGTCCCCGCAGATCATCAAGGACTGCGAGGCCTTCGTGGCCGCCAACCCATTCGCCGCTGGGCCGTTTATGCAACTCATGCTGAGCTAGTCGTCGCATGGGACTTAGCTTTTGGGGCTGCATCAGGGGTATTTATGCCTGCCCATCCCTCCTCCATGTCAGTGTGAAATGAAATTATCGGCCATTTCCTTTGGTGTGGCAGTATGCTACTGCTTTTGCCTGAATGCCAGACTCGTTTCCGCAACCCCACCCATGCTGATCAACCTGCGTGATCACCTTGTTTTCCTAGACCTGCCACTCCCATCCCGCATCCAATCAGGTCGGCCACCGTCCCGACTGAGAAATTTGGCCCCTGGACGCCATCTGCTCCAGTCCGAATTCTGCGACGTCAACCAGACCCTCATGGGCAGTGAGTGCGTGTGCTACACCGGATTATACCGCGACGCCGAGCCCGCCAACAGCATCACAGTGGGAAGCACATTTCAGGTTTGCTCCAGCTCTGTGGACACCTTAGTGAACCTGGCCAGACGCTGCGGCGTCGGCGGGACATCCGCTTGCGCCACGGCTTACAGCTCCCCGACCAA
>Ga0114981_10002962_pt1 | contig 10864 bp, 9 predicted proteins | sample S_140806_MF_Meta_FD_87028 | JGI IMG/M metagenome (GOLD analysis project Ga0114981, IMG submission 87028) | Freshwater microbial communities from Lake Simoncouche, Canada to study carbon cycling - S_140806_MF_MetaG | ecosystem: Environmental > Aquatic > Freshwater > Lake | place: Lake...
CCTACTCTTCCGTGCCTTAAGACAAAGTACCATTGGCGCTAAAGGGCTTAACTGCCGAGTTCGGAATGGGATCGGGTGTTACTCCTTTGCAATAATCACCAGGCAAAGCTTTATACATAAATAGTATTCTTTTGTAAATATGATTGAATTTTTAATTAATTTATTAAAATTTAACAAAAGTAGATAATTTAAAATATAATGCTATAAGTAAAAACTTTATCGCGGGGTGGAGCAGTCTGGTAGCTCGTCAGGCTCATAACCTGAAGGTCCTTGGTTCAAATCCAAGCCCCGCAACCAAGTGTAATTTTTATACTTATTTATAAGATAATTTTGATTTAACATTATTTAAATAACTTGCTAATGTTTCTTTAAAACCTTCTCTAAATTTAACTTTTGCTTTCCAGCCGTACTTACGTGCGATATAGCAATCTAATAATTTTCTAGGTGTGCCATCTGGTTTTGATTTATCGAAGCTAATTGAAGCAGAATAATCGAGTTCTTTCAAAATAAATCTAGTGTAATTCAATATACTCATTTCCATTCCACTACCTATATTTATTAGAGTTTCTTTTGTTTTGAAATTAAGAAAAAAAATACAAGCATCCGCAAGATCATCAACATACATTAATTCTCTTTTAGGTTTTCCTGTGCCCCAAACTATAATATTTTTATCTTTTTTTAACTTAGCGGTATAAATTTTTTTCACTAAGGCAGGCAGAAAATGGGAAAATTCGAGATCATAATTATCATTTGGACCGTATAAATTACAAGGCATCAAGCACTTATAATTTGTTTTGTATTGGAAATTATAACTTTCGCACATTTTGATTCCAGCTATCTTTGCTATTGCATAAGGTTCATTTGTTTTCTCTAGCTTTCCGGTCAATAAATATTTTTCCTTAATTGGCTGTTTACAATCTCTTGGGTAAATACAACTTGATCCTAAAAAAATTAAATTACGCACATTATTTTTGTAACAAGAGTCAATAATATTATTCTGAATAGAAAGGTTATCAAAAATAAAATTAGCTCTGTATTTATTATTAGCGTAAATACCACCTACAGTTCCAGCTGCATTTATAACGAAATCTATTTTTTGTTTTTTAAAAAAATTTTCTACATTCTGCTGATTTCTAAGATCTAGCTGTTTTCTTGTTTTTAAAATAAGATTTTTATATCCAAAAAAATTTAATCTTTTTACTATTGACGATCCAACAAGTCCCTTATGACCAGCAACAAATATTCTACTATTTTTTTTTAGCATTAAGGAACTTCATTTCTTCAGTTACCATCTCTTTTATAAGAGTTTTTAAATTAATTTTTGGCTTCCAATTTAATTTTTTTCTAGCTTTTGATGCGTTTCCAACTAATGAATCAACTTCCAGAGGCCTATAATAATTTGAGTCGCATGCTATTAATACTTTTCCAAATTGATCTACGCAGCGCTCATTTTTTCCAGCTCCTTTCCAAAAAAATTTAAAACCAACCTCTTTTAAGGCTAAAGTAGCAAATTCCTTTACAGTATATTGCTTGCCCGTGGCCAATACATAATCATCTGGTTTCTTTTGTTGTAATATTTTCCACATGCCCACGACATAATCAGCTGCATGCCCCCAATCTCTTTTGGCTTTTAAATTGCCTAAATAAAGTTTTTTTTGAATTCCTAATTTAATTCTGCATAAGCCCATAATAATCTTTCTAGTTACAAACGTTTCTCCTCTAACTGGACTCTCATGATTAAACAATATTCCATTGCAAGCAAAAATATTGTATGCTTCTCTATAATTTATTGTAATCCAATGAGCATATAATTTAGCTACACCATAAGGACTTCTTGGATAGAATGGTGTAGTTTCTTTTTGAGGTTTCTCTTGAACTTTTCCGAACATCTCAGAAGTACCGGCCTGATAGAATTTTGTTTTTTTTTGTAATTTATGAAATTTAATGGATTCTAAAATTCTAAGAGCACCCAAAGCATCAGCGTTTGCTGTATATTCAGGCACATCGAACGATACGCCTACATGGGATTGTGCAGCTAAATTATAGATTTCATCTGGATTAATTTTTCTAATTATCGAAGAAACCGATAAAGTATCTGTTACATCTCCATAATGAAGAAAAAAACTTCTTTTTTTTAAATGAGGGTCTTGATAAATATTATCAATTCTTGAGGTATTAATAGATGACGATCGTCTTTTAACGCCATGAACGATATATCCTTTTTTTAAAAGATAAGAAGATAAATAAGCACCATCTTGACCGGTTACGCCAAAAATTAGCGCTATCTTTTTTTTCATATTAAAATTTAATAACCTTTACTTATCATAAAATTTTTAAATTAGGTAAAGGAAAAATTAGCTTTCCTCCTTTTCTCAAAAAAGATCTTTCTCTTTTTAAAAATTCTTGTTTAAAATGCCAGGGAAGAACAAAGTAATAATCGGGTTTCATTTTCCTTGAAAGATGCTCGCTTATTATTTCGATGTTAGTTCCTATAGTAGTAGCACCCCATTTTAATTTGTTTCTGTCTGCAATATATCTTATTTTTTTATAATCTATACCAAGCCACTGTAGAATTGTGTTTCCTTTTGTTGACGCTCCATATCCATGAATAATTTTATTTTTTTTTAGTATAGAAGAAATTTTAAGTTTTATTTTTTTTTTTAGAATAATTATTTTTTTGTAAAAATTTAAGTATACAGTCTTAGATTTTACTCCTTTAATGCTTTCATAGTGCAAAACTTTTTTTATTTTATTTTGATAAACATTATTATCATATATTTCATTATTCTCATGTGTAACGTAACATCTTATACTTCCTCCATTTATTTTATTAAACTCGATTTTGAATATTTTTAAATCTGATTTTTTCATAATAAATTTCAAACTTGATAAAGAATAGTATTCTAAATGCTCATTACAAATAGTGTCAAAAGAATTTAATTTAATCATATCCATCAAATAGGAAAGCTCAATTACCCAAAAACCATTTGGAGATAAAATTTTTTTAACATATCTTGAAAATTCAATTGGGTCATTTGTATCATAAAACATGGCTATTGCGGTTATTATGTCGAATTTTTTTCTAGGAAGTAATTTCTTTTTTGGTGGAAAAAAATCATTTACTATTTTTGTTCTATAATTTTTCCTAATTTTTTTTACTACATTACTCGGATCAATGCCTATTTTAAAAAAAGAATTTGGGTAATTTCTAATTAAAGTTCCATCATTGCATCCAATGTCTAAAATATTTGTTTGAGTTCTTTTATTTATACTATTAGTTTTTATAATTTTTTTTACTAAAAGTTTTAGATGATTTTTCATAGTTAAGTTAACACCCGATAAATACCAGTAATTTTTATACAATATTTCTTTATTTACAGTATGTTTTAGCTGCACCAATGAGCAGTTTGAACATAAAACTAAAAAAAGTTTATATTTTTTATTCAATGATTGTGGTGCACCTTTTTTCAGAAACGAGCCTTGTAAATAAAAATCACCTAAATTAAATAAATCCTGAATTTTATCAGTTTTGCATGATCTACATTTTTTTATTTTTTTCATTTTTAGAAACAGATTAAAATATTTAAATTTTTTAGATAAAAAAAATTAGCATGGTAATATCAAAATATTGTTGTCTACAATTTTAAATATTTTATAATTTATACTATTTATAAACTCTTCAATATTATTAAATTTATAACCGTACTCTTCTTCGAATTCTTTTTCATACTCAAATAATATTGGCATTTTATGTTTAGCAATTGTTGACCTTGCCCCTTTTAGCACCTCAAAATCCATGCCTTGGACATCTATTTTAAAAAAAGAAATATTTTCGTTAATATTTAAATCGTCTATTTTAATTGCTTTAATAAATTCATAATCCAAATTACTCCTAGTTATTTTTAAATTATTACTACCCCATGTCATAAATTTACCTAAATTATTTTTTTTAACTTTTACTTCCGCATTAAGATTTCCCACTAAATTATAAAAGCATTTAATGTTAACGTTGTTTATAGCTACGTTTTTTTTTAAAATATTAAAAATAAATCTTTGAGCTTCAAAAGAATAGACTTTCACATTATTGTGCGATTTTGAAAATATAACACTCATTTGTCCATAATTAGCGCCGACATCTAAGACAATTGAATTTGGTTTAATAAAATTTTTTGCTAAATTTACTATCTCTTCCTGATAAATCTCATTGTTAATAATTTTATTTCTAATAACATCTTTAAAAGCAAATATTGGTAGGTAATAAGTCCCATTTATGGTTTGATACTTTTTAATAAATTTTAAATTGTGGATTTTGTAGTAAATTAATTTTATAAATTTATAGATTATTGTTTTTTTAATGTATTGAAATATAATAATTTTATTTTTCATTAAAGCAAATAATAAAGATAAAAAATAAAATTAGTATTAATTTTTTTTTCTTATACAGAATTTGATTGCAAGTATTGGTAGAGTAGGCTGACTTAAACTCATATATTTCATTATGACTTTAATAGTGTTTATTTTTACATTAAAATCATTATAAAATTCTAATGAATAAATTTTATCATTAATGATTAATAGAAAAATTAAATCAGTTTTTAAGTATATTTTATTTTTATCAATTTTTTTTTTTCTATTAGAATTGCTAGCTCGTTTTTTTTTTCCTGCATTTCAGGCTAATAACATATTCTATGATATTGATAAAAATTATAGGATTTCAAAAGGAGTGCATACATATTTTAATACGTATAATGGGGTTACTTTTAGAGTGCAGGAATACTTGGAAAGAATAAAAATTAATAAAAAAAAATCTGTATGGTTTGTTGGTGATAGCGTTACTAATGGATACGGAATGACCTTTAATGAGACTTATCACTCTATCTTTCAAGATTTAATTAATGCATCTGAAAAAAAAATTAATACTTATGCTATATCTTCTTATGGATCTGATCTTAAAAAAAGCTTTGATATACTAAATAATTCATTACTAAATATAATTAAAGATAATGACGTATTTATTTACCAATTTCATTTCAACGATATTTCAGATCTTTCAAAATATAATAGTAATTTCAATCTTGCGGACAGAGATAGTACTCAAAATATTTTTATTCGATTAACAAATAAATCTCAGGTATTTCGATATAAATATTTAAATCACTCTACATTAATAAAACTTTTTTCTGATTTTGGATCTGAACTAGTTAGAAAAACCTCAGGTTCATGCACTGAAAGAGGACTAAACGCATTAGGACCTTATACGCATGCTTATTTTTCAGAAGGTTATGAGGAAATGAGCAAAATACTTTGGAATGATTTTGAAAAAATTCTAGTTAATACCAAAGAATTATTAGAGAGGAAAAATGTAGATTTTTATGTTTTAATTTCTCCGATTTCACTTCAGGTTTCTCATCATGAGGACATTAATAAAACAAAATTAAATCTAAATTGCTCTACTCAAGAAGCTAGGAAAAAATTAATTTATATATTAACTACTAATAAAATTAAGTACATTGATCTACTAAGTTCATTTAAGAATTTCAGCAAAAAAACATTTAAAGAACAAAATATACAACCCTTGTTTTTAAAAGGAGATACCGCACATCCTAGTTCAAAGGGACATTACATTATGGGTCTTGAAGTATTTAAAAAAATTCAAAGAAATCTTTAATTTTAAATATAATATTAAAAAATAGTATAAATCAAAGGGGCAAGTGGAGAGCCTTGACTAAGCACTATGAGAAAGCCTAAAATAAATAAAACTACGAATATTGGAACAAGCCAATATTTTTTTCTTTCCTTGAGATAACTCCATAACTCTAACAAAAGATCAAACATATAAGTTTTATAACAGATTAATCAAATAACATCAGTTCTGTATTTAATTTTAATAAGAAGGTCAATTTATACTTTTATATTTTATAAAATATTTTTATATTTAATTATAGCAATTATCGCTTTTATTCCATCTATAAACTTTATCTTTTTTCCATCCTTATAATCTCTACCATAATAATTTATTGGTACTTCTTTAATTTGAATACTTTTATTACCAATTTTCGTAGTAACCTCTGGACAAAAACTAAATCCATTTTCGATTAAGTTTAAATTATTAAAAATTTCAGTTTTAAATAATTTATAGCAAGTATGTGCATCAGTTAAATTCTGATTATTAACTATGTTTGAAAAAATAGTAAGCATATGATTTAAAAAAACTCTTAATTTAGATGTAAAGTTACTCTTAAAATATCTATTTTTTTCTAGCACTCTTGAACCATAAACAACTGAAAAATTATTGTTTAATATTGGATAAATTAAATTTTTATAATCATTTGGATCATACTCTAAATCAGCATCTTGTATTAAAACTAAGTCACCATTAACTTTCGTTTTAGCTGACTTGATACAAGCTCCTTTCCCACAATTTTTTTTATGACTAATAATTAAAAATTCACTTTTAAAAGAATATGATTTTATTTTCTCAAGAGAATTGTCTGTGGAACAATCATCTACAATAATAATTTGCTTATTAAAGTTTGTTTGAGCTTCAATTTTATCTAAAATTTGTAAAACCGTTCTACTTTCATTATAAACAGGTATTATTATGGATAACTTCATAATTTATGATTAGTTTAATTTTTTCTATATTTTTTACAAACTTAGTAATATTTTTATCTGGAAAGACTTTCAAATACTTTAACAATAATTCGTATGATGATATTATTGAAAGCTGTATATTTGGAAGTATAATTATTTCATTTATAGCATTATTTTTAAATTTTTTTTTTCCATTAACTCCATTAATTAATACCGCCGTTTATTTCGCTATTATCATTATTTTTTTCTTTAAAAAGAATAAAATATTAAACAAAAAAGATTTTTTTTTTTTAATTATAACAGTTTTTTTCACTTTTATATTAATATCTTTTAGCACAATAAATAGACCAGACGCTGGTCTTTATCACTTGCCTTTTACACAAATTTTAAACGAAAATAAATTAATCTTAGGCTTGACAAATATACACTTCAGATTTGGTCATACTTCTATAATTCAATACTTATCTGCAATTAATTTCAATATTTTATTTGATAAGTCTGCAGTAGTGTTGCCCTTGGCTAGCTTTGTATCGTTTCTTTACATTTATTTTATTTTTGAGGTGTATAAATTAATTAAAAATTCAGAAAAATTAAATGTAAATAGTTTTTTTTGTTTAACTATTTTAATTTACATATCACTCAATATGAATGAATATGGAAATTTTGGAAATGATACTCCAGCCCATTTACTTTTTTTTTTTTTAATATCAAAATTTTTAAAACATGACGGAAGTTACAGTAGTTTTAAAAAAATTTTTTTATCTTCTATTTATATTTTTTTACAAAAGATAACATTAGGCCTAGTATTATTATTTCCTGTAATTCTGATTTTAAAAGGTAAGTATAAATTTCATAAAATCATAATATCATTTCCATCTTTTTTTTTATTGTTATGGATATTTAAAAATATTTTAATATCTAGCTGCATAATCTATCCTATAAAATCCACATGCTTTGAAATATTGCCATGGAATGATTTCAATGAAATACATGAACAAGCTATTTCTGGAGAAGCATGGTCTAAAGGTTGGCCAGAAAATAAAGATCCCGCTTTAACTCAAAAAGAATTTATTAAAAATTTTACTTGGATAAATTCTTGGAGAGAAAAACATTTAAAATATATTTTAAAAATTATTTTACCTTATTCATTACTTTTAATAATTACGTGCATCATAATAATATGGAGGGGTGGAAAAGTGAAAAAAATTACACTTCTAAAAAGAGAAAATTATAAACTTTATAGTATAATTGGCATATGCACACTTGGTGTAATAATTTTTTTTTTAAAATTTCCTTTATATAGATATGGTTATTCATACTTAATTATATTGCTAGGTATAACATTTTCTTTGTTAATAAAAAGATATAGTCCATTAAACTTAATAAAAGTCTCGAAGTTTATTTTTTTTCTATTTTTTATAATAATTATTTCTAAGCAAGCTCTTAGAATGATAAAATATTATGATAATAGAAGTTTAATGCCACAAATTGCTTACTTTGATGCTAGCAGCACAACTGGTTATGATTATCAAGAAATATATATATCTGATAATTTTAAAATTTTTTATATTAACAAAGAATGCATGTACAAAAAAGCACCTTGTACTAATAATCTAAAAAAAAATATCTTTCACCAAGAAATTTTAAATTATCATGTAATAGGAAATAGAAAATAACCATATAAATTATTTTGCATAAAATAATTTAAAGTTAGTTTAAATAGCAATTTAAAAATTTAATATAGTTATATTTAAATTTAAATTTAATTTTTTTTAATTTATTATTATTCATAGAGTAACCATTATTAGGTATCTCATCTTTGGTTTTTATTAACAAAACTTCTGGTCTTATATCAGCACACATATTTGCAATTTCAATAACCTTCAAATTTTCGGAACTTACATTAAAAATTTGATTTTTGATGTTTCGCTTTGTGAAAAAAAGGAAAGCTCTAGCAACATCTTTGATTGAAACTATGCTTTTAATTTGCAATCCTCCAGCAAACAATTTTAAAGGAAGATTTTTTTTTGATCTTTTGGCAAACAAATTTGGCATGTTAAACATTCTTTTTTCATCTCCATTAAAACCATAAACTGAGGAAAGTCTTAAAATTATATAATTTCTCCCGCTATTTTTTAACATTTTTTCTGATTCAAGTTTACTTCTGCCATAAGATAATAGCGGACATGGTCTGCTATTTTCATTATAAATTGCACCTTCATTTTTTGAACCTTCAAAAATCAAATGTGATGAAGGAAAAATAATTTTAGATTCTATATTTGAATATTTAATTATGTTTTTCATTCCATTGATTGCATTATTTGAAATAATATTTTCATAATAAGATCTTGCTTGAGATTTGGTAGTGGCAACTTTTGTAATTGCAGCTAGGTGATAAATTACTTTTGCATCATGTATTACTTTTTTTACAAATTTAGCATCTAAAATATTACCTTGAATAAATTTGATTTTTTTTTTTTTAAGCTTTTAAATTTTTTTTTTATCGTACTTTTTATCTATAACTATTATGTTTTTATTATTTTTTAATATTTTTACTATCTCTGTTCCGATATACCCTAAACCACCAGTTATCACTATTTTATCGTGCATATTTTTTAATTAAAAAAGTGTAAATTAATATCATTAAAAAAATTACAATAAATCTATTTAATGAAAAAAAATAAATTATTAATTGAGGAAAAATAATTAATGACTGAATAATAAAGGTGGTGCGAATAAGCGTAAATTTATTTGTTAAAATATGATGAATATGATTACGATCTCCTAAAAATGGATTTTTTCTTTTGCATATCCTCAAAATAAACAATCTAAACATATCTAATCCGGGAATTAATAATAAAATTAATATTTCTTCAACTTTTAAAAATAAAATCTCTGTATTGTTAGAAAATCTAATTAGAAAAAATGAAATTATATATCCCAATAAAAGAATTCCATTATTTCCTAAAAAAGTTTTATTTTGATAATTTAATATCAAAAAAAAAACACAAGAAATAATTAAAGTTATTAATAGATAAGAGAAACCTGAATGAAGAGCTAATGTTATAAATATTATAATGCACAAAATACCAGATTGTAAATTAATACCATCAAACATGTTTAAAGAATTAACCAAAAGTAAAACGCACATTATTGTGAAAATTAGAGAGTAATAACCAAGTGAAAAAGAGTAACTATTATAAAAAAAATTTAATTGGGTAATTAATAAATTATCATTAAAAAAAATTAATATGTAAGCGAATAAAAATTGTATAAATAATTTTTTATTAGCTGATATTGAATGCTTATCATCATATAAACCGAGTAAATAAAAAATAAATGACCCGATGAATAATGAGATATAATCTAAATTAGAAAATTCTTGTAAATTTTTATAAATATAAAAAAACAAGAAATACATTATTAAATTTAAAAAAATTATTGAACCGCCGCTTAAGGATGTTTTTTTTAAATGCTTTTTTCTATAACGGTCTGGTTCATCAAAAATGTTAATAAGCTTTGTAAAATTTTTATGAAAAATTAAAATAATAACATTAATCAACAAAATAAAAAAAAAGTAAATATTCATTTATTAAAGTTATTTTTTGATAAATAAAATCCTAATGGTAAAAAAAAGATGATCTCCATCCAATTATTAAAAAAACTTCCAGCAGGAGCTAATGGAAAAAGATAGACAATAATTGAGGACAGTAGAATTTTTTCAAAAATATTATTAATTGTTGGGGAATAAATAACAATAAAAAATTTATATAAAATCCAAATAAAAAATATTAAATAAAATAAAAACCCCACGATCCCTAATTCAGATAAAAATTGTGCAACTATATTATGAGGATGAGTAGTACAGCTTCTCTCTCCTAAATAGTATTTAGGTGTGTCGCACATTTTCCTGAACATTCTAGTCCCATGACCTAAAATCGGCCTATCTAAAAACATATTATATGCAATTATAATATGAGATTGATGCTCTGAACTAAATATCTTAAAAGTTTTTTTTGGTTGCTCAACCATATTAGTTTCACTATTAATTTTAGATTCTAACGTTCCTGTAAAGGAATGATACGTATGAGAAACAAATCTTTTAAAAAAAATTTCATTATTAAAAATAATTAAGAAAGTTAGAAAAGTTAAAAATACAATTAAATAAATACTTTTTAAGAAGTTTTTAAAATTAATAAATATTAAAATGTTAATTGCTAAATACATAAAAATAGAAAGTCTTTCTCCCGAATATAAAATAGGAAATAAA
>Ga0114981_10002965_pt1 | contig 10859 bp, 5 predicted proteins | sample S_140806_MF_Meta_FD_87028 | JGI IMG/M metagenome (GOLD analysis project Ga0114981, IMG submission 87028) | Freshwater microbial communities from Lake Simoncouche, Canada to study carbon cycling - S_140806_MF_MetaG | ecosystem: Environmental > Aquatic > Freshwater > Lake | place: Lake...
CAATTGACAGGAGTTACTTGCCCTGGAGGAAATGACGGAACGGCAACCTCACAAGGATCAGGTGGCAATGGAGGATATGGATATGTATGGTCAACAGGAGCTGTGGGTCAAACAGTATCTAACTTGTCTGGAGGAAATCATACCGTTACCGTTACAGATTCTAAAGGATGCGTTCAAAGCCAAACGGTTACCATTACTGAACCTGCACCCTTACGGTTGGCATTTGTTCCAGAAGATGTAAGATGTTTTGGAGAAAGTAATGGGATAATTGATGTAACCTGTACTGGCGGAACTTCCCCATATATTTTTGAGTGGAATACTTTGCCAGCACAAATAGGGCCTTCTGCTAACAATCTTAAAAAAGGAACTTATCAGGTTAAAGCAACCGACATGAATGGTTGTTCAGTTTCAGGTTCTTCATCCGTGAATCAACCTGATAGTTTAATTGCACGGGCAAGTGTAACTCAGCCTCAATGTTTCCGCATAGATAATGGATCTGCACAAACCCAGGTAACGGGAGGTAATGGAGGATATAATTATCAATGGAATACAACTAGTCCACAACGTACTTCTACTGCAACAGGATTGGCTCCTGGCTATTATGTAGTTACCGTATCGGATAGTAAAAATTGTGTAGATACAGCGCATGCCCGATTGGTATATCCTGCTCCTGTACCTACCCCACAAGTGGTGAATGATACCTTATGCCCAGGAGAAACCGCAATGTTGGCAGTTGCTAATATTCCCGGATATCAAATCAATTGGTATAACTCGCCCTTAGAAGATCAATATTTCCGTCAGGGTAGTACCATGACAGTTCCAGGATTAACACGTTACCAAGTATGGTATGTAGAGTATCAGGATGAGAATGGCTGTTTTAGTACCCGTACTCCTGTTTTTGCGAATGTCCGACAACTCCCTTCGGTTGATTTTGCTGGTAGTCCAACGGTTGTGCAAATGCCGAATGCAACGGTCACCTTTAATTTGACCCGACCTGGAAGTCAGATATTTTCTTACACTTGGGATTTTGGAGATGGCATTACCGGAACAGGTTTATATCCCGTGCATCAATATACTGCACCGGGCACATATCCAGTTCGATTGTTAGTAGTAGATTCTTTTGGATGTAGAGATACCATTTTGAAAAGCAATTATGTAGAAGTAGAGCAATTTATGTTTGTGATACTACCCAATGCTTTTAGTCCAAATGGAGATGGGGTGAATGATTTTCTGTCACTTCAATACCGAATGATTCAGCAAATGCAATTTACTTTGTTTGATCGTTGGGGAAATCAGGTGTACACTACTACGGATATGAACTTTAGATGGGATGGAACATTGAATGGAATACCTGTTCCAGAAGGAACTTATGTATATACCGTAACGGGGATAACTACACAAGGAACTCCTGTTCAGACCGGTGGAACAATTACTGTTATCCGATAAAGTAAACATATGTTATTAATTAAATAGCCAGCATTGCTGGCTATTTTTTTTGAGCTGCTTACGGCTCAAAAATTTCAGAATAACCTTTCCGTTTACACACCTAATGGGATACCACCAATTAAATCCTAACATGCTTTTTATCTTTGAATTCATGCTAACGACCATGCCCAACAGGTGCTTTATTTAACAAATAATAAAACTTCAACAACAAAGTATAAAACTCCAACAACAAAGAATATAACTCGAAATAACAAAGGATAAAACTCCCCTATCCAAGTATTACTTATAAATTAAACGGTTTACTTGAACTTATTAAACAAGCATCTATAATAAATTAATTTATTCTTTCCCTAAAGGCTTTAATAAACCATACACCCAAGGATTTCCTTCACGAATCCGTAAACAAGCTGAACCCAAGGATAAATTACCTTTTCCCTTATTCCATAAATATACTTTTATAGATAATGCGCCTTTGGGATAAGGAATATCAGATAATTTAATTGCATGATGCCAGTTAATTATTCTGGGTATAGGTTCAAAAGGCAAAGTCCATTTGGTTAATGGCGTTGCTCTCCAATCTATTTGTTTATTCTTTACCCATAATTCTGAAACCAACAACACTTCTGGAATACTATCTTTTATTTCTACAGGAATAGAAATTTCAATTACATCATATTTTGAAAAACATGAAGATGAAAGAGGAATTGTCCAGGCAGGTGTATATTCCTGATCGGCACTTAAAAAACCTGGAAGTGTATTTATTGGAAATGTATTAAATCCTTTCGGAATTTTACGGAAAAACTCATGTTTGGCAAAACAAGCTCTTTCCATAGGTTGCTTCTGTAACAATACGGATGTTCCTTCTGCATAGTTATGTTGCCAAACCACCTGAGGATAAAATTCACGGATTAAATTTTCCCAAGCCGGATCTGCATGTGAAATATATCCCCAATAACAATACTCAGATATATTGGATTGAAGCGTTAAAACGGTTCGTAAATTATTTAAATCCGAAAAATCTTGAAGGTCAATAAAATTTGAATCTATATTGGGAAACAAGTGGTTATAATATTGTGATATTTTGGGATGCGAATGAATTAATCTTAAGCTATTGGGATATTTGTTTTTTATGGTATTTTGTTCTTTCATAAATTCCGCATACGGAGAATGATAAAATAATATATAATGTTTACGTACCTGAATTAATGCATATATATTTATTCCCATTACAAATATTACGGCTGCCCAGTTTTTAATTCCACTCCAATTCGGGCATAGGGCAAATAAACCAATTAAGGCAAAGGGTAATCCAAATATTAAGATGGAATATTGTAATAAACCATTTACAAAGTAGGAATAGAGATGCCCTATTCCATACGGTATTAGCACTGCTAAAATAAATACGAACCCTTTTGTACATTTTATTTTATCAAATTTGTTTTCTAAAAGTCCGATTATTGTTAAACCCACTAGGGTAATAATTGCAGGTGGAAAAAATTGAAAAACATATTTAAAATATTGAAGTAAAAAATCTGATGGGGGTTTTCCAAGCCAAGCTTCAATGCCTCCCATATTTATTTGTGTAAATAAAATGGATAAATGCGGTACATATAAACCGAATATTATTAAACCTGATAAAATATAGTGTAATCTAAATTTTGGGGTAATTAAAGACAATCCTATTATACCCAGGAGCGCAGTAAATAACAGGCTAAAGTGATGGATATACGAGGAGGCGGAAGCTAATAATATAAATCCAATTTGCCATTTAATTCTCCAATGATCTTTTAATTGAATTATTTTCGACCAACAATACCCCATTCCCACGCAGGTTAACATTCCCATGGCATAGGGCCTAGCAATTTGGCTATACATTACTGGATATTGAAGGGTTGCCATAGAGGCCATTGCCAATAACGCCGTGGTTTCAGGGAACCATAGTTTTCCTAATTTATACGTTAAATAAACGGAATAAATGCCGCATAAAATAAACGGCAATTTTACTATCCAAGCTATTTCACCAAACCAGTTTACCCAATAAAACAAAAAGATCTGAACTCCAGCAGGATGCGGATCTATCTTAACTCCATCATCAATTAAAGTTGAAAAGTCATTAAACCGGGTTCTAAAAACAGCACTAAATTCATCATAAGTAAAGGGAATAGAAAATAAATCCCATAGTCTTAGAACGGAGGCTATTACAAGAATAAAAATTACCAGAAGGTTTTCCTTCGTCGAGAAAAATTTAATCACCCCTAAATTTAAGATTATTTAGGGATTCGTTTTTTAATTAATGCAGCACATTTATTTTTCCGGAAAATTTTACTTCTCCAGTAGGTGTTGTTCCTTGAATAAAATAAATACCTGAGGGAATACTTGAAACCTCTATTCCTGTGGTCGAATGAATAATTCTTTCAGATATTACTTGAATTCCAGTAGCAGAAAACATGTTTATTTTAATTGGCGTATTATCCTCTTCCGATTGAATAAATAATTTATCCTGAACAGGATTCGGATATATATTCCAATGGCTTACTGATTTATCATTATTTCTGCTATTAATCGGCGTACAACCCGGAATGGTACTCGGCAGATTATTTAATAAAGCTTCAAATTTTGGGGAATACGTAGTTGAACTAGTAGAATCTACCGACCGAATATGACCCCAAGATCCATATTGACTATTATCTCCGCCTAATACAAATGCCATCGCGAGTTCTGAACCCCAAACGCGCATACTATCCAAAACCTGATCATATAAAGTGTACATATTGGGATGTATTTGTGCATCATACATGGCTTGTAATGCAGGATTGCTAGTGTTTCCATAGGCAGAGATATGTTGACCTCCTTCATAATGAATTACTTTCGCTTGGTCTGCATTGGCTAAAGTATAATGATCTTTAAAATCTGTTAAGTAATTATTAAAGAAGGCGTATCTACAAGAGTCAATAATTTGAACGGGGGTAGTACTACTGGTATAAGCATTCGCCTGATTTGGGGAAATGCCAAAATACCAGGCAGGACTTAAATAATCATATTGATGATTTACAGCAGCAATATTTTCGGTAGCAACAAAACTATTGGCTGCTTGCGTAGCCAATACTCTTTTTACTCGTAAGCTATCCGCTCCCCAAACATTTCTCCAGATTCGAAAGGTTCTGGCAGCTAGTTTCCCAGCATTGTAGGCGAAGGATTGTCCTGCGTCATATAAGGGATTGGGGGGCCAAGTAGAAGGATAAAATTGCCCGGTTTGATTGATCCATTGGGTTTGGGAAAACTGATAGTTCCAAACTTCATTACTGTATTCCAAATACACAGATAGGGTAGTATCTAAGCTATCCCGAAATAAGGTTGCCATTTGTGCGATATAATTGGAATCAGCTAAATGCGGGACACAAACCCAAGGGTGTTTACCTGACCTATTGGATAATTCAATCGCATATTCATAAGCGGTTCCTCTGGCAGAGGCTTGGGTATAATAAGATTTTAGGATACGTTGATTCCAGGTATTTAGGTCGTTTCCATTGGTTTTAAACCAATCCATAAAACGTAGGGCATAAAAGGTATCTAATTTATCTAAGAAAGGTTGGCGAAATAATAATTGTTCATGATTAAATTCATTAGCGATGGGTACCAATCTGAAATTTCTAACATGATTCGGAGTGATTGCAGAAGAATCAATATGAATCCAAGCATTTCCGGTAGTATTACAAGTCACGACTATTCTTCCTGGAGTGGAACTTCCTACTGTAAATCCATTGAAGGTGAAAACTCCATTTCCATCATATAAAAAAACATAGGTTTGTTGCGGAATCCTGGCGGAAGCCGAAACCACGAGTCTTAATTTTTCAGATCCTCCGGAAGTAATATAAGGCACTCCGCTATCGGGATATCCATTTGAATCGTAGTGAAATTCACTTGCGTGTTGGGTATCCCACGCTCCTCCTCCAGATGCGGCAAAAGTAATCCATCCTCCTCTAGCTTTCATTTGATCAATAAATGGATTTTCTCCCCCTTCCCAATAGGCTGGACCTGAAAGACCAACTCCAATTTGCATACAATTCACTTGGGCTAATAAGGGAAGCGCAATGGGTAGGCTCAAACAAAACAATAGGATACTTTTCATAAACTTTATTATTATTCAAATTTTAGAATAAATCTTCAATAATAAAATATAATTCAATAAATAAGCATTAATTTTCTGGGTTTTGGAGTATTCTTATAAATAATAATAATATTGAAAACCGATACAATTCAATAATTAGAAATAAAATTGATTTCGTTTAATTATTTAAGGGCAGATTGAATTAATTTAATGCTTAAACGAAAAGAAGTATCGGGAAATGCAATTTGATTTACGGTACCTGCAATGTATAAATCTTTTTCTGGACAATAATAGGCTAATGCCCCAGATAAACCCGAATGTCCCATGATTACTGGGATTGTCCCCATGGGATTTAATATCCAAGGCAATTTAAATCTTTGAATACCTACTCCGGCCTCCAATGGAAAAAAAAGTTTATTCCACACTTCTAAATAATTCAGGAATGAAATCGGAAATAATTTTCCGGTAAAGAATGCTGTAATAAATTTTAATAAATTTGGAGAAGTAGAGACGATTCCTCCATCCGGGCCAAATGACGACATCGCAAGTGGAATATCAATTTCCTTGTTTTTATAATACATTTTTTGAGGACGATTATCGGAAGGATCAGTATATAAATACGTATTGGATAATTCTAGAGGATTTAGAATAATTTCATTTAAATTTTCGACAAAAGATTTAGAAGTAATATTTTTAATTATTTTTCCGAGGAGTTGAAAATTTGTATCTGAATAATGTGTTTTACCGGGCGTGTTAGGAATAAATTTGGGAGATATGGATTTACTGATTTCCAAACATTTTTCAAAGGTCCAAGATTGATCCTGTCCTGTGAGAATATCCATTTCCAAACTTTTTCCAGATTTGTTTTTTTGTTGGAAATAATCCGGAATACCCGAGGTATGGGCGAGCAAATTTTTAAGGGTAATTTGATTTGAATAATCCTGTTTATTTAAGACATGAAGTCCGGTTAAGATATCTTGAGATAGATATTTAGCAATGGGATCTTGGAGAGAAAGTTTCTTTTGGGCCTCTAAGTGAAGCAGGATAGCGGTTACAAATAACTTCGTGGTACTAGCGATAAAAAATTGATTTTGGGTAGATAAGTTTCCGCTGGATCCGAACCAGGTTTGGTTTTGATACTGAATTCCAAAGGAGGTTCCCCATACCTTTTTGGGGTCAATGGCATTGTTGAGGATATGCTGAAGTTTTTGTTCCCGCTCTTCCATTACTGGGATTAAGAATCTAAATATACGAAAAGTGAATAAAGAAATATAAATGATGAAGAATTAATTATAAATCTTATCGGGATTTAGTTCTGTGTGGTTTCTTCTCAATACGGAATAAAAAAGTCCAGAATTTTTAATTTTGTGGGCAAAAAATAATTTTCAGTATTTGAGTTTATCCTTTTCAGAGAAGAGTATCAAAATTATTATTAGAGAGATAATCAATATTTAATAACGGAAAAATAATAGACCATCTTCTGTTATTAATTCATAAATCATAATGAAATAAGTATTATTTAAGGCAGAATATTATTAGCCTTACAATTTTTGTTTTATGGAGATTGTTTTGATAAATTAAGGGTAATTCCAGAATATACATTCGTGAAAAATAATAAGGACTATCTTCCTTTTTAGGATTACTGCATAATTAAGCGTTCCATGGGTTCAAGCGAAAATTCTAAGTCAAAATAGATGTGGATTTAGTTCAGAAAGTATCTACATTAATTGAATCACATAGCTAACGCTATGTTAGGAGTGAAGTTTGATGGATAAAAGAAAGTTATAATTTTGTTCAATAAGTTACTTCATTGAATATGCCCTTGAGTAGTATTTTACGAAAATAATCGATTGGATAGAGGAACTAGTCAAGAGGATATGAAATACAATCAACAACCTATGGAAACTAAAGATATACGTTGGATACAACGATTTAATAATTACAAGCGGGCGCTTAAAAAATTGATGGAGGCCGTAGAAGAATTTCAAACAAATGGAATGAATGAAATTGAAAAGGAAGGAATGATACAAAGGTTTGAATATACTTATGAATTGGCATGGAATACCATAAAGGATTTTTATGAGCATCAAGGTGAGGTAAACATTCAGGGAAGTCGCGATGTTTTCAGAACGGCATTTGGGCGAGGTCTAATCCACAATGGGGAATTATGGATGAAAATGATTGATAGCCGAATACTAACGGTTCATACTTATGATGAAGAAACTGCTAACAAGGTAGTGAACGATATTGTAGAAATATTTCTTGAATTGTTTTTGGAATTAAAACGAAGTTTAGAAAACGAAATACAGAAATAATAGATTTTTTATGTCCTTTGGGTTATCTGATAAGGTAGTGAATAGGTTGAAAATGGTTTTTGCTGAAAATGCAAAAGTAGAAACTGCTATTATTTTTGGAAGTAGAGCAAAAGGAAATTACAAAGAAGGCTCTGACATAGATATTGTAATAAAAGGACTGGAATTAAATTTTGAAGATAGATTAAATTTAATGCAAAAATTAGATGAGTTAGGACTGCCTTATAAGATTGATTTGATTAACTATTATAATATTACCGATTTAGACTTAATCGATCATATTGATAGAATAGGAATAATGTTTTACGTTAAGGGTAAACAAAAATTTACGGACTGAAGAATTTGTGTTAAGTTAGAATTAATTAGAAAGGATAAATTCTTTCTAATAATTAATAACGCTTAATTTAATTTCAACAGAGGTTATTAAAATATCTGAATTATTTAATTAGATATTTCAATAAAAATTACTCTTTCCAAAAAGGAACTACTTGAGGATGGCCGGCGATTTCAATTCGAATGCCATACCAACCGGCAGTTAATTCTGGTAAAGTAATTTCACCACTTGGGGATATTTGAACCTTTTCTATTCTTCCATCCAAATAAATTAAATCCGCAATAACCGATTCTACGCCTTGGGAAATATGAAGTGTTCCGCTTTTTCTCAATGGATTTGGCCAAACTCGTAAAGAACTTGCCTCAATTTGGGTCAATTGTTGATTGGCTTTGGGGATGATTTTTAAATAAAAACGATTTTCAATTTCCTTGTTCGTAAATACGATTCCGCTTAATTCTGAACTTGAATAAGATTTGCCTAAGTATTGATCTTCTAATTCAACCTCAAAAGAATCTGAAAGGTAGGACAACGAAAAGCTCCAATATTTATCTGGAGTTTGAATGCCAACAGGAATGCGATGAATAGCCGTACTGGGAACTACAGGGATTTCTTGAATGGTAAATTCTTCGTCAAATTCATTTTTGGTAGTAACTACAGGAATATCCAAATCCTTTACCATTGGAGGAAGGGGAGCGTTTGTTAACGAATGCTCTTCAGATAAACCGCTATCCAAGGAAGGCAATAATACTACAGCTTCTGAGAACTTATCCGTAGTTGTTTCAGATAAGGTCAATCGAATTTCATTTGAACCTGTTGGGTTTTCTTTAAAGAAAGTACTTTGTTGGGTTGACTTTACTGCTTCTGTACAGGTTAACTGTGCACCAGCCCCAGAGTTTCTAACCCAGAAGCCTTGTCCGGAAGGAATAAAGGAAGTAGCTCCCCCGGATCCTACTCCATTCATGAAAGTAGCAAGTGTTCCAGTTGAAGGGTTGATATAATAGATTGCGTTCAACATATTTACACGCGTCCATCCAGAAACTGAATTCCAGTTTATGGTGGAAGGGTAAGGGTTACCTGCCAACACCCAACCTGAGGCATTACGATTGGATAAGTCAACGGTAAAAGTATTTAAGGGGACGGTTACGGTTCCTGAATTTACCGAGCCCGTTAAGGCCATGGTTGTATCGGCTCTAGCGAAGAATAATTGAAACCCTTGTCCTGCGGTTAAAGGGTAGGTTCCATAAGCTTGAAACCATCCTACATTTTGAACTCCGGGATAGGTTTCAAGATAAAAATAAATATCTCTTACGTTTCTGTGTTGCCACCAGTCGGCTGCTGTTCTTCCTGAAACCGGACTTGACATAAAACGTTTTCCAGTAGCACTGCTTATATATCTTTGAACATTCACATTTCCAGTAATCACGGAAGTAGGTGCAGCAGGCCTGTTAATCATGGCTGTTTTAGAGGCAGTAGATAATAGAAGCAGATTTCCATTGGTAACGAGTGCTCCGGCGTAAGGAGTAAGAATTCCACGGATTTGTTGCATACCAGAAGTGATGGTTATTGCAGAACTGGTAGGAGCCGAAGTGTTTTGCAACACAAGGTCTTCAAAAGTAAAAGTATCTACTAAAGTTTGGGCAGAAGTTCCATTTAATTTAATAATTGAGCTAGTAGTTGTGCAAGTGGCAGTACCTGGAAGAAAACTTCCCCCAATCCATACGGTATCGGCAGGGAATGTTTTAGTGCCTGCTCCACTTAATCTTAAGTTTTGATATTGCCTAGCGGTTATAGCTTGAGTGGAACCTCCATTATAATGAATAGTGGAACCGGAAGGAAGGGTAGAGAGCGTAGAGCCAGAAGGGAATGTACAATTGGTACCCACGAGCCCACTGGTGTTGCTGGTTCTGAGTTCTCCATTTACTAAAACTGTTGCTGTTCCGGTGATTTGATACGTGGATGCATCTAATGTTCCGGCTACGGTTATGGAGTTACTGGTGATTGCTTTGTTAGAGGTAAGGGTGACAAGAGAGCCGGAATTTATTTGAAGACCCACTGCAACAGAAAGGGTAAGGGAACCTGAACCTCCGAGTTGAGCGTTAGCACCCGATATTTGAATTTGACCGCATCCTGAGTTTTGGGTAAAGGATCCTGCTCCGATGATTCCATCTCTAACCGTTTTGGTTCCAGTTCCGCTAAAACCAACGGCGAATCCTGACATCACTTCTAATCGTGCATTGAAAACAGTTGCAGAACCTCCTCCGATGGTGGACAGATTTCCACTGATTCTAAAGATTGGGATTTCAGAAGTGGATTGACCTGGAAAATAAGTAATGCCAGTAGCAGAAAATGCTGTTGAATTAGCATAATGCGCGATACCTCCATTTTTAAAAACAAACCTGAGATAACTACTCGATTCATCATTTAGAAATTGATCGGCTTGTCCGGAACCATCGTTAATTTGAAGCATCCCACCATTTTGTATTTCGGCATTTCCAGTTCCAGCCGGAACACCGTTTCCGTTATCATGAATCCAGGTTCCTTTAACCGTAATATCGTTTCCAGTGCCATTATTGATGGTTAAAGTTCCAGCAGTATGGTTTAAGGTTCCACCTGATTCAATAACCAAGGAGTCCAAGGTAACATTGCTTGAAAGGGCAAC
>Ga0114981_10002966_pt1 | contig 10856 bp, 10 predicted proteins | sample S_140806_MF_Meta_FD_87028 | JGI IMG/M metagenome (GOLD analysis project Ga0114981, IMG submission 87028) | Freshwater microbial communities from Lake Simoncouche, Canada to study carbon cycling - S_140806_MF_MetaG | ecosystem: Environmental > Aquatic > Freshwater > Lake | place: Lake...
ACTTTAAAAAATATTTCAAAAAGTGCTTCTCCTAAAATAGGAGACACTGTATTGACAAGCCCCTACTCTTCTAGCTTCCCTGCGCAGTTGATGATTGGGAGGGTTACAAGTATTATTAAGGACCCCTCTAGCAATTTCTTGACTTTGAATATTAAATCTGCTACTAATTTTTATAATTTAGAATATGTATACCTAATTCAAAATAAAAGAATGGAAGCTCAAGCCGATATAGAGCAAAAGGGGGAAGGCAATGAATAATCTTTTAAAAAATAGTGCAAGATTTATATTACTCTTATTGATACAGATTATCATTTTGAATGAAATTCCACCCATCCATCAATTCATTACGCCCTATTTATATTTTATTTTTATCCTTTGGTTGCCATTTGGTACAAGCAGAATAGAAACTACTTTATTGGGTTTTGCTATTGGGTACACTTTAGATATGTTTACAAATACCCCAGGTCTTCATGCAGCAGCAGCTTCATTGGTTGGATACCTTAGACCCACTATTTTAAATATTCTATTAGCACAAGAAGTATCTGAGGAATTGTCTAAGGAGCCAAGTATTGGTACTATGGGATGGGGGCCTTTTATGATTTACATTTTTTCAATTACGTTTATACACCACTTTTATTTAGTTTTATTGGAGTGGTTGCAATTTGGTGACTTTGGCTATTTCATAGGAAAAGTAATTTTTACAAGTGGGATGAGTATGCTATTAATTTTATTAGCAGAACTCTTACTGAATAGAAGGAAGCTAAAAAGATAATACATGTCAGTATACAATCAGAATAGAGGAGGAATTATTCAAATTATTATTGGTACTGTTTTTTTTCTGATTATAGGACAATTAGTAAGTCTTCAAGTTATTTCAAATAAATATAAATTAGCTGCAGACAATAACGCCATTTTTAGAAAAATCATTTACCCAGATCGTGGTATCATTTACGACAGAAAAAAGAGAGCACTTTTAGAAAATGCCATTAGTTATGACTTAGTGGTGATTCCTAATGAGGCTAAAGGAGTGGATACAGTAGCATTATGCGAAATACTAAAGATTGATAAGGCAGAATATAGCAAGCGAATTATTGAAGCAATTATCAGAAATACTAGGGTGAAATCCGGTTTATTTGAACCATTTTTAACACCCGAGATCTATGCACAATTAAACGAAAATTTATACCGCTTCCCCGGCTTTTCTTTATCAGAACGTTCTATTAGAAGTTACCCTTATAATACTGCTGCACTAGTGTTGGGCTATGTAGCAGAAGTGGATGTAAAATTTTTAAAGGAGCATGAATCAGAAGGCTATGAGATGGGAGATTATGCAGGCATGATCGGTTTAGAAAAAAATTATGAAGCAGTGTTGATGGGTCAAAGAGGTGTTAAACGTTTTTTGAGAGACAATAAAGGAAAGATCCAAGGTCCTTATGAAAAAGGAGAATTTGATACAGTCGCTGTTGCGGGAAAAAATTTATATACCAGTGTAGATATACAAGTTCAACAACTAGCAGAAAAATTATTACAAAATAAAATTGGAAGTGCGGTTGCCATTAATCCTAAAACGGGCGGCGTCATTGCCATGGCTTCTAGTCCAGGATACAACCCCAATTTATTGACAGGAAGTAAAAGAAGAAAAACAATTGGCAGGTTATTATTAGATACGGCTAGACCACTCTACAATCGTGCCATAAAAGGTCAGTACCCGCCTGGCTCTACCTTTAAGCCTTTAGGCGCGTTGATTGCATTGGACGAGGGTTTGATTACGCCTAATTTCGGATACAACTGTTTTGGATCTTATGGTGCTTGTGGCGACCCAAGAAAATGTGAACACCATAATGCAGGCCATGCTGCGAATTTACAATTGGCATTGGCTTATTCTTGTAACTCTTATTTTTTACAGGTTTTTAGAATGGCTATTGACAATCCAAAATACAGTTCTGCAAAAGCAGGATATGTTAAGTGGAAAGAATACATGAATGCATTTGGATTTGGACGTAAACTCGGCATCGACTTGCCTAGTGAAAACAAAGCAAATATTCCTGACACGGCGCAATACAGTAAAGACTTTGGGAATCCTAGGTATTGGAATAGTTGTTATATGTTAACGCTAGGAATTGGTCAAGATAGAATGACCGCAACGCCCTTGCAACTAGCAAACTCCATGGCATTCATTGCCAATGAAGGTTATTTTTATACACCCCATTTTGTGGACAGTATTGAATCTGAGACCGAAGAAGAAGCGGCACAATTAGCCCCGTTTAGAAAAAAACAAAAAATAACAAAAATCCCAAAGGAATATTTTGATGTCATAAAGGAAGGTATGCACGATGTAACGGTATTTGGAACAGCTGCATTCATTAAAGTACCTGGTCATGACTATTGCGCTAAAACTGGAACAGCGCAAAACCCACATGGGAAAAACCACTCCTTATTTGTTTGCTTTGCACCAAAAGACAATCCCACCATTGCCGTAGCCGTAATTGTAGAAAATGCAGGATATGGATCTACATGGGCAGGACCAATCGGCGGATTGTTAATGGAACAATATTTAAATGATACGCTCACAAAAGAAAGTCAATTGAAAGCCGATAACCTTGCTCAAGTTGACTTAATGCCACAAGCCATTAAAAACTGGTATGTTCAAAACAATAAGGCTGCTTATCTCACCCCTATCGAATACAATAACGATGAATTATCAGACGTTTGGGATATGGAGATGTTAGCAGAAGGTGTGGTGAAAACAAAAACAACGGATACCAATCCGCCTGCCCCATTGCCAAATACGGATAAAACAAATAAGGATAGCTTGCTTCCAAATGCCGAAAAAAAGAAAAAGCTCAATCCATAAATTATGGCAACTAATTACGATAATAATTTTTCTAAAGGCACAGACCTTGCTGTGATTATTTTATACCTGATGATGGCCTGTATTGGCATCCTTGCGATTTTCATGGTTGAATACAATCCTAATTCCAATTGGGCAACAAGTTTTATAAGTGGAAAAACGAGTTATAGTAAACAATTCTTTTTTTTAATTTTTTGTTCCTCTGTTGGGGTATTTATTTTATTAACAGACAGCAAGGTTTTTACCGCATTAGCCAATATCTTATTTGCTAGTGGTCTTGTACTAATGTTGGCCACCTTTTTAATTGGAAAAGAAATCAATGGATCTAAAAGCTGGATACCCATTGCAGGAGGATTTAATTTACAACCTGCTGAATTGTGTAAGGTGTTTACTGCCCTTGCATTAGCCAAATTCATCTCAAGACCTGAAACGGATTTTTCAAAAATTCAATCCCATTTAATTGCTGGGGCAATGATCGCCATACCAGCCATTTTATCAATCGGGCAACATGAATTAGGGTTGGCTTTAGTCTACAGTGCTTTTATATTTGCCATGTATAGAGAGGGTTTACCGCCTATTATACTCATTATTTTATTGTCGTTTGCACTTCTTTTTATTGCAACCTTATTGTTAGAGCCTACCCTTTTAGCCATCATTTTATCGGTCATTGCAGGCATCCTATTGTTATTTTTAGGCAAGCGTTTTAAACGTAATAAACAAGCCATTTTTGTTATAGTCATTATTTGGATGATTTCAATTAGCACTGTTCGTATAGCAGTACCTTATATCTTTAATAATGTTTTAGAATGCTATCAAACAACACGTATTTATAGCATGGTTGGGAAAGAGTACGATTGTAGTTTAAATAAAAAAGCGGAAGCTAGTTTAATTGAAAGTGGTAAAAAAAGTAGAAAGCCAGACGACTACAATGTGAAGCAAAGTAAAATTGCAATTGGTTCTGGTGGATTTTGGGGAAGGGGGTTTTTAAAAGGGACGCAGACAAGAGGCAAATATGTACCTGAGCAAAATACAGATTTTATATTCACATCCATTGGAGAAGCATTTGGATTTGTAGGCACATTCACATTTTTAGGCTTATACTTATTTTTCTTATTTAGATTAATCCGTATTGCAGAGCGACAAAGAAGTACTTTTTCTAGAGTCTACGCATATAGTGTTGTTGGCATTTTCTTTTTCCATATTGCAGTCAATATCAGTATGACCATCGGCTTGTTCCCTGTAGTCGGTATTCCTTTGCCTTTGATCAGTTATGGCGGCTCTTCCTTACTTACATTTACTGCGTTGGTATTTATTTTACTAAGATTAGATGCAGATAGGCAAATGGTACTTCGATAATTGTATTTTTGCAGTATGCGTATTTATCCATTATCAGAAGGCAGTTTTAGCATTGATCAAACCAAAGTTTTTGTTCCATTCGATACCCAGAGAGAGCAGATCCAAGACCGTCCCAAAGGAAGCATTCTTGTGGAGATACAGCCATTTGTAGTCGTGACCGAAAAGGATATTATTTTATTGGATACTGGATTGGGATATATGAACCAACAAGGCGTATTGCAAATTCATGAAAATTTAATGGCATTGGGTATCCATCCAAGCTCCGTGACAAAAGTGTTTATGAGTCATTTACATAAGGACCACGCTGGAGGGATGAGTTATATTGATGCTATATCTAAAGAACGTTATGTGAGTTTCCCATACGCCACCTATTATGTTCAAAAAAGAGAATTTGATTTGGCAATGAATAATCCAACAGCCTCTTATATCAAAGAACAATTTGAATTCTTAGCAAATTTTTCTAAAGTAGTTTGGCTAGGAGATGATCAAGGTATGATTGATGATACAATTCATTATTTACTAACTGGTGGGCATTGTCCTAATCATCAAGTTTCGTGGATCAAAGAGGACAATGAAATCTTTTTCTTTGGCGCAGATGTAGCACCACAATTGCAACAACTCAAATCAAAATTTGTAGCAAAATATGATATGGATGGAAAACTAGCTATGGAATGGAGACAAAAGTGGTGGGAGCAAGGACAAGCAGCAGGATGGCAATTTGCATTTTACCATGATATCAAACATCCATTGTACAAAACCAGTGATTTAGTTTAAACCCTTTGTGCGTCTATATTAAACAGCGCCTTGATCCTTCCATTTCCATAAATGCAAACAGGCATAACTGCTATAAGGTGTATACTTACTTGAAATAGCCAACATCTTGGTATGTAATTCCTTCTTGGTCTCATATTTTATTTTGTACAATCTTGTCATGGCTTGTTGTATACCTAAATCATCCACAGCAAAGACATCTTCTTGACCCAGACTAAATAACATTAACATTTGGACGGTCCACTTGCCTACTCCTTTAATTTGCGTTAACAACGCTATAATGGCATCAGGCTCCATTTTATACAATTGCTTGTCTGTAATTGATGTTCTAAAAAAAACTCTGCCACATTTTGAATATAATTGACTTTAGATTGACTCAAACCAATGGATCTAAGTTGGTCATTCGTACATTTTAATACCTGCTCACAACTAGGCTCCTTACCATCAAATAAAGCTAAAAATCGACTAAAAATAATGGCCGCCACTTTTGTACTCAATTGCTGGCTAATGATACTTGCCATCAAACGAACAGGGGTATTTTTCCTTTTTTTGATCGTATGGTTCGCTTCCGCTAATAAAGGGGCAAACTTTTTATCTTTTTTTAAGTGTAATAGATACTCCATAGATGCAAATTAAGATGAAATACTTATTTTGAGTTCAATTTTATCAAACTAAACATAAAAACGATGCTAAAGAAATTACTCCTTTTGTTACTTGTATTGATTACACAAAATGCATTTACACAGTCTAAAGACGAAGCAGCAATTTTAAAGTTATTGTCTGCACAAGTTAAATCTTGGAATAAAGGTGATGTCAATCAATTCATGCAAGGCTATTGGGAAAACGATAGTTTAATGTTTGTGGGAAAAGATGGCGTGACTTTCGGATACAATAAAACCCTAGCAAACTATAAAAAGAATTACCCGGATAAAGCCTATATGGGTCAATTAAAATTTACCCTACTGTCCGTACAAGCTTTGGATAAACAATATTTTAGTGTCATTGGAAAATGGGAGCTCACCAGAACAGTCGGAAATGTGAGTGGACATTACACTATACTTCTCAAAAAAATAAATGGGGAATGGAAGATTATTTTAGATCATAGTAGTTAGTAGCTATACCTGCTACTTAGTGAGAAAAATCAATTGGGTCTTTCCATATTTTGTAGAGTAAAAAGAAATAGCCTGCTGAACTAAGTAGCAAGAAAAAATAATACAAATAATTATACCATTGCCAGCTTGCTTCTACAAAGGCATAGCCTAGCATGATGCCCAATGTAGAATTCAATCCCATCCAAAGCAGCGTAAAGCCAATGGTCCTGGATATTCTATTTAAAAATGCCATTACTTCTGGATCCATTAGTCTAAGCTTTGTTTATTTGCTGCTGCTTCTTTTAATAAGCGATCAAATTGAGCAGGCGTTAAATCATTAAAGAAATAATAGACAGGATCTACTTTTGCACCTCGCTTAATCACTTCATAATGCAAATGCGGTCCAGTGCTCTTGCCTGTACTTCCAATATAGCCAATCACTTCTCCCCTTTTAACAGACTGCCCCACTCTTGCTTTTACGCGCACCATGTGTGCATATAGAGTTTGAAAGCCATAACCATGATTGATCACTACTTTATTACCATAGCCGTCTGTATTGAATCCAGCTATTTGCACCACACCATCTGATGTAGCATAAATTGGGGTACCAGTTGGTGCAGAAAAATCCAATCCTGCATGCAATCTAAAGTCTTTATATACTGGATCTATTCGATAACCAAATCCTGAAGCAACACGTTTCATGTTTTTATTACTCACCGGTTGAATGGCAGGAATGGCTCTTAATAATTTTTCTTTATTCTTCACCATCGTCGTAATTTCAGCAAAAGACTGGCCTTGAAAGGACATCCTTAAACTTAAATTATTCAATTGATTACGCATATTCTCAATCAATGCTGTATTGGATAAACTTTGAATTAAACGAATTTCATTTTTAGCCAACATTTCTTTTACCCTTGCACTGTCCGGAATAGGTGTTGCTTCAAAAATAGAACGATAGACCTCATTGTCTCTTTGTTCTAATTCCACCATCTGTAGCTCCAATTGCTTTGTTCTTTCTTGCAAAACAGCATAACTCTCTTTGTATGCAGTGTTTTGTTGTCTTAATAACCTTTCTTTAGGGGAGTCGATAAATTTAAACAAAATAGCCACAAAAAGGACCCCCACTGCAATAGATGCAATGATAAATCCGATTGTTTGTAAAAGCCTTACTTTAAGGGGTACTTCGATTTTTTCGAACCTTAAAGTATGGGTATTAAAGAAATATTTTATTTTCTTCATGCAGCATGATTATTTGCCTTCTAAAGTCCCAAAAAAAGGCTCAAATGCTTACCTTTGAAGACGATTAGAAACGCTACAAAGATAGCTTTTTATTTAGCCCAAAGCTTAAAAAAACGTCCCATGATGAAGAGTTCAGAAATAAGACAACAGTTTTTAGATTTTTTCGCATCTAAAGGACATGTCATTGTTCCATCCGCCCCTATTGTTGTAAAAAACGACCCCACTTTATTGTTTACCAATTCAGGCATGAACCAATTCAAGGATTATTTTTTAGGTAACCAAGCACCCAAGCATCCTAAAATTGCAGATACTCAAAAATGTTTAAGGGTGAGCGGTAAGCACAATGATTTAGAGGAAGTGGGTGTAGATACTTACCACCACACGATGTTTGAGATGTTAGGCAACTGGAGTTTTGGTGATTATTTTAAGGCCGAAGCCATTGCATGGAGTTGGGAATTATTAACCAAGGTATATCAGTTAGACCCGAATAGATTGTATGTGAGTGTATTCGAAGGAGATGCATCAGAAAATTTACCACCTTCAAGTGTTGCTTTAGAAGAATGGAAAAAATGGGTCTCAGTAGATAAAATTATTTATGGCAATAAAAAAGATAATTTCTGGGAAATGGGTGATACTGGACCTTGCGGACCTTGTAGTGAAATTCATATAGATATGCGATCGGATGCAGAAATAGCGTTGATTCCAGGACGTGATTTGGTAAACAAAGACCATCCTCAAGTGATTGAAATTTGGAACAATGTGTTCATGCAATACAATCGTAAAAAAGATGGTAGCCTTGAACCCTTGCCTAATAAACATGTAGACACGGGTATGGGTTTTGAAAGATTGGTTCGTGCAATACAAAATAAAAAAAGCAATTACGATACAGATGTATTTACAGGCACCATAGATGAAGTTGCAAAAATCACAAGTAAAGTGTATGATTTTGGGGATAGCAAGGAAGCAGTTGCATTTCGTGTATTAGCAGATCATATTCGTGCCATCGCATTTGCAATAGCGGATGGTCAATTGCCTTCTAATACAGGCGCAGGTTATGTAATAAGGAGAATTTTAAGGAGGGCGGTGCGTTATTATTATTCTTACTTGGATTATAAGCGTCCTTTGTTGTTTCAACTAATGCCCTTGTTGGCAAATCAATTTGAACATGTGTTTCCTGAGTTAAAACAACAATTAGAATTTGTAACCAAAGTCATTAAAGAGGAAGAAGAAGGCTTTTTAAGAACTTTAGAAAAAGGATTAAAACGTATGGATGACATCATTCATACCCAAGCTAAAAATAGTGTAGTAGCCGGTCAATTGGTATTTGAATTGTTTGATACTTTCGGATTCCCAGTGGACTTAACAAGATTGATTGCAAATGAAAATGAACTCAGTATTGACGAGGCAGGATTCGAACAGGAGATGCAACAACAAAAAGACAGAAGTAGAGCCGCAACTGCCATTGATACAGGCGACTGGATTCAAGTGGGTGAAGATGCTGTAACAAGTTTTATTGGCTATACGAATACTGAAGCGACTACAAAGATTGTGAAGTATAGAAGTATCAAGGCAAAAGGTAAAGAAGCCTACCAATGGGTATTAGCAGCAACGCCTTTTTATGCCGAAAGTGGCGGTCAGGTGGGCGACAAGGGGAATTTTATATTTGAAGATGGCACTGTGCTTGCTGTAACAGATACCAAAAAAGAAAATAATTTATTCATTCATTTTACAGACAGCTTACCAACTAAGATTGGCACGCATGTAAAGGCAGAAGTAGATACCACTTTAAGAACACATACCACTCAACACCATTCTGCCACACACCTATTACATGCAGCATTAAGAACCGTATTAGGAAAGCATGTGGCACAAAAAGGTAGTCTAGTAAATGAAGGGCAATTGCGTTTTGACTTTTCTCATTTTGCGAAAATGACCAACGAGGAAATGGAAGCTGTGACAAAATTAGTGAACGACAAAGTAAAAGAAAATGTACCCGTAGTCATTCAAGAAATGAGTAAGGATGAAGCGATTGCTTTAGGCGCGATGGCCTTATTTGGAGAAAAATATGGAGACAGTGTTCGTGTGGTGGTGATGGATCCAAATTATTCGATTGAATTATGTGGTGGAACACATGTAGGCCACACAGGCGAAATAGGTCATTTTGTAATTAAAGCAGAATCGTCAGTAGCAGCAGGTGTAAGAAGAATTGAAGCCGTTGTGGGACATGCAGCAGCCGCATTTCAAGATGAAGCAAAAGATAAAATAAGAAAACAAGTTCATCAATTAGAAGAAGCAAACGCGCTCATAGCAGCTAGCTTAAATAAAAAAGAAAAATCCGTAGACACGAGTACTTACTCAATGGATCAACTTTCAAATTATATAATTGAATTACAAAATCAACAAAAAGAACTTAAGAAATTATTAGAAAGTCAAGAGGCAATGCTTATCAACGAATTGGTGGAAGCACAAAAAAATCAATTCGAAACAATCCATGGAGTAAGCTACCTGGGGTTACAAGTTACTTTAAGCAATATGGATCAGTATAAAAAAGCTGCTCAATTACTCACTCAAACAAAAACAGGCGAGGTCATGGTCTTATTGGTTGGCGTAGAGGGAGAAAAAGCTTTTGCCGCATTATCAATGAGTGAGGCATTGGTTGCTACTAAAAACTGGGAGGCGCCACAATTAATTAAAACACATATTGCCACATTAATTAAAGGCGGTGGTGGTGGTCAAAAGACCTTAGCTGCAGCTGGTGGACAGGATGGAAGTCAATTAGAACTTGTACTTTCAACTATTAAATCACTTTTATAAAAGTTACAAATTGTATAAGCCCTATTGTCAAAATAGAAAAATTATTTTATGATAAAAAAAATGAGCATCGCATTTGTTGGAATTTTATTATTTGTCCTTACAGGATGCAGAGATAAAAACCAAGAAGCGCGTTATAGTGTTTCTGGAACCATTAAAAATGCAGCGAATAAACCGCTTCTTTTACAGGAAATCCCATATGGTGGAAAACCAATCATTACATTGGACTCTATCACATTGGACGTCAATGGAAAATACAATCTTGAATTCATTGCAAAGCAGGAGGGCATTTATAGGCTAAGCAGTGGAGAAGCATTAGATGTTAACTTCATCAATGATGAGGAACAAATACAGATCAATGCAGATGCAGCTAATTTTGCGAATTATGCTGTTAAGGGATCTCCGAATAGTACCGCTTTGATTCAATACATGAAAGCGTACAGATCAAAAGATTCATCTTTGTTTGCGACACTGTTCGCATTAGACAACTTGCAACAAAGCAACGGAAAAGATAGCAGTATTTTTTACCTACAACAACAGAAAGAAAAAAAGATCAAAGCACTCAATGACCATGTTGAACAAACAATCAATAGTTCAAATAGTCCAGCACTCATTTATTTTGCCTTAGGTATGGCTTTAAGATCAATGGAAATCAATAAGGTACTTGCTATGGCAAAGGCCGTTGCAGAAAAAACAAAAGCAGCCCCTTTGATCGAATTTGTAACTATTTTAAATGG
>Ga0114981_10002974_pt1 | contig 10847 bp, 10 predicted proteins | sample S_140806_MF_Meta_FD_87028 | JGI IMG/M metagenome (GOLD analysis project Ga0114981, IMG submission 87028) | Freshwater microbial communities from Lake Simoncouche, Canada to study carbon cycling - S_140806_MF_MetaG | ecosystem: Environmental > Aquatic > Freshwater > Lake | place: Lake...
GCTGCATTGGTTACCTCCCCGAACACAATCCGCTTTACACGGATATGTATGTGCGCGAATACCTTTCATTCGTGGGAGGCATGTACAACATATCGAACGTAAAATCGCGCGTGGAGGAAATGATTGAAACTGTAGGCCTTCAGCAGGAAGCACACAAAAAAATTGAAACTCTCTCCAAAGGTTATCGCCAACGAATCGGGCTTGCTCAAGCATTAATTCACGACCCACAAGTACTCATTCTCGATGAGCCCACCAGTGGATTAGACCCCAATCAGCTCGTCGAAATTCGCAACTTGATTGTTGCTGTCGGCAAAACAAAAACCGTTATGCTGTCTACTCACATCATGCAAGAAGTAGAAGCTATGTGCGACAAAGCATTCATCATTGACCGAGGCAATATCGTTGCCGACAATCTCAACATTAAAGAGTTGGCAAAGGGGAATGAGAGACTGGAGGATATTTTCAAGAAAGTGACGAATGACTAGTGGCGAATGGCGAATGTTTTGGACTCACTCGCCATTAATTCAACTCACGTGGTATCTCACACACCGGTATAGGTCGCATCTTATGTTGATTCGCCGCATTCATTCTCCGGTAAATTGACAACACCTCTTGTTGACGTTCGCTCAGAACAACAGCTGATTCATTTGAGGACTCTACAAACCGCATCGCCCATTCCAGCTCCGGGTAACTCGCGCCAATTTGATCTTCATCCGAGCGATCATCGCCCCACAATCCATCGGTAGGCGCTGCCAACAGAATGGATTGCGCCACGCCTAAAAAGGCAGCCAACTCATATACCTCTGTTTTCATCAAGTCGGCAATGGGCGACACATCCACTCCACCATCACCATACTTCGTGTAGAAACCAACACCGAAATCTTCCACCTTGTTGCCCGTGCCGGCAACCAACAGCCCGTGTATGCCTGCATGGTAATACAACGCGGTCATGCGCAAGCGGGAACGTGTATTCGCCATTGCCAAGTGCTGCGTATGTTGATTGCTTGACTCACCCGCCATCGATTGCATAAACAAGTCATAGGCAGGCGTAAGGTCAACTCTTGCATCGACCACATTGGAATATCTTTCCTTCAACCATGCGATATGCTCTTGCGCGCGTGTCACCTGGCTCGCAGCCTGATGAATGGGCATTTCAATCAACAACGTTTTCTTACCAGTAAGAGCGCACAGCGTCGAAGTAAGCGCCGAATCAATGCCTCCGCTAACGCCAACAACAAAACCCTGTGTGCGGCTGGTCGCTGAATAGCTCGCAAGCCATTGCACGATATAATCAATTACTGCCTGATGCTTCATAAGGATAAAATAAAAAGTCCCGCCAAAGATGGCAGGACTTTCCATTGAATGCGATACGTTTCTTTAAAACAATATTCCGATCTGGAGGGAAACACAGTTACTTATTCCCTTCATGTCAAATAACTTCGGCGTATTATCTTGAACATTAAAATCAGGCTCATTGTTGCTTGCTGAAACTCCCTTTCCCTTCAGTACGTTGCTGAACGCGTTGTTCAGACATACACCCGCCACGATGCTTGCATCGCCGCTAAGGTTATACTCAATACCACCTGCAATGATTAGACTCGAACGGAAAATACTGATGTCCTTGCCAATGTCTTCGTCTTCCATCGACTCGTCTACCAACATCCCTGCGTCTGTCCAGCGCAATGAATCGGGGTTGGTACCATTTTCCAGTTTCTTATAATCTATCTCGTCATCAGACTTTGCCTTTATGTTTATCCCAAAGCCAACACCCACTTGTGCCCAATAGGTAATGTACCCAATCTCGTCAGTGCGGAGCTTCAGGGTTAGAGGCACCTCGACATACTTCAAATTATAGGTGCGATCCACTCTAGCAATTGTGCGCAGACCCGCGTCTGTGATGCGCTCGTCAAAATAGGACAATTGGCCGCCTGTATTGAAAATATTAAGTCCTGTTCCTATTGCATAATTCTCCGTAAACATCTTATCGATGCTCATACCGAAACCGAATTTTAACATATTCTCGCCAGCCGTCAAATTCTTGTTGTCCGGCTTTAACCACGAGATATTCGGATCCACGTGTAATGCTATTTTCCATTGCTTGGTTTGTGCCTCTACCGCAGTTGTGAGCATTACGGTGAGCATGAAAAGGATAATTTTTTTCATACGATTCGTTTAACTGTTTTAAAATTGCCTCTATGAGGTTTTCAAATCTATCCAAATTATTACTCAATCCTGCATTCATTTTCGCCATGTTATTCATAGGTGCATGTGGATGCAATGACGACAAGCCGCTCAGCAAGATTGAAATTGCTCCGCAGGCGGCAGAACTAAGCGCCAAAGCACGTTCGTTCGACATCGATTTGTTTTCATGTGATTTCAAGCAACCCACTCAATGCGCCAACACGCTGCGTGCAAACTATGGAAATTTCTTTTGCGGATTTGTGGAAGACGACCTACGCCTAGCCGCTTGCGCAAGCGATAGCGTGGGGCAACTGCTGGCCATGTTTACCTCCGATCCGCAAATCTCAGAAACGCATCGCGCTGTGATGGACGTTTTTACGCCTGAAAAAAGAGAAGCACTCACGCGGGAGTTCGACGCCGTTGTGCAGCGCTGGAATCACTTCTTCCCCGCCAAACCTGTTCCCGAAATCATCTACTACTGCTCGGCTTGGAACCGAAGCATAGCCACTACCGACAGTATAATAGGCATAGCACTCGATTGCTACCTGGGGCGCGATCACGAAATCACGCAGAAACTTTCGCCCGATTTCTTTCCTGCTTACATGAAGGAAAACATGGATGAACGCTACCTTATTGCGGATGCAGTAAAAGGATTTGCAGCGTGGAATGCACGCAACATTTATCAACCCAAAGACCTGCTTTCAGAATTGGTGTTCTACGGAAAAATAATGTATGTAGCAGAGGCAATCGCGCCCGAACTGCCCGACTCCATTCTGATGAGCTGGAGCTCGGAACAAATGGAATGGGCCATAGCCGGCGAAGAAAATGTATGGAAAACATTGGCCAATGAGAAGACGATGTTCCACTCGAAGCCGTTTGAAATCAACAAGTGGTTTGCCGATGGTCCATTTACTTCGGCAGCAGGTATACCGCAGCAAAGCGCTCCTCAATTGGGCGTGTGGATGGGTTGGAACATCATTCGCAGCTACATGAAGAAATTCCCGGACACTTCTCTTGATGCATTGCTGAACGAAACCGACAACCAGCGCTTGCTATCGGCTTATGTGCCCGGTAAACGGTAAAGCAGCACTACATTTGCGCCATGAAACTCGAGCAAATCCGATTCGAAATAACCCTCGACGACAACAACGTTCCCGAAAAAATTAATTGGACAGCCACCGAAAACGGCCGCTCTTCAGAAGCGAAAGCAATGATTCTTTCGGTTTGGGACAAAGAAGAACAGAACGCACTACGCATTGATCTTTGGAATAAAGAAATGCAAGTAGATGAGATGAAACAATTTGTTCATCAAACGATACTTACCCTTGCCGATAGTTTCGAACGCGCCACCAACGAAAAAGCCATGGCCGACACCATGCGTGATTTTTGCGCGTACTATGCGGAGAAAATGAACATCATGAATAAGTTCTAGGTACCAAGTGCGAGGTGCGAAATACGAAGTGCGATTTACTGAACAGCGGAACTTCGCACCTCGCACCTCGCACCTCGCACTTCGCACCTTGCACCTCGCACTTGTCACCTCTCACCCTACCATGAACGCCACCTTCCTCAAATCCTCCGCTTTCCTTGACCAATGCCCTGCGCCCGAGCATCCTGAGTTTGCTTTCATCGGCCGCAGCAACGTAGGCAAGAGCAGCCTCATAAACATGCTGGTCAACAAAAAAAATCTGGCGAAGACATCGGGAACACCGGGTAAAACCCGACTCATTAATCACTTTGAAATAACAAGCGTCAAGGAGCATTGGTACCTCGTCGATTTGCCGGGATATGGCTACGCGAAAATTTCGCGCAGCGAGCGAGAAAAGTGGGAGATCATGATTGAAAAGTACTTGAGTGAGCGAGAAAATCTGCTTTGCACGTTTGTGCTAATCGACGTGCGACACGAACCTCAGAAAAACGACTTGGAGTTTTGCCTAAAGCTAGGTCAGGACGGAATTCCTTTCGCACTCGTGTTTACCAAGGCCGATAAGGAAAAACCCGGCGCAGTAGAACGCAACGTAAATGCGTTTTGCGACAAACTGCTCGAACAATTTGCTGAACTGCCCAATGTATTCGTGACATCCGCTGCGGAGCGCACCGGTCGCGACAGATTGCTCGCATTCATTGGCAAGAGCATGGCATAGTTCAGGAGCAATTAAGACGCACAATACTGTACGTGTCAACTCCAGAGTAAAATCAAGATAGATTGTCTTTTAAATTCCTTTCTCTTTCATCCAAGCGTCTAGCAACTCATTGAAACGCTGCGGATGCTCCATCATGGGTGCGTGCCCGCACTCATCAATCCAATAGAGCGAAGAATTCGTGAGTAATTGGTGAAACTCTTCAGCCACTTCCGGTGGCGTGATGGTATCATTCTTCCCCCAAATCAGACACACAGGGAATTTCATGGCAGGCAACTCCTTCGCCATGTTGTGGCGTATAGCGGATTTCGCAAGGGCCAAAATGCGCAGCACGCGATTGCGATCATTGACAATTTCAAAACACTCGTTTACCAATTCATCGGTGGCGTGCTTGGGATCAAAGAATGTAAGCCCAACCTTTTGACGGATGAACTCCTTGTCTTCCCTGCGTGGAAAGCTCGAACCGAAAGCATTCTCGTACAACCCTGAACTGGCTGTTAAGGTTAGCGAATTAACCCGCTCCGGGTGCTCCTTGCAGTACACCAATGCCACGTGGCCGCCGAGCGAATTGCCGAGCAGATTTACCTTACCGTATCCTTTGTAATTGATGAAATCGCGAATGAAATGCGCCAGGCTTTTTACACCCGTTGTTAGCACCGGCATCGTATAGAGCGGCAGCATAGGAATTACAACTTTGTGCGTGGCAGAAAAATGCGTAACAACATCTCTGAAGTTACTGAGCGCGCCAAACAAACCATGCAACAGGATAAGAGGCTCGCCTGAACCCTCTTCGATGTAACGAAATCCGTTTTCTTCTTTAAGCTGATAATCCATAATTCACCTAATCACTGCTGCGTTATGCGAATGTAAACATAACATGTTGGGCATTCCTTCACCTATGAGCTGCAAGTGTCGTGGATTTCGATTGCAGCGCAAAGCATCTCATCCAATTTCCATCAACATACCACTGCTGAAATCCTTCCCACGGCATCCCTTCGGGTATGAAATTCTCGTTCTCAAAACCACTAAAAAGGTCCAAAACCACTTAAAAAGGACCAAACACACCAAAACTCTCCCACAATCTACCACACACCCCTCAAAAACATTTAAACATTCATTTCTAGTTATTTAATACCATTTTTACTCCCACTTACCTCCACTATAAAACGCTCAGTTTTCAACAAAACAGTCTATTTTGGTCTTTTGTGGTAAAAAGTGGTAAAAGCATCCTATTTTCGTACCCACTAAGGCAACAATTCAACAGATGCTCAAACTCCTCGGAGAATATCCATGCAAGCTCGATAACAAGGGAAGATTCCTCTTTCCGGCTCGCATGCGCAAGTCTTTGGAGGAGGTCATTCATCTGGGATTGGTAATCAACCGCGACATATACACCCGCTGTTTGGTCATTTACCCGCAGCCAACATGGGATAAGATTTCGGCTGACCTGGAGCGCATGAATCCGCACAACCGGAAACACGCTGAGTTCATTCGATTCTTCCTAAACGGAGCAACCGAACTCGAGCTCGACACGGTGGGTCGTATGAATATCCCATCGCACTTGCTGGAATATGCCGAGGTGGATTTGAAAAAGAACAACGACCTCGTGTTGTGCGGTTTGGGACAGAAGATGGAGTTGTGGAATAAAGAAACGCGCGACAAGAAGTTCACAATGCCCGACTTCGACTTTATGCAACTGGCAGAAGAGGTGCAAAACGATTTGAGAAAAGATAACTAAGCAAGAAGCAGCCGCATAGCTGACTTGCAACTATGGATATGTCGAACCACAAAAAAGAAGACGGATACCACCGACCGGTGCTCCTGCAAGCTTCAATCGACAACCTCAGCATAAAACCCAATGGGGTGTATGTGGATGTAACCTTCGGTGGTGGAGGGCATTCGAAAGAGATTTTGAAATACTTGGATAAGGGACGACTGATTGCCTTCGACCAGGATCCGGAAGCACTTGCCAACCGCATCGACGACCCTCGGTTTGAATTGGTAGACCAGAATTTTCGATTCATGAAAAACTGGCTCCGACTCATGGGAATTCGTCAGGTTGACGGCATACTCGCCGACTTAGGCGTGAGCAGTCATCAGTTCGACAGCGAGGAGCGCGGTTTCTCCATTCGATTCGATGCAACACTCGACATGCGAATGGACATGAAAGGCACACTCACTGCTGCAGATGTGGTGAACAGCTACGAAGAAATGCAACTCACGCAGGTACTTCGAAGCTATGGTGAGCTTGACAACGCTCGCTCTATGGCTAGAAGCATCATGCAGGCGAGACCATTGTTTACCAGTAAAGACCTGAAACACGCCGTTCAAAAACACCTACCGCGCATGCGCGAACACAAAGTGCTTGCTCAGCTTTTTCAAGCACTGCGCATTGAAGTGAACAGAGAACTCGAAGTGCTCAAAGAGTTCTTGGAACAGAGCGCAGAAGTGCTGGCTCCGGATGGACGTCTCGTTGTGATTAGCTATCACTCACTCGAAGACCGACTGGTGAAAGACTTCATGAAAACCGGCAACTTCGAAGGAACACCTGTGAAAGACTTCTTCGGGAACTTACAACGACCGCTAAAGCCCCTTACCTCCAAGCCCATTCTGCCAACCGCAGAAGAGATAGAAGAAAATACCCGCGCACGCAGCGCTAAAATGCGTGTTGCGACCAGAGAAAACAAATAAGCTAAACAACCGACAGCACATGCTGCCGCTTGGTTAACCTGAATTAATGAAACCGACCAACGAAGTCAATTCACAGACATCGTCTGCCGCGCCTAACCCGGTAGAAAATGTCAACCCAACAACCCCGAAGAAAAAGGCGGGCAGGGGAAATTTCCTCCAAAAAATTCTCAGCGGTGATTTCCTCGTTCGTGATGGACTCATCAAGCATTTGTCGTTTGTAATCTTTCTAGTTGCCCTATTCATCGCAAACATCGGACTGGTCTATTACTTCGAAAACACAGCCCGCGAAAAAATTAAGCTCCAAAACCAACTCAACGAGTTGCGCTCACAGTACAACACCACCATGAGCGACCTCGAAAAGAGCAAACAACAAAGCAATGTTGCTCAAGCAATCGAACAAATGGGGCTAAAAGAACTGCGCACACCCCCTCAAGTGATTGACGTCGAAAATGGCTTTTTCGAAGAAAAAACTTCGCAAGAATGAACCCATCGGAAAATATAAAAAACAGTCCTATCAACCCTCCGCATGCTCCGGTGCAGACGCCTATTGAGTCTGCACCCGGACATGAGGTGAAAGGTAAAAAGCAGCACATTGCGCTCATCCACAACAAAGCATGGATGGTGTTTGCGGGACTTTGCTTGCTGGCGATAGCCATTGTTATCAAGGTATTTGTTATCCAACTTTTCCCCGACGAAAAAGCGCAACAACTCGCAGAAGGATTCACCTACAAAGTGCGCGAAATACAACCGGTGCGTGGTCAAATCTATTCCAGCGACGGAAGCCTCATGGCTACAAGCATTCCAGAATACGAAATTCGGTGGGATGCAAAGGCTCCCTTCGACGAAGAGGCCTATCAATCGAAGCTCGACTCCATGTGCCAGAGCTTTGCCAATCTTTTTGGTGACCGCACTGCCAACGAATACAAGGCAATTTTCAAGAAAGCTAAAAGCGAAGGCAATCGATACTTTGAAATCATCGATCATGTCGACTACAACCAACTGCAACTCCTAAAGAAATTCCCATTCATCAACAAAGGGACGATACGAGGTGGTTTTGTATTTGAAGAAAAATTCATTCGCGATCAACCCTTCGGATCGTTGGCCTCTCGAACTATCGGGATGGAACGTGCCGAAAACAAGGTAGGAATTGAACGCGACTACGACGAGCTGCTGCGCGGAAAAAAAGGCGCGCAAATGATGGAGAAAATTGCCGGTGGCGTTTGGAAACCCATGAACAATGAGTTTGTCGAAGAACCCGAACCAGGCGCAGACATCATTACCACCATCGACGTGCACTTGCAAGACGTAGCGCACGCCGCTCTCAAACGCAAGCTCGAAGAAACCAATGCAGATTGGGGATGTGCCATTCTCATGGAAGTGCAAACCGGTTTTGTGCGTGCTGTAGCAAACCTCTCGCGCAATAACCGCCAAGGTGAATTCAGCGAGAGACTCAACTACGCAATAAGCCAAAGCATTGAACCCGGATCAACCATGAAACTTGCCTCACTAATGGCTTGCATGGATGAGGGTGGAGTGAAACTCGACGACAAGGTAGAGACCGGCAACGGGACCGTCACCTTCCACGGCCGCACCATGAAAGACTCCAACTGGGATAAAGGTGGCAGCGGAACAATTACAGCCGAACAAGTTTTTGAGAAATCATCGAATGTCGGTACTGCATTACTCGTCAAGAAATCATTCGGTGAGAACCCTCAACGCTACCTCGACAAATTGCATTCGTTTGGTATAGCAGAACCATTGGGTATTTCACTATCCGGAGAAGCCTCACCACGCATGTACAAAACAACCAAAGACAATGGTTGGAGCGGCCTGAGCATAACGCAAATGGCAATTGGTTATGAAACAACTTGCACACCCCTTCAAACATTGGCCTTCTATAATGCTGTCGCCAACAACGGTGTGATGGTGCGCCCGCAATTCGTGCAAGAGGTACGCCGTAACGGACTCGTTATTCAGCAAGCTCAGCCCATCATTCACCGCGCGAAAATCTGTAAAGACGAAACGCTGGCGCAATGCCGTAAAATGATGGAAGGTGTTACAGAGGAAGGAGGAACAGCCGGTGGGCTGTTCAAAAAATGTCCATACAAGGTTGCAGGCAAAACAGGCACCGCATGGCTGCACGAAGACGGAGGCTATCAAGCCCATCACTACCGCGCTTCGTTTGTGGGTTATTTCCCCGCCGACAAACCACGATATACCTGTATTGTTGTTGTAAACGACCCGCGAGGCGCGTATTACGGAAGTGTGATTGCAGCACCTGTTTTCATGGAGCTCGCCGACAAAATTTACAGCACCGAAATTGAATTTCGCGCTCCGGCAGGATCAGACAGCACCATGATGGTTCAGCGCAAACTCCCTCAAATAAAGAGCGGTTCTGCCAATGAACTGAACACCGTATTCAGCAGCTTGAAAATTCCGGTATACACTGACGGCCAAGGTCAATGGTATACCACCGTAGCACAAAATGATTCACTATTGGTGACACCGCGTTTGGTCGAAGCAGGCATGGTCCCCAACGTACTAGGCATGGGACTTCAAGACGCGCTATACCTGCTCGAAAGCCAAGGCATGAGGGTAAACGTGAGCGGCTTCGGAACAGTCCGAAAGCAAAGCATACCGGCCGGCAGTCACATTCATTCCAATCCGCATATCACCATCGAACTCCTGTGAAATTACTCAAGGACATACTTTTCAAAACGCGCATTCAACAAGTGTTCGGATCAACGCACGTAGCTATAGAGCACATTGCTATGGACTCGCGCGATGTGAAACCCTTCAGCTTGTTTGTGGCTGTTACCGGCACTACAGTCGATGGACACGACTACATCGATAAAGCAATTGCATCAGGAGCTGTTGCGATTGTTTGCGAAAAGATTCCAGACTATCCTACCGGCAATATCACGTTCATACAGGTTCAAAATTCCGCTGAATCGCTCGGCTATATCGCATCAAACTTTTACGACAACCCCAGCGAAAAAATTCAGGTAGTTGCCGTTACCGGCACCAACGGAAAAACCACTACCGCAACACTCATGTACCGACTTGCTCGCAAGATGGGATTCAAGGCGGGATTGCTCTCTACTGTAGTCAACAAGATTAACGACAACGATGTGCCTGCAACGCACACCACTCCCAACGCTATTGCACTCAATGCACTGTTGAGCGACATGGTGGCAGCGGGTTGCACGTATTGTTTCATGGAGGCTTCATCGCATGCGTTGCATCAGCACCGCCTGACAGGTGTTCAACTGCGTGGCGCTTTGTTTACCAACATCACACACGACCACCTCGACTACCACAAAACGTTCAACGAATACATCAAGGCGAAGAAGATATTGTTCGACATGCTTCCTTCTTCAGCTTTCGCCATAACCAATACCGACGATCGCCACGGCGACATCATGGTGCAAAACTGTAAAGGCAATGTGAAAACGATGGCCCTGCACAGCATGGCCGACTACCGCGCTAAAGTGCTCGAAAACGGATTTGCCGGCTTGCACTTGCTCATCGACAATCAGGATTTGTATACGCAACTCATCGGTGGATTCAACGCATACAACATCCTTGCAGTGTATGCAGCAGCTATGGAACTTGGCCTTGATAAGCTGGAAGTACTTACCGCAATATCAGGCTTGCAGGCACCCGACGGACGTTTTCAATACATCAAAACTCCAAACGGAATTACGGCTGTGATTGACTACGCTCACACACCCGACGCGTTAAAGAATGTGCTCAAGACCATTGATGACATCCGCACTGGCAACGAGCAGGTAATCAGCCTTGTGGGTTGCGGTGGCGATCGCGACAAAACCA
>Ga0114981_10002975_pt1 | contig 10844 bp, 9 predicted proteins | sample S_140806_MF_Meta_FD_87028 | JGI IMG/M metagenome (GOLD analysis project Ga0114981, IMG submission 87028) | Freshwater microbial communities from Lake Simoncouche, Canada to study carbon cycling - S_140806_MF_MetaG | ecosystem: Environmental > Aquatic > Freshwater > Lake | place: Lake...
GTTGCGAAGTTTGATCGTTGTTCAATTGCCTGCGTGTCCAAACAATAAGTAGCACGCCAACAATTTCGAGTGGGATGTTGATCAGGCCGCGGTCAAACACAGGCAACGCGTAGTCGCCAAACTTCAATCCGGAAATTGGCCACCAGAACATCTTTGTATTCGTGAACGCGCCGTCGAACACCAGGTGCAAAAACATGCCAATGACAACAGCCAGCATTTTGCTACGCGACTTCTTGCGACCATATGTAATCAACATGACCGCAGCCATGATGGCGACCATGGTGACCACACTGTGGAGAGGCCCTGCGTGGCCAAGAAACACTTCGATGACATCTGGAGCAAGAGCACCTGCAACAACTAAGCGGTACGCAAATTTTTTATCGTGGAACACAAACCAAATGGTTGCAATGGAAGTGCCGATAAACCAAAAGAACATGACTACCTAAAATACGATAAAACTGCCGCAGTGCGGGCATTCAGGCAATTCAGATTCGGGCATTGCGCGCATCGAGTTGATTTCACCCTGCGAGATATCAAGATGGCATGATCCACATGTTGGTCCAGTAAGGCGGCACACTGCCCCATCTGGTCGATGCTTCCGCTTTGCTTCATAGGTTGACATCAGGGAAGGAGGTACAACAAGAGACTGTGCGCTTCTTTGCTCGGTGAGCGCTGCAATCTCTGCATCAATTTTTTGCTTTGCCGAACTCAGCGCCATAGTTGCGGCAGCCAACGTGCTTTTTGCACTCGTCTGCACCGGAACTAATTCGTTTTTCTTGTTTTCGTTTTCCTCAACAACACCCATGAGCTCAAGTTCGCGATCATCAAGAGCACTTCTCTCGGTCGTAACCGTGGCAATTTCGTGTTGCAGTGCCTCGGCCTCGCGTGGCGCAATAACAGTCTTCAACTGCTTGTTGAGTTTGACCAATTTGTCGTCATGCTCATGCGACAAACGATCAACTTTCGTGATTTCCGAGTTTGCGGCAACAATCTCCGCATCACACGATGCAATTTGCGCTTCAATTTCGGCGAGTGCTTTCTTTGCCGCATCGCGGTCGATGGTCTCCTGCAAATGTGTGATGCGGTGTTTTGCTTGTGAAATTGCGATGTCTGTTGTCTGAACTGCAAGAAGGTCTGACAACACAGTCATCGTTAACCCGCGATGCTCGTAACAACGGAAGGCGGCAAACCCTTTTCGCAGTTGTACACCCAGTACGCGCCAATTGGCACGGTGTTCACAGGGCCAGCTGGATAGCGATCTTTGATGTACTGCTTGCTTGGCGTTGTGCTTGGTGTAACAACACCCGGAATAGTTGTCGTGGTCGTTTTTGACGTGCTTGATGTAGACACAACAGGCAGTGCTGGCGGTTCCACAATGCTCACCACAACGGTGTTGTTCGGCACAACAGGAACCGTAGTCGGGTTCTTAGGTTTCACCAGCGTCGTTGTCGGTGGAGTTGGAATGGTTCCGGACACCACTTGGGCTAAGCACTCGTTGCCAGGTAAGTAGATACGTTGTGGCGAAAGGTCGGGACGAGCTTCATTGGCCACAGCAGGCGGTGGGGCTGGCCAATCTGAAAGTTCGTTCACGGGAACGTTGCCAAGCGCTTCGTCCATCATTTGTTTCCAAATGCGCGCTGGATACATGGCACCTTGAATGCGCGAATAACCATCTGTCTTCACAAATTCAGGAATGTTGACCATTGGCGTGTACGCGCGCGGGTCACCAACCCACACCGCAGTAGTCAGTTCGCGAGAGAAGCCAACGAACCATGCATTGGTGTTGTCGTCTTGCGTTCCTGTCTTGCCAGCAGCAGGCCGACCACCAGCAAGCTGACTACGCCGAGCCGTTCCGATGGTGAGTACACCTTTCAACGTGTCTACTGCACGCAATGCAGACGCTTCCGACAACGCCTGATCGGGAATCGCTTCGTGTTGATAAATGACGCCAGTGGCATCTTCAATTTTTTCTACGAAATACGGCTCAAGGTGCACTCCCATGTTGGCAATGGTTTGTGCGCCAGACGCCATATCAAGTGGACTCAATTCGTTTGCACCAGTAGAAAGCGATGCATACGGCTTAATGAGATTCAACCGTTCGGCGTCCGTTCCCCACTCAGGTTTTGGAAGGAAGTCAGAACTCATCATTCCGTACATCAGTGCAACAACTTTGTCGAGACCAACAACTTGAGCAAGTCGCGCGTACGCGCAGTTAATGGACAACGCCGTCATAGTGCGCAGCGATGAAACAGGCTGGCTTACTCCGTTTGAAATAAGAAATGTTGGCTCTGCATCGTTACCTGGGTTTGGCAATGTACACGGCAACGTTCCGTCGATGACGTCCTCTGGTAACAGTCCTGCTTCCATGGCTGCCGCAAGAATGAACATCTTCACGCTCGAACCCGTTTGGCGTCGGCGCATTGCAACGTTTACTTCGCTGACCAAGAAATCGCGACCGCCAACCATTGCGCGCACTCCGCCGGTTGCATTATCTACCGACACCACTGCTGCCTGAATGTTTGCCGAGTTTTCCGGCATCTGTTCGAGCGCCGCTTTTTCAGCAGCAACTTGTGCACCCTTGTCGAGCGTGGTGTGAATAACGAGACCACCGTGAAACAACTTGTTGTAGCGCTCTTCATACGTTGCGCCAAGAATGTCTGAGCGATTCAACAAGTAGTCGCGGACAGCTTCGGAAAAATAGGTTCGACCAGTGTCGGTAGCGCGTGAGATCTCGCGACGGTTGTCGGGAATTGGACAGTCCGCGTCTTCAACCGTGCGAACTCGCGATGACTCCCATCCCTTACAAGCAAGCGTTGCCTGTTCTGGCGTCATTTCGCCAACTTCAACCAATCGACTGAGCACTTGTTTGTAGCGATAGCGCGACGAGTCGGGTTTCGTAAACGGATCTCGTGATGATGGTGCCTGCACCATGCCTGCAAGAAATGCTCCCTGATTTTGCGAAAGACTTTGCACCGAAGTTCCGAAGTACACCTCGGCCGCAGCCTGCAACCCGTAAGCGTTGTTGCCGAAGAACACGGTGTTCAAATAACGTTCGAGAATTTCTTCTTTCGATAACTGTTTTTCCAACATGACTGCTCCGCGAATTTGCAGAAGCTTCAATCGACTTCCCGAAATCTTTCCACCGAGCAATTCGTTTTTAATGACCTGTTGTGTGATCGTGGATGCACCCTGTCGCCCACCACCCTGCGAGTTGGCCAACAAGGCTCTGCCAACTGCCCGCAAGTTCACTCCGTCGTGTTCGTAGAACACTGAGTCTTCAACTGCGATGAACGCATTCTTCACTGCATCGGGCACTGCCGAAATTGGCGTCTGTTGCGTGTTCTTCACTTGGAACACGCCGACTTGCTGACCATTGACGTCGAGCAAAATACTGCGTTGGGCCAACCCAGAAAATTGAGATAATGCCACTGGGTCTTCGCTGTGAGCATGCAGAATCCCCCAGGCCTGCGGGGCCATGGCAGTAATGATGGCCGTGATCGCAAGTGCTCCGGCGAGCATGGTGATCAACAGGCGGATACTCAACCTCAAGTGGGGATTCACGTTGCCATTCACACTAATCTGCCTACATGTCATCTTCCCGTCAGTTCCCCATACGTCCATTTCGCTTCGGAATTCAAGCAAGTAGCACTCCTACCGGCAAAGAATGGGTGGAACTCGCAAAGAAAACTGAAGCACTTGGCTATGGCGCACTCACCATGCCCGATCACTTCACCGATCAACTTGCGCCACTTCCAGCACTCACCGCTGCGGCAATGGCAACATCAACATTGCGCGTAGGTGCATTGGTGTGGGACAACGACTACAAGCACCCAGTGGTATTCGCCAAAGAAATGGCAACGCTCGATGTGCTGAGCGACGGACGTCTCGACCTCGGTATTGGCGCTGGCTGGATGATCACCGACTACGAGCAGTCAGGTATTCCTTATGACTCTGCGGGCACTCGCATTGACAAAATGATTGAAGGCATCGACATCATGAAGGGTTGCTTTGCACAAGGCCCGTTCTCATATGCCGGCAAGCACTACACCATTACCAATTACAACGGCATGCCAAAACCCGTGCAGGGATCATGCCCGCCGATCTTGATTGGAGGTGGCGGCAAACGCGTACTCACCTATGCAGCAAAGGTTGCCGACATTGTGGGCATCAATGCCACTATGAGCGCTGGAGCCGTTGGACCAGAAGCCATTTCCACCATGACTGCCGAGGCCGTAGACGCAAAGGTAGACATTGTGCGCGAAGCGTCTGGAGACCGCATCAAGGACATTGAAATGAACATTCGCGCCTTCTTGGTCAACGTCACCGACGACGCCGAAGGTGCAATTAGCAGGCTGGCAAAGGGAATGGGCGTTGAAGAGTCCATGGTGGCCAACACCCCATTCGCGTTAATGGGACCACCAAGCAAACTCATCGAAGATCTGCTTGCTCGCCGTGAACGTTGGGGCTTTTCCTATGTAATCGTTGGTGGTGAAGACGTTGAGGCGTTTGCACCGGTGGTGGCAGCGCTAGCCGGCAAATAGTTGACGAGATGAAGTGTGTTTAGGTACAACTTGTCATAACCTAGAAGTCGGATTTGCCACAAGGGCTCTTCCTCATTTCACGAAAAGAGAAAAGTTATGCGCGGTACCGTCAAATTCTTTAATGCAGAGAAGGGCTACGGCTTTATTTCACGAGACGGAGGGGACGATGTTTTCGTTCACTTCTCGAACATCAAGGGCGAAGGCTACAAGTCTTTGTTCGAAGGTCAAGCCGTTGAATTCGACGTTGCACCTGGTCGCAAGGGTGAGGAAGCACAAAACGTCGTCGTAATCTGACGAACTAATTAATAATTCAGTCGATCGGATCGATCGGCGTGCTTAAACCACACGCCGATTCGATCTGCTCGGCGATTGCAAGGCAGTGAAGATCGGTGAAGCGAGACCCGATCACCTGGACACCCACTGGAAGCGAGTCGGCCATTCCGCCCGGCACCACCACTGCAGGAAGTCCAAGCAAGTTTGCTGGCAACACAGCACGTAGCTGTTGCAACGTTCCCATTGCACTCTCTACATCTTTAATGTCGTTGTCGTAAACAAATGCTGGCTCTGTCCACGTTGGACAAATAAGCACTGGGTTTTCCTGAAACCACAATGACCAACGTCGTGCGACACCGTTGCGTTGAGTCTGTGCATTTGCCCATCCCGCAAAGTCAATTTCCGCCATTCCTTCACGAGTGAGTTCAAGGAACTGTCGACCGCCCTCGCCCATCACCATGTTCAGCAAATCAAGCTGCAACGTGAGTTCGCCATTCATTTGGTCTGACCAGAGTTGGCATGCAAGTTCGAAATCAGGTGGAGTGCCTTCAACAACTTCGTGACCAGCATTCGACAACGCATCTGCTGCATTGCGCACCGCTTGCATAATTTGTGGGTGCGTTGTTCCACCTGGTGGGTTCGCCATTACTACAACGCGAGTTTTCTTTGCTGCAGGAAATTCGTCCAACACAACTGGAACGCTGATTGGGTCGCGCGCATGCGCACCGGCAACTACTCGCAAGCCAGCACGTACATCGGCAATGCGACGAGCCATCACACCTTGCCCAAGCATGAGTTGCGAACTGAGACCGAAGTCTTCAATCGGAAACATTTGCGCGTCAGGTACGACACCTTTCGTTGGCATGATGGAAGCAATGCCGTTGCAATGCGCAGGGTTGCGCAACGAACCGCCGATGTCATTACCAAGACCGAGTGGCGACATTCCGCTCGCAAGAGCAGCACCTTCACCACCGCTTGACCCGCCTGCAGTGCGGTCCGACTTCCATGGGTTCTTCGTACGGCCGTACAGGGTGCTGTCGGTATGTACACGCAAGCCCAAGTCGGGCATGTTGGTGCGCCCAAGCATGATTGCTCCAGCTGCGCGCATGCGCTCAATTGTTGGCGCATCGATAGCGGGAATGGCTTCGGCTAAGGCCGTGATGCCCTGAGTGGTGGCCTGGCCAGCGACGTCGATATTGATCTTGACGGTGTACGGAACTCCATGAAGTGGGCCGATTGGGCCTCCTTGTGCGAGCGCCTTGTCGGCAGCGTCAGCACCCGTGCGAGCCTCGTCGGCCATCACACGAATAATGGCATTGACCTTCGGGTTCACTTCATCGATGCGGGCAAGATGAGCGTCGACTACTTCCCTACTGGAAAACTTTTTACTGCGAATACCTTCTGCAAGGTCTAGAGCACTGTTACGCCACAATTCGTTCGTCATGTTTCCCCCTCGGACCAAGAGTACCCAATGTTGGCCGTGGCACTAGATTCGGAGCGTGGTAAAGAATCAAAAATTGCTCGGATCGTTTTTGATTGTTTTTGCCAGTGGATGTTTTGCGATGGTTCCGTTTATGGCAAAAACCACGTACGACGAAGGTGCCAATGCTCTCGGCATGTTGTCTGCCCGATTCACCATGTCGGCAATCATGATGGGGATATTGCGTTTTGTTTTAGTTCGCGACACTCCGTGGCCACGAAAGCAACTGCTTCCCGACTTATTGTCACTTGGTTTTGTTGGCATCACCATTTGTTCGCTCACGTACTTCACCGCCATTCGCGACATCGACACCAGCCTTGCCATCGTCATTTTTTATTGCAACCCTGTCATGGTGGTTCTTGCCTCATGGGTGATCTACAAAAAGAAACCTTCGAAGAGCATCGTGTACGCGCTGATCTTCACCATGGTTGGCGTTGGCATTACCACGGGAGAAATTGGCGGAGGTAGCTCGCACGCGGTGATGCTCGTTCTCATCTCTTCGCTTGCGTATGTGTTTTATGCGCTTGGCTGTTCTCGTTCACTAAAACACACCGACATGTTCACCGGAGTCACGTTCGTCAATATTGGTGCGGCACTTGGTTTCAATTTGTATGCGCTTGTTTCTCCAGGCGGCATGAAACCCGATTACCCAGATACCACAAAAGGCTGGCTCATCATTGTTGCGCTGGCAATAGTAGGAACCGTATTCCCCACGTCAACTTTCTTCATGGGCTTAAAGCGCATTGGAACGAACATGACGTCAATATTCACCACGAGCGAACCTGTTTTCGGAATTGCGTGCGGAATACTTATCTTGAACGAACACCTCTCGTTAAACCGAGTGATTGGTGCAGCATTCGTGATCGGCGCGCTACTGATGCTGTCAGTTGTGGAGTCTCGTTCCGAGACTGTTACTGCCCACCAGTAACGGGAAACTGTTCAATCAACTCCCGCAAGCCTGCGACCACAGAGTTGCGCTTCGCCGAGACAGTTTTTCCTAGACGCACCACGACCACATCCCGATCAGGTATCACCATGATGTATTGGCCCTCGTAGCCCGAAGCAACCAGGCTGTTGTGCTCTCCTGGCAATGTCCACCAATGGGCTCCGTAACCCAGGCCTGTCTCGTCATCGAACACATGTTGAGTTCGTGCATGGTCTACCCAGCCTTGCGGCAAAATCCGTTTTCCATTACACATTCCGTCGCGAAGGTATAGCTGCCCGAACTTCGCAAACTCTCGTGCAGTGGCATAAACGTACGACGAACCGACAAATGTTCCAGCTGCATCAAACTTGGGTTCGGCCTGCATACCAATTGCACCGAACAGTCTGGTTCGCATGAAACGCTCAATGTTCTCGTGTGAACCAGCAGTATCTCCAAGCGCATTACCGAGCAGTCGGGTGATGATGTTGGTCGTACCCGATGAATACAGCCACTCCGACCCAGATATTGATGCAAGTGGCTGCGCGATGGCGTAGCCCCCATTGTCGTCCTTTCCCGATCCGAACAACATGTCAATCACGTCGGATGCATCGTCATCTACGTAGTCCTCCACCCAAGAAAGACCCGATCGCATTTCAAGTAGTTGCTGAAGTGTGATGTTGCGACGATCGTCATGTGCCCATTCGGGAAACAAATTGTTGTCTTCAACATGCAACAAACCATCCATTTGCGCAATGCCAACGAGGGCATGGGTAATGCTCTTTGCCATTGACCATGAAATGAGCGTGGTCTCAGCCGTAACGTCTGGCCCGTACAGCTCGGACACCACTTCGCCTTTGTGTAGCACCAATTGGGCAAGGGTCACATTGTCATCTGTCATTTCTGGGCCTCCAAAAATTTGGCAATACAGAGCACTTCATCCATTGCGTCGCTTCTTAACATTCCATGCTCATCATGCACACTTGACGGTGCGATGATCGCCTCGTGAATTTGCTTACTGAGCGAGCCAAGAGGCGTGAACAGCTGTTCAGCATGTCGAGTTGATGCGAGCACGCCGTTATCTACTTCGTAAACAATATTGTCAAACGTAACCGTGAACATTCCTTGTTTGCATAGTTGCTCTGCTTGCTTCTGTCGACGCAACACGGTTTCAAAAACTTGAATACGGTCACGTAAATACGCGGCCTCTTCGTACCGTTGTGCCTCTGAATGAGCATTCATCCGTTCGGTAAGTGCATCAAGCACATGGCTGCTTTTCCCGACCAGCGCATCGGCCGCAAGCTGCACGGCGTTTGCATACGACTCTGGCTCAGCAGTGCCCGAGCACGGGCACTGTGCAAGACCAAGGCGGGCTGCCGAACATACAGGCGCACCATCTGGGGCAACGTAATTGCGGCCCATTCGCACCGTGCAACGCCGAAGTGGAATTACCGATTCGATGGCGTCGACGACTTCGGTTGCCATGTTGCGGGTAGAGATGGGCCCAATACAAATGCCTTTTGCCGACGGCGTCTTCGACACCAAGAGACGGGGCCACTCTTCTTCGGTGGTTAAGCGCACATAGCAATACTTTGCCGTTCGTGTTCCAGCATGGTTGTATCGCGGGCGAAGTCTGCCAATAATGCGCAGTTCCAGTACTTCGGCAGTAAGTAAGTCGGGTGTTTGAATGTATTCAATCCCCTGCATCAACTTCAGCAGTGAGCCCACTTTGGTTCTTGACTCGTTTGTCCCAAAGTAACTACGCACACGAGAACGCAGGTTGGTGGCCTTGCCCACATACAACACTTCGCCTTGTGCGTCGGTAAACATGTACACCCCGGTAGTTCGCGGCAATGTTTCGGTGAGTTTCAACTTGCTCGCTTGCGGATGCGACCCCAGCTTGGGCAACGCAATGAGATCATTCAGGTCGTACACGCCAAAACCCGCAGCACGTTCAATGAGGTAATGCAACAAATCACCAGTTGCAAGCACATCGTTCATCGCTCGGTGAGCAGGTTGATGCTTGAGCCCGAGGCTTTCGGCCAACGTTGACAGCTTGCAGTTTGGCACTTCGTTGCGCACGAGGCGCCTTGCTAACGAAACCGTATCCACCACTTTGTTCGTGAGCCTTGGCCGACTGTCTCGCTCGAGAGATGCCTGTATGAACCCCATGTCGAAACGAGCATTATGAGCCACAATCACCGAGTCGCCGATGAATTCGACAAGATCATCGAGCACATCTTCTATCGGTGGTGAATTCATCACCATGATGTCGGTAATGCCGGTGAGCATCACGATGAATGACGGAATTGCACACCCAGGGTTCACCAACGTGTTGAACCGAGCGATCTCTTCTCCGCCTTGATACTTCACTGCGCCGATTTCGGTAATGCCACCAATATCGGCTGAAGAGCCAGCGGTTTCTAAGTCAAGAACGCAAAACACCACATTGGACAATGCCGGACTTGCATCGTCGAGTGAGAGCTGCATGATTTACCGAGTGTAATTCTCGATTCGAGTACACAAATGATCGAGTTCGGCTCGATCATGGCTAACCACAATGGCGCTCACCCCAAGGCGTACCAGATGTTCGCGAATGTGGTTTCGCACGCCTTCACGAGATGCTTCGTCAATTGCTGAAAGTGGCTCATCGAGCAATACAGCACTTGGGCTGCCAATGAGCGCACGAACAATAGCCACACGCTGGCTTTGTCCTCCCGACAGCGTTGGAGCCATGTGTTGCGCAACATGTGCAACGCCAAATTGCTCCAGCATCTCCGCCGCCATTTTCACTGCAGCCGTGCGCTTCACTCCCCTCATGAGTAACGGGAAGGCCGCATTGTCGACAGCAGTCATAAAAGGAAATAGCGAATGATCTTGAAACACCATGCCAATATTTCGCATTTCTGGAAGTACGAACATGTTCTTAGCTGGAGCGTCTACGAGGTCGTCTCCTAATTTCAATTCGCCATTGCCGAGCGGGCACAAGCCAGCGATGGTGCGTAATACAGATGTCTTCCCAGAACCATTAGCGCCGAACATGCCGACAATTTCGTTGCCAACATCTATGGAGAACTCGCGGGAGAAACTTCCAACTTCAACTGTGCCGTGCAATGAAATCATTGGGAGCTTCCACCGATCCAGCGATCACGCAATCCCACGAGTAAACCAACAGAAATTGCGACCAGCAGGAAACTCAGCGCGTATGCGCCTTCTGGGTTGCTCTCCAACATGGTGTACACGGCAAGAGGTGCGGTTTGCGTTCGACCCTGAATATTTCCGGCGAATGTGATGGTTGCACCAAATTCGCCAAGTGCCCTCGCCCACGCAAGCATCAGGCCAGCAACAAGCGACGGCTTCAGAAGTGGCACCGTAACCCGCATAAACCGAGTGAAGTCTGTTGCGCCCATTACGGCTGCTGACTCTTCGTACTTCACATCGATAGACCGCAGGCCACCTTCAAGCGATAGAACCAAAAATGGCAACGCGACAAAAGTTTCGGCGATGATTACCCCCCACAGCGAATACGTCAGTTGAATTCCAAACAGCGAGTTGAGCAGCCCTCCAAGAAGTCCATTTGACTTGCCGTAGGCGCCAAGTAATGCCACGCCACCAACTACAGGTGGCA
>Ga0114981_10002976_pt1 | contig 10844 bp, 10 predicted proteins | sample S_140806_MF_Meta_FD_87028 | JGI IMG/M metagenome (GOLD analysis project Ga0114981, IMG submission 87028) | Freshwater microbial communities from Lake Simoncouche, Canada to study carbon cycling - S_140806_MF_MetaG | ecosystem: Environmental > Aquatic > Freshwater > Lake | place: Lake...
ACTCCATTAATTTGCTGAAATGACTCAAACATTGAAGGAGCAGGCAATGTTTTAAAAAATGCTCGTCCGTATACTTCAATCGGAATTGGGCTTTCACTTCGAGTGGAGGATCTTAGATTTCCTGTAATTACCGTCTCTTCTAACATTAGAGGGGATAAATTGATATTTACTTTGGGTAAAGTATCTGCTCTAGAGATTATGGTAACTGTTTGGGGTTGATATCCCAAGGCAGAAAAAATAAGCGAGAGGGTATCCCTTGAATCGGGTGTATAAACTGAAAATTGACCTAAGGAATCAGTATAGGTGATTACAGAAAACTTTGGGATACTAACTTTTACAAATTCAAGCGGTTTATTATCGTAAGTAACCTGACCGGAAATGTGGAGTTTTTGTGCCTGAAGAATAGGAATAGTAAGAAATAAAGCCAGTAGGCAGAATATGTTTTTGGTCAATCGAATTTTATATTTAGACTACAAATATATTTTATTTTAGGCTAGTCTAAAAATAAAACTCGGGTACCCTAAAAAACCCGAGGGGTTACCTTATTCTACGGTTACTGATTTTGCTAAATTTCGGGGTTGATCTACATTACATCCTCTTAATACTGCAATATGATAGGAAAGCAATTGAAGCGGAATTACGGTTAATAAGGGTGCCAGTATTTCGTCTGTTATCGGTATCTCCATCACATAGTCTGACATTTGCCGAATCGTAGTATCCCCTGCAGAAACAACAGCAATTACTTGGCCTTTTCTGGCTTTTACTTCCTGAATGTTTGAAACAATTTTATCATAGGTTTTATCTCGGGTAGCGATAATTACCACCGGCATATTTTCATCAATCAAAGCAATCGGCCCATGTTTCATTTCTGCCGCAGGGTAGCCTTCAGCATGGATGTAAGAAATTTCTTTCAGTTTTAATGCTCCTTCCAACGCTACAGGAAATTGATATCCTCTACCGAGATATAAGAAGTTTGAAGCATTTTTAAACCTTTCTGCCATTTCCAGAATGCTATCATTTAAGGTAAGCGTTTCTGCTATTTTATCAGGAATAAGTAACAGCTCTTTTACCAGTTCGTGGTAACGTTCTACAGATAAAGATTTACGTAAATACCCTAGATGAATTGCGATTAATGTCAGCACAGATACTTGAGCAGTAAATGCTTTGGTTGAGGCGACCCCAATTTCAGGGCCGGCGTGGGTATATACTCCTCCGTGAGTTTCTCTTGGGATAGAAGCCCCCACAACATTGCAAATACCAAGCACTAATGCTCCTTGCGATTTGGCTAGTTGTATCGCTGCAAGGGTATCGGCGGTCTCCCCGCTTTGGCTAATCGCTAATACAACATCCCCTGGTAATATTACTGGGTTTCTATATCGAAACTCAGATGCGTATTCAACTTCTACTGGAATTCTAACAAGTTCCTCAAAAACATATTCTGCCACCAAGCCTGCATGCCAACTGGTTCCACAGGCAACAATTAATATCCGTTTAGCGGATATGAGTTGATCCATTACATCGGTTAATCCGCCCAAACGAATATCTTCATGTTCCGCAGAAACTCTACCTCTTAAGGAATCTAAAACTGTTTTGGGTTGCTCGAATATTTCTTTCAACATAAAATGTTCGTACCCCCCTTTTTCAATTTCATCCATTTCCATATCCAGAGTTTTTATTTCTGGAGAAAGGATTACATTTTTTATGGTTTTTAGGGTAAGATCATCCGGGGTAATTATAGCAACATCCCCATCATTTAGATAAATTACATTTTTGGTATATTCAATAATTGGGGTGGCATCAGAAGCAACAAAATATTCCGCTTCTCCAATTCCAATCACCAAGGGGCTTCCTTTTCTTGCGCAAATTAATTTGTTTGGTTCATCCTCACACATCACCACGAGACCGTAAGCTCCTTCTACTTTTGTTAAGGCTAATCTAACCGCTATTTCTGCTGTGCACTTTCCTATGGTATATACTTCTTCAATAAGATGAGCCAGGACCTCTGTGTCTGTATCTGATTTAAACACATATCCTCTTTGTTGAAGGCGTTTCTTAAGAGAAGTATAATTTTCAATAATACCATTATGGATAATGGCAAATTTTCCAGATTGACTAACATGTGGGTGGGCATTCAGATCGCTCGGAGCACCATGGGTTGCCCATCGTGTATGCCCCATTCCTACATTTCCAATTGGGGTGTTCTCTAGAAGAGTTTGTTCTAAGACGGAAACCTTTCCTACTTTTTTTACTATTTGAATGCCCGAAGGGCTTTGAATAGCTACTCCAGCAGAGTCATATCCTCTATATTCAAGCCGCTTTAATCCATTGATAAGGACCGGGAGGGCTTCCCGTTTTCCGATGTAACCGACGATTCCACACATTTGGGTTGGGTATTGATTATTTTCATTTGGGTTTTCATCTGCAAATTACTATTTAACTCCTGGAGTTTTAGTATAGGTGATTCGCAAATAGGGTTTTAAAGTTGGATGTGAGGAACCGCCAAGTACAACCCTATTTAGGCCGACCTGTTCACTTTGGGAAAATATAAAAATTCCATAGTTACTGATTGTTCTACTCATCAAACGTTGGGCATAATTTGTTATTGGTAATACATATTCATATCGATCAACATCTAAACTAGAGGAGGTGAAATTGGGTTGGTCGCGCAAAGAATCAAGAGTTGCAAAACATGCTAAAATAGTGGAAGGGGGTGCATACCGATTATCTGAACCTAACTTACTTTTATCTGCTCTTAATACCAACTCTGCACGATTGATGGTAGCTGGACCTAAATTCGAAAGATTAGGGATTTTCACATACACTGTTTTGGGTGAACCTCCTTGCAATAAAACATTTTGTTTTCCTACTGTGTTTGGGTTATTTAACGCTTCAGCCAAGAGACGACCTTCTGTCTGGCTTCTTTGAATTCGATTAAATCGAGCAGCCTCTGCGTTCATTAAAAAATCAAATTGTAAGTTGTTGTAATAGATTCCTGCTATTTTTCCCTTATAGTATAAGCTCAATTTTGTTTTAGACCCAGTAGGATTGAAATAATAAACAACCCCTGGTTCTTTTACCCCAGCAGTTACCGGCTCAGAGCCAAGATATAATCCTTTGAAAAGTTTAATAAACTGAGCATTATTGGATCGGCTTGCACTATCTGCAAACAAAATTTTATTACCTAAAGAAGTATCTAATCGAATGCGCAATCCTTGAGCAAAACTGGAGGAGGTAAAATACACATTGCGATTAATTGCTAAATTTTTAGTGGCAATAGTTGCAATAGTATCAGAGGTATAATACGCGTTTGAAATATTGAGGTCTTGTTCTAACTCATAAACATTCAACTTTAATCTTTCGGAAAAATCTCCGTAATAGCCAAACATGTCCAAACTTAATACAATAGAGTCTAGGGATAAACTATCCCCCAAAAAAAGGCTAGATCCTGTCATCAAAAATTGAGCAAAACTAGATGCATCCAGTCTACCAAATTCAGGATCCAATATACTCCCAAACATTTGAACCTTGGGCTCATCAGAACGCACAGTATCCTGATTCCAAGTTTGAAGTTCGACGGTTACCGTATCGGTATAATGAACAGTAATGTCATCTTGATCCGGTATTACTTCAGCACCAATGGCTGTGTCGGACTTTTTACACCCTAGAAATATAAACAAACCCAAGATAAACATGGGTTTGCAAAGGTGATAAATATTAGGAATCAAGTTAATTAAGGATATCTTGATAGAGGTTTTGATATTTTTCAACATAAACCTCTTTATCTGCATCCGTGCAAAACTCTAAACATCTTTTATCTTGCGTTTTAATGAACGTGTTCATGTCTAAGGAGATTTTAGAGTCCCCTAAAGCAATAGCATCTGCAAGGCTTATCGATCCACGTGTCATTCCTGCCAAATTATTAGACTTCAATTGGGCAATCATTTCACTAGGTGCGGTATCTAATTTTGCTTTTTCAAGAAAGTTATTAGATATTTTGATATTATCATCAACGTTATTATATACACTATATACTACCTTAGTGTTGGTAAACATAGGGTCATCTTTATAATAGGTTTTTAGATAATAAGGAATGAGGCTTGTCATCCAATCATGGCAATGGATGATATCTGGGCCCCAGCCTAGTTTTTTAACGGTTTCGATTGCGCCTTTACAAAAAAAGATTGCGCGTTCATCGTTATCCTTATAAAACTCATTGCTTTTAGGATCAGTTAATGCGGACTTTCGATTAAAATAATCCTCATTATCTAGAAAATACACTTGCAATTTTGCATTGGGGATGGAAGCAACCTTAATGGTTAAAGGTTTTTCTTCATTTCCCACCCGAATATTAATACCTGAAAGGCGAACCACTTCATGCAAACGATTTCTTCTTTCGTTGATGATTCCAAATTTGGGCATTAAAATTCTGATTTCGTGACCTCTTTCTTGAAGTGCCTGAGGAAGTAGGCGGATAATGTCTGCTGCAGAGGTGATCTTAAGAAAAGGATCGATCTCGCTGGTAGCATATAGGATTTTTAGTTTTTGCATACCGACTTGTTACCGTAAATTAGGGACACAAAATTAAAAAAAAACGGTGACTATTCCAATTAAATTATTAAATTCCGCCGCTTCGCCTGAGGATCAACCTTTCACCTTAACGATAACCCTATGGTAATCCTGAAAACCATTGCAGAAGTAAGAGAACACCTTTATCCTTTAAAGAAATCTGGAGCAAGAATGGGTTGGGTTCCTACGATGGGAGCGCTACATGAAGGTCATCTTTCTTTACTTCAAACCTGTAAAGCAGAAAACGAAATTAGCATTGCCTCTATTTTTGTGAATCCGACTCAATTTGGGCCCGGTGAAGATTTTGAAAAGTATCCTCGTCAACTCGAAAATGACAAAGCCTTGTTATCTAATCTATCTATTGATTATTTGTTTTGCCCTACCGTAGGAGAAATCTATCCTCAAGAAAATCGATATTCTATCATTCCTAGTAAAATAGAAACTATATGGGAAGGAGCTATTCGCCCTGGTCATTTTCAGGGTGTTTGCCTGGTGATTGCCAAATTTCTAAATATTCTACAACCCGATAAATTGTATTTAGGGCAAAAAGATTTGCAACAAACCATTGTGATAAAAGGCCTACTAGAAAGTTTAAATTATCCAGTATCCTTAGTGGTATGCCCTACAAAAAGGGAAACAGACGGTTTGGCGCTAAGCTCCAGAAACATTTACTTAAACCCTAACCAAAGGCAGCAAGCTCCCAAAATATACGCCTGGTTATCTTATTTAAAGGAACAAATTCTAAACAATCAAAACATTCCAACTGCACTTGAAAAAATCCGGATTGAAATACAAAATCAAGAAGGAATGGAGTTAGAGTATTTAGAATTGGTGGATGGGGTTGGAATGAATCCGATTTCTATCCTAAATAGTAATCAACCTTGTTATTTAATTATTGCTGTAAAATTAGGGAAGACACGACTCATTGATAACCTCTCTGTATTTTAACTAATTTTGCTTTACATGATCATTGAAATATTAAAATCCAAAATACATCGGGTTAAAATCACACAATCTGAACTTCATTATATTGGCAGTATAACGTTAGATTTAGATTTGATTGAGGGCGCAAATCTTATTCCGAATGAGAAGGTTACAGTTGTGAATATTAATAATGGGTCTCGATTAGAAACCTATGTAATTGCAGGAGAAAGAGGGTCTGGAATTGCATGTATGAATGGGCCTGCTGCCAGACAATGTCAGGTCGGAGACTATGTAATTGTCTTTTCGTATGCACAAATGGAGTTTGAAGCTGCAAAATTATTTGTTCCCACTATTATATTTCCTTCTGACAATAATCGTTTAACGGATTAATCATGAATCCAAAATTGATGTCCGTTATCAAGTATTCCTTTGGAATATTATTGGGGGTTTTACTTTTATGGTTAGCCTTTCGAAACATAGAATTAGAGGCCGCCATTAATCAAATTCAAAAAGCAAACTTTTTATGGGTAGCCTTTTCCTTATCCATCGCATTGTTTAGCCATTTTGTTAGAGCCGTAAGGTGGAGAATGTTGTTACAACCCGTTGGATATTTACCCAACACTTACAATACTTTTGCTGCAGTTGTTATTGGCTATATGGCAAATAATGCAGTACCTCGCCTTGGAGAAATTAGTAGATGTTCACTATTAACTCGGTCTGACAAAATCCCTTTTACAGTAGCCATTGGTACGGTTGTCTTAGAGCGTTTAATGGACATGTTAATTATGATGGTTTTTTTGGGGATTGCTTTTTTTCTTGAGTATGAAAAAATTCTATTAATAATCGACCAAATGACCCAAGGTCAAAGTTCTGCACAATTAGAAAATCGTTGGATTTTTTTTGGTGTTATTTTGATCTTATGTTTAATTATGGTGGGATTAATTATTAAATTTTATGCTCAATTATTACAAATACCGCTTTTTAGAAAGATTGTTGATTTTTTAATTCCCCTATTTAAATCCTTTACAAGTATTACTCGGGTTAAATATCCTTGGTTATTTTGTTTTTTAACTTTATTAATTTGGTTCTGTTATATAGCACAATTTTATATTGCATTTAAAGCCTTAGAGGAGACTCAACATTTGTCTTTTTATTTTGGATTTATGATGATGATCATTGGTAGCTTAGGCGTAATTGTTCCTGTTCCTGGAGGAGTAGGTGCATTTCATTATTTAACTTTGGTTGGATTTATGGCCTTTGGATATTCAGAAACTGCAGCCATTTCGTATGCACTTTTGGTTCATGCAGCGAATTATTTAATCATTTTATTAGCAGGTATAATTTGTTATATTACCCTAATTATTAAACCCTCTAGAGATGCTGCCATTAAACCTATTAATCTCTAAAACCTCCAGGTCCTTGTAATTGAAATAATGCTCTAATTGTGACAGCAAAATTTTGAATTTTTTGATCTTTAAGAATAGCACTAACCGGTTGATTTGACCACATAAACCCAGCACTAATTTCTGTTCCATCTGGAAGTTCAAATTCATATCCTGCGCCTAATTGCCAACAGGTCATCACTTCTTTTCCATACGGTTTATATAAAGAGGGATTTGAATTAATAAATCTATTTATAGCTGGACCTCCATTTACATATACCCCTGAAGCACGAAACTGAATCCGAAGGGGTACATATAAATAATTAAATTGATAAGGAAACCATTCGGTAAATGATTCTCCGGTTAAAGAATCTGTCCAACTATATTTATCTTTCCAGCCCCTATTGATTACGCCGACCCCTGACTCGATAGAAAAAAACTCGGCTAATCGTAATCTTGCGACTACCTCTCCACCTAAAGATATTTTCCTTCGTGTACCCGATAAATCGGTTTGTGTAAACCCTGGCAATACCGTAATACCCGTAAGTAATTTAGGATAAGGATTCGGTTGTGCATTAGATACACTCATACTGATAATCCCCAATAGAAAAAGAAATACGCTTACTCTCATAATTGAATACAGATATTTCGGGTTTCAGTGAAGAACTTCAACGCTTCAAATCCCCCTTCACGCCCAATCCCAGATGCTTTCATTCCTCCGAATGGTGTTCTTAAATCCCTCACAAGCCAGCAATTTACCCATATTATTCCGGATTCGATTTTAGCTGATACCCTATGTGCCCGTTTCAAATTATTCGTCCAAACGGTTGCTGATAATCCATACTTAGAATCATTTGCAAGTGCAAGGGCTTCGTCTTCGTTTTCGAAAGATTGTATCGTTACCACAGGTCCAAAGATTTCTTCTTGATTTGTTCTACATTCTGGTCCTAAACCGGTAATAATGGTAGGTGCTATGAACCATCCTTTAGCACATCTTTCATTAACATCGTATAACGGTTTTCCTCCTGTTTCAATTTTACCTCCTTCTTCTCTTGCTAAGGAAAGGTATTGTAATACTTTTTCATATTGTGCTTGTGAAACAATTGCTCCTACACGCGTTTCCTTTTCCAATGGATCTCCAACTTTCATGGCAGAAACCTGTTGTGAAAAATCTGATAAGAATCGAGAATACAAGCTTTTTTCAACTAATATTCTAGAACCACATAAGCAGATTTGACCCTGATTGGTAAAGGAAGAGGCTACGGTTGTCTTTAACATTAGGTCATAATCGCAATCCGCAAAAATTATATTGGGGTTTTTTCCTCCTAATTCCAGGGAAAGTTTTTTGAACATCGGTGCGGCTGTTTTTGCCAATGTTTTCCCCGTTTCTGTTCCACCTGTAAAAGAAATAACTGGAACATGGGGATTTTCAACCAATGCTTGTCCAGCATGAACGCCGGTCCCAAATACAATATTTAATACTCCTGGAGGCAGTTCGGCTTCTATTGCAAGTTCTGCTAATAAAAAAGCAGTAGCCGGAGTGATTTCGGATGGTTTAGCAACCACGGTATTGCCTACCGCAAGCGCTGGTGCGATTTTCCAGGTAAACAGATATAATGGCAAGTTCCAGGGTGAAATTAATCCTGCCACTCCAATAGGTTTATTTAATACATAATTAAATCCAGCCTCTCCCATATCATACGTTTCAGAATGAAGATGTAAAGCTGCTGTTGCATAAAACCTAAAATTATCAGCTGCCCTAGGAATATCCATTCTTTGAGATAAACTCAAGGGTTTTCCATTATCATTTGTTTCGGCTAAGGCTAATCTATCTTTATTCGCTTCTATTAAATCTGCAATTTTTAATAAATAATTTGAACGCTGCGTTTGGGTTAAAGCTGACCATTCAGTAAAGGCTGCGGACGCGGCCTTTACTGCTTCTTGAATATCTACAGCACGACTATCGGGTAAGACCCCGTATTTCTGTCCAGTAGCAGGATTAATATTATCTAACCAATCTCCACCAATGGGTTCAACCAAAGATCCATTTATATAATTTAATATTTTCATGGTCATTTAATTATTTATAAACAGGCAGTTCGACCACCATCCACCGGAAGATTAATTCCGTTAATGTAGGCTGCTTCGTTTGAAGCTAAAAATACCACAGCAGCGGCAATCTCTTCTGGCATTGCAAAACGACCTGCCGGAATTTCTTTTCTCATTTCGTCTTCCACCGCATGGGTATCAGACCCTGTTCTTTTTGCTTTGGTATTTACCAATAAAGACAGTCGCTCTGTGGCGGTTGCCCCGGGTAATACATTGTTGACCGTTATGCCCCAGGGAGCAACTTCATTCGCAAGTGACTTAGCCCAATTCGCTACCGCCCCTCTTATCGTATTTGAAACCCCAAGCCCTTTAAGTGGTTGTTTAACGGAGGTTGAAATAATATTAATTATCCTTCCAAAACCCTTTTTTTTCATTCCTTCTAAAAAGCATAACATCAACAAATGATTACATATCAAATGTTGCTCATAGGGTAAATTAAATTCTTCAAATCGAGTTTCTGTCAGCAATCCCCCTTGAGGACCACCAGAATTATTTAACAAAATATCGATGCCTTCAGGATTATTTAACAACCAATTTTTTGCTGCAGAATCCACTTCTTCTGGTTTGCTAAAATCTGCAACCACCCATTGATGATCCTGATTTGCGGGTCGTGGTAAGGTAGATACAATTGAAGCCAATTTATCCGGATTACGGGCAACTAAAATAATACGTGCACCCATCCGTGCTAATCCTTCTGCACTTGCTAACCCAATCCCTTGTGTAGAACCGCTAACCCAAGCGGTCTTTCCTTGTAAAGAAAACATCATGACTTAAAGATACACACTCCTGCGTGGATTTATAGAAATGCTAGTATTATCTTAACCTCTCCTATCTTTACTGTATGTCAACCTTGCAGATCATAGCAGAAGCTGGTGTTAACCATAATGGAGATATACTGCTTGCTGAAAAACTTATTGAAGTAGCCAAAACTTGTGGGGCCAACTGGATTAAGTTTCAAGCATTTTCACCTGAACATTTAGTTAAACCCACTGCAGAAAAAGCTCCTTACCAACTAACTGATGATCCAACGCATAATCAGTTTGAGATGCTTAAAAAGTATTCCTTCTCTTACGAACAATTAGAACATCTTAAAAATGTTGCAGAGCAAAATCAAATTGGTTTTTTATGCAGTGTTTTTGATTTGGTTGCTTTGTCATGGGTTGAAAAATTAAAAATACCCGTTATTAAAGTTCCTTCTGGGGAAATAGATCATTTAGTTTTATTAGAAAATATTGCTCGATTAAAACTGCCGGTATGGCTATCAACAGGCATCTCCACCACAAATGAAATCAAACGGGCTATTGAAATTTTAATAGGAGGCGGGTCTCCCCCCAGTGAACTGGTATTGTTGCATTGTCATACTGAATATCCAACCCAATATTCTGATGCTAACTTAATGGCGATTCCCGCTTTAAGAAACCAATTTGGTTTGCCCGTTGGATATTCAGATCATACTGATGGATTCATTTGCGCTGTTGCGGCTGTTACACTTGGCGCCTGTATTATTGAAAAGCACTTTACGCTGGATAGAACGCTTCCCGGCCCTGACCATAAAGCATCTTTAGATCCTAATGGATTTAAGGAATTAACAACTGCAATAAATGGCATTCGCTCTGCCCTTGGGGATGGAATTAAATCGCCAAAAGAAGCGGAATTAAAAAACAAAACCTATGTTCGAAAAAGTATTTATGTTTCAAGACCTGTGCAAGAGGGCGAATTATTTACCGCAGATAATTTAATTTGTTTAAGACCCGCAACAGGCAGAATAGGTCCTGAACAATGGCATTTGATTTTGGGAAGTCGGGCAAAGCGATCTTATAAATTATATGAAGCCATCGATTAACCGATTAGCAATTGTAAGTG
>Ga0114981_10002978_pt1 | contig 10844 bp, 9 predicted proteins | sample S_140806_MF_Meta_FD_87028 | JGI IMG/M metagenome (GOLD analysis project Ga0114981, IMG submission 87028) | Freshwater microbial communities from Lake Simoncouche, Canada to study carbon cycling - S_140806_MF_MetaG | ecosystem: Environmental > Aquatic > Freshwater > Lake | place: Lake...
AAAAAAAAAAATTAAAATTAAATGGCTTTCAAAAAAGACGATAAATGTAAAAATATTTAATTTTAAAAAATTAAAATACTGGAGACCAGAAAATAGCAATATCAAAAAAATTAGCGATTTAATAAAGCTATAAATCTAATTTTTTTTATATTCTAATATGTAAAAGCTTCATAAAAAAATTTATTATGGTAAAGAGGTTTATGGTCATACACAAATAAATACTGTAATTAATGTTTAAAAAAATTGCTTAGTGAATGAAATTGTTAAGAACGAAATTTCAAGATTTATTAATTTATAAAAAAAAAACTTATAGAGATAAAAGAGGTTTTTTTAAAGAATTATACAGGCAAAATCATTTCAAAGAAAAATTTCTATTTGATTGTATGTCTTTTTCTAACAAAAATGTTTTAAGGGGATTGCACTTACAATTACAAAACCCTCAATCAAAATTAATTACTGTTTTAATGGGTAAAATATTTGATGTAAGTTTAGATTGTAGAAAAAATTCTAAAACATTTGGTAAATTTTTTACAACGTTACTATCTGAAAAAAATAATAGATCTATATTAATTCCAAAAGGTTTTGCACATGGATTTTGCACATTAACAGACAATGTAATTTTACATTATAAGTCCAGTCAATATTGGGACAAAAGTTCTGAAATTGGCATATTATGGAATGATGAAGATTTAAAAATTAGATGGCCACTAAAAAATCCAATAATTTCAAAAAAGGATAGAAAGAACATGACTTTTACAGAATTTATTAAAATTAATATATTGTAGTTAGTCAATAAAAATTTTTAATGTTGCGAATTTAAATATAATAACCTTAATCTAGATGAACAAAAAAGTGAATGAAACTAGTTTAATAAGACAATCAAAGTTATGGAAATCATTATCAAAAGAATACTATTATAATATTGATGATAAATTTATTTCATATTTTAGAAGACCTGATAAAAAAATAAATAGATTTACAACAAATCGACCACCAAAAGAGCCGACATACAGATACTATCTAACAATATTGTTTAATGAAATTCGTAAACAAAAAATATCATTTTTTAATAATTACAGAAAATTAGGAAATACAAATTTAGGGCAGCTTTTAAACATTGTTTATGACGATCTAAAAATAAATTTTGATTATTTAATCAGTTTATATGAATATGCTTTCATTTCACAAAATATAAAATTAAATAAAATAAGAAGTGTTGTTGAAATTGGTGCAGGTTTTGGGAGAACAGCGCATACATTATTAAAACTTCAACCAAACATAAAAAATTATACAATTATTGATCTTCCACAAATTTTAAAAATATCTAAAATATATTTACAAAAAGTAATACCAAATTCAATTTCAAAAATTAATTTTATTTCCGCGTATAATATTAAAGAATGGAAAAAAATAAAAAGTGAATTAGCTATTAATATTGATAGCTTTCAAGAAATGCCAAAATGTACAATAAAAGAATACCTTAAAAATTTGTTTTCAAATATAAATTATGTTTATATTAAAAATCCCGTGTGCAAATATAATCCTAATTTATTAGGCATAAATTCACCAAGAAAATTTGATGTATTTTCCTTGGGTTTAATGAAAGAAATTATTAATATTTACAATGAAAAAAAGTTAATAAAAATTAGAAAAATATATAATAAAAGATACTGCCCATCTAACAAACATAAAATTGTAAAATCCTTACCCTGTAATTTGTATCCTTATTATCAAAATACTTTGTATAAAAAAAAAATTAATTAAGATTTGTATTTGAAAATCTTTTTTTAAAGCAGTAACACTATAAGTGTGATCAGCATGAAAATGTATGTCGATTAGTTTTAATAATTTAAGATTAAGTTTTTTATTTTTTTTAAATAATCATATACATTTTCATACACTGAATACATAATGCATCCCTCGGGTCTAATTTTATCGTCAATAGATTTAATTTTTTAGCAATTAAATTAAAGTTTAATTTTTAAAAAAGTTATTTAAGTTTATTGAAAAACATAATAACTTACAATTCTTGTAAAAAAAAATACGTAAATGAATTACAAATATTTGATAATACCCTCAATTATTACTACTTATCCAAATTATTATAGAGCCTTTTCTCATTTTAATTTTATTTTTAATAATATTATAAAATTTTTCAACTATAGGCCTTCTTGGGCTAAACTACTATTGAACGGTGAAATGAATTATTATGGATCGCTTTTTAATATATTAAAAAAAAATGAATTAAATGTTTTAGGTGATATTCATGATATCTATTTTTCAAAAAATATAAAAAAATATAAAAATATAGCCAATATAGAAAAGTACTATTTTACATTAGGATTTAAAAAACCAAAAAAAGTTGACGAGAAATACGTATATAAAAATGTAATAAATTATGATTGTTTGCTTATATCTGTGATGTCATTTAAAAAATACTTTAACATCGTTAAAGAATTTAAAAAAAAAAAGAAATTAGTTGCAATTTTAGATTACAGAGATGACCATGAAGTTATTTTAAATAAAACTAAAAATTTATCTAGAAATATAAGTGATAAGTATTTTGATATTTATTTTAAACAAGATTTACCTATAGGAAATATATCAAAGAAATTTTTCCCTCTTGCTCCAGTGCCTACAAAAAATTTTAAAATAAAAAATAAAAACTTTAAACCATTATTTAATTTCTCATTCTTTGGAGTTCAAAAAAAATGGACAAATGATGGCAGAAGAGTTATATGTGAATTTATTGATAAAAATTTTACTAATAATAAAATAAATTTAAAACCTGTTGAAAATGGGGGAATTTTAAAAAAAAATATGGAAAAAATACTTTATAAATCAAGAATTAATTTATCCCCCCACGGAATCAGTTGGAATTCTAATAGGCACGCAGAACTTGCAAAATTTCAAAGACCTATATTAATGCCCAAACCAACTATAAAAATTATTGGAAAAAATTTTATTGATAATAAAAATTGTTTCATTTATGACGATTTTTTATTAAAAAAAAATTACAAGTACCAAAAAAAATTGCTTAATAAATTAAATTTTATATTAAATAATGAAACCATTTTAAAAAAAGTTTCTCGTGAATATGTTTTGACAGTTAATAAATTTCATACAAGAGACGCAAGAGCTAAACAAATACTTGGTATATTAAAAAAAAATCTTCAATAAAAATTTAATTTAACTTTTAATAACAATTGAGAATTTTAAAAAAAAAAATTACTATTATTGGTCTCGGGTATGTCGGTTTGCCATTAGCAATCGCTTTAAGTAAGTATTTTAAAGTTTATGGATTTGATATATCAAGAGAAAAAATTTCATTATTAAGAAGCGGAATTGATCAAACATTTCAATTTACTAAAAAAAAAATTATTTCAAAAAAAATTATTTACACATACGATCCTAAAGTAATAAAAAAATCACATATTATAATTGTAACTGTCCCTACACCAATTAAAAAAAATAATAAACCTGATTTTTCATTATTATTCAAAGCTTGCAAATTTATTGGAACAAATTTAAAAAACAAATCAACAATTATTTTTGAGTCAACTGTTTATCCTGGAGCCACCAAAGAATTATGTGTACCAATAATAGAAAAAACTTCAAAAAAAAAATGGAAAAGAGATTTTTTTGTTGGTTATAGTCCCGAAAGAACCAATGTTGGTGATAAATCAAAATCAATTTCTAAAATTGTTAAATTGGTTGCAGGAGATACTAATCATACAACTAGCTTGTTAAAAAATGTATATAAATTAATAGTAAAAAAAATTTATATTACAAAATCTATTGAAATAGCAGAAGCTTCGAAATCAATTGAAAATATTCAAAGAGATGTAAATATAGCTTTAATGAATGAGTTTGCAATTATTTGTAATAAACTTAAATTAAATACGAAGGAAATTATTGATGCGGCATCAACGAAATGGAATTTTAATAAATTTACACCCGGTCTTGTAGGAGGACATTGTATCAGCGTTGATCCATATTATCTAATTCAAAAATCTATCGCTTCGAAATATTTTCCTAAGTTAATTTATACATCTAGATTAATAAACGAAAGTTTTTCAAATTTTTTATTAAGCAATATCGAAGTTATTTTTAAAAAAAATCAGAATAATCTCAAAAAAATTAAGATTTTAATATTAGGGGTTGCATTTAAACCAAATTGCAATGATGTAAGAAATAGTAAAATTTTTGATTTGATATATCTTTTGAAGAAGCGAGGAATAAGCGTAACTATAAACGATCCTTATGCTAATTTTAATGAGGTTATTAAAATTTATGGCGAAAAGATAGTCGAGTGGAATTTACTAGGTCAATCAAAATTTGATATGATTATTGTTGCAAATCCTCATAGATTTTACTTTAAGTTGGGAATAAAAAAAATACTTAAAAAATTAAAATATAAAAAACATTTTTTTGATATTATGTCAGCCTTTAGCAAAGAGTATGTGATAAAAAATAAATTCAATTACTGGAATATTTAACAAATTTATGCAAAAAAATTTTTTAAGTAAATTAAATATTATAGCTGAAATTGGACAGTCACATGAGGGAAATATAAGTTTAGCACATTCCTATATTGATGCTATTTATAAAGCTGGAGTTTCTACGGTAAAGTTTCAAATGCACTTTGCTTCACAAGAAAGTTCAACACAAGACAAATTTAGAACTAAAGTAAAGTACTTATTTGATAAAACTAGATTTGATTATTGGAAAAGAGTTGAATTTTCTATAGATCAATGGAGAGAATTAAAAAAACATGCTGAAAGTTTAGGACTTTTATTTTTAGTATCGCCATTTTCATTTAAGGCAGTTAATATTTTGCAAAAATTAAATGTACAGGGTTGGAAAATAGGTTCAGGCGAATTAAATAACTTTCCATTAATTGAAAAGATTGCAAGAACTAAAAAACCAATAATTTTATCAACTGGATTAAGTGATTATAAAGAAATTGATCAAACTGTTAATTTAATTAAAAATTTTCACGAAAATATTGCATTAATGCAATGTACATCTTTATATCCATGTCCAAAGGAAATGTTTGGATTAAATGTTATTCAAGAATTAAAGAAAAGATATAATAATCTTAAAATTGGTTTTTCAGATCATAGCGGAAATCTTCTTACAAGTTTAGCAGCAAAAGCTTTAGGCGCAGATTTTGTTGAGGTTCATGTTGTTTTTGATAAAAATATTTCAGGTTTTGATACAGAGTCTTCTATCACTATTAGCGATCTAGAAGTCTTAAGTAAAAATTTTAACTATTTAAAAAAAATTTTAGTTTATAAAGTAAATAAAAATTTAATTAATAAAAGTTTAATAAAAAACAAAATATTATTTGAAAAGTCAATTATCTTAAAAAAAAATATGATACCAAATCAAAAAATTTTATTAAAAAATTTAGATTTTAAAAAACCAAGAAATGGAATACCAGCAAAAGATTTTAGGAAAATATTAGGTAAAAAAGTAAATAAAAAAAAGAGGAAGGGTTCATTTCTATTAAAGAATGATATTTTATTATAATGAAAAAAAAAATATGTTTTGTTATTTCAAGTAGAGCAAATTATGGAAGACTCAAGCAAGTCTTACTAGCAATTAAAAAAGATAAAAGAGCAGAGTTGCAAATTATATTATCTGCGAGTTCTATATTAGCAAGATTTGGAGATATTAGAAAAAATCTAAAAGAGGATGGTTTAAATTTTAATTATCATGCATTTGTAATAGTCGAGGGGGACGAGCCTATAAATATGGCCAAATCAACAGGACTTTCAATAATTGAATTGTCCACAGCACTAAATAATTTAAAACCAGATGTAGTAGTGACAACTGGTGATAGGTATGAAACTTTAGCCACAGCAATATCCGCAAGTTATATGAATATAGTTCTTGCACATATACAGGGGGGTGAAATTACAGGTTCCATTGACGAAAGTGTAAGACATGCTATCACAAAACTTTCTCACATACATTTTGCTGCCACTAAAAAAGCTAAAAATAATATATTAAGATTAGGTGAAAATAAAAAATATGTTTTTAATACAGGTTGTCCATCAATCGATTTATTGAAAATTAATAAAAAATCTATAAACAATGTTAAGGATTTAACACTTGGAGTAGGTAATAAATTTAATTTTAATAAACCTTTCATCTTAGTAGTTTTTCACCCTGTAACAACTGATTATAAAAATTCATTTAAGCAAGCCAAAGCTTTAGCTGAAGCAATTAATGGAATAAAATTTCAGGTTATTTGGTTATGGCCAAATATTGACTCGGGGTCTGATCAGATATCAAAATGCATAAGACAATTTAGAGAGCAAAAAAAACTTTCAAATGTAAGCTTTTATAAAAATTTTTCTGTAGAGGATTATAATTCAATTCTTAGAGAAGCCAAATGTTTAGTGGGTAATAGCAGTAGTTTTATTAGAGAAGGTTCATACTTAGGAGTACCTTGCGTTTTATTAGGAAATAGACAAACTGGAAGAGAAACTGCAAGGAACGTTTTATACTCAAATTTTCATAAAGCTGAAATATTAAGTAAAATAAAAAAACAAACTTTAAAGCGTAGATATAAAAAAAGTTATTTATATGGTGATGGCAACAGTTCAAAAATAATTAAAAATTATTTAATAAAATTAAAGCCTAATATTCAAAAAAAATTATTTTTCTAGTGAAAAAAAAAATTCTAGCAATAATACCTGCAAGAAGTGGATCAAAAGGAATTAAAAATAAAAATTTTGTAAAAATAAATAAAAGATATTTAATTGATTATACAATCTTAGAAGCAAAAAAAAGTAAGTTAATCGACAAAATAGTCATTAGTACAGACTCTGAAAAAATAATCAGGATAGCAAAAAAATCTAAAGTAGATTTCATAAAACGACCAAAATTACTAAGCCAAGACAAAACTCTGATATACCCAGTTATAAAACATGTCTTAAACTTTGAAAAAAGAATAAATAATTTTTATGACTATATCATAATTTTGCAACCCACAACTCCTTTAAAAAAACGTTTTATGATTGATAGAGGTATTGAATTGATAAAAAGAAAAAATGCCGATACTTTAATTAGCGTTTATCAAGTTGAAGATAATCACCCCTCAAGAATGTATAAAAAAAAAAAAAGTTTTCTGGTGCCTTTGAATAAAAAAAAGCAGTGGCTAAATAGACAAAATCTAGAGAAAATATATCATAGAGATGGGAATATATATATTTGCAAAACAGCTTCTTTAATTAAAAATAAATCTATTTATAGTAGTAAGATAATTCCTTTAATCTTGCACAAAAAATATAAATTAAACATTGATGATATGTATGATTTGAAATTAGCAAGAAAAATTTTCCAGTAATGCTTGAAATACTTAACTTAGAACCATGGCGATATAGCGAAAAAGCTAAATCTATATTGAAAAAAATAGGCAGGTATACAGAATTAAAAAATCAAAAAGAAATAAAATACCTTAATAAAGAAAAATTTCATATTTTAATATTAAGATTTGGTTATGAAATTAATAAAAGTTTTTTGGAAAAATTTAAAAATTTGAAATTTATTTTATGCAATGCAACTAATAGTCTACATATTGATCAGAACGAATGTAAAAAAAGAAAAATAAAAATAATAAATTTAAAAAATGAAAAAAAATTCTTACCAAAAATTACCTCTACTGCTGAGTTAATCATTGGGTTAATTATTTCTCTTTATAGGCATATCCCTAACTCCTTTTTAAGTGTGAAAGAAAATAAATGGAATAGATATATGTTTGTTGGCCGTGTTTTGTATAAAAAAAAAATTGGAATAGTCGGCATGGGAAGAGTTGGCAAGTTAGTTGCTCATTATGCAAAAAATTTTAGTATGGATATTTTGTACTATGATAAAAATTCTGTGAAATTAAATTTTTTTGCTGAAAGATTTAAAAATTTAAAAAAATTACTTAATATCTCAGACGTTGTTGTTATTTCATTAGATTTAAATAAAGATACGTATAAAATTTTTGATTATAGATACTTTAAATCCATGAAGAAAGATGCCATTTTTATAAATGCTTCAAGGGGAGAAATTATTTGTGAGAATGGACTACTCAGAGCACTTAAGAAAAAAATAATATCAGGTGCCGCAATAGACGTTTTAACAAATGAAAATAATTTAAATTTTAAAAAAAATAAACTCTTAAATTACCTATCAATTAGTAAAAATTTGATTATCACCCCTCATATCGGAGGGGCTACTTTTGAGACTTGGAAATTAACCGAAGAATTTATTGTTAAAAAATTTTTAAAATATATTAAATAAATTTAATTTAAATGAAAAGTTTATATTGTGGTGGAGGGTTTATTGATAGTCAATTATTATGGTTAATTCCAGTTATTGATGGTTATTGTAATAAAAATAAAATAAATACTATAATTTTTGAAAGAAAGTTAGATAAAAAAATTTTAAAAAAAAAAATAATAGCCCAAGTTCTAAAAAAATATAATATTATTTATTTAAAAGACAACTTTATATTAAAAGATTATTTAAATATTATTTTTTTCATTTTATCTAAATTACTTTTAATAATTTATCATTCCTACATAATTAATGGAAAGTTGCTTGTAAAAAAAAATGTTTCCTGGGAAAAAAACCAAATTTATCATAGCATATGGGATACAAGTTATTTTTATCTTAAAGACAATGAATTAACACCAAATTTATTACATAAAATTAAAGCTACATTTAGAGTCTACATTAACATATATTTAGCCTATCAACTTAAAAATATACATACTGCTTTTTTCGGACATTCAGTTTACACAGCCAGATCATTGATTGCTATTTTAAGAGAGTTTAAAGTAAGAATTTTTACTCATGGTGGCTGTGTTCTAAATTTATTGCCAAAAAATTACGATACATCTACTACATTTGTTCAAAAACAAAGTTTAATACGCATAAAAAATTTAAATTTTAAAACTTTTTCAAAAAAATATTGGTCAGAAAGACTTCACGGTTGTTCAACTTATGAAGATTCAAGAATTGCATTTAAATCCAATATAATTGTTAAGTATAATAAGTATCCAAATATTGTAATGTTACATATATTTAGAGACTCACCATTTAATGTAATTGATAGAGATAGAATTTTTGAGGATTATATCTCCTGGTTAGAAAATACTTTGAAAATATTAAAGGAAAGCAATGAAGAATGGCTCATAAGACCGCATCCAAATTTTAGGAGATGGGGTGAGGACTCTCTTAAAATTTATAATCAAATTTACGATAATGTTTTTAAAAATAAATTATCAAAAAATATAAAATATGACTCAAAAAAATATTCTAATTTTGACTTAATAAAATCTGCTAAAAGAATTATAACTTTTTCAGGCACCTCACATATCGAATCTGCCTGTTTTGGGATTAAGCCTATAATAATTTCTGAGTGTACACTAAGTTATTTAGATAAAAAATTAGTTTTTAAGCCTAAAACCTATTCGGAATACAAAAGTTTAATCTTAGAGAACTCAAATTCGAGTATTTTTAGACTAAATAAGCAACAAATAGAATTTTCTAGAATGATACTATTTATAAAAGAAAATATCTTAAATTTAAGAGCAGATCTAAAAAGTAATTCAATTTATAGACAAGATAAAATTCATTTAAGAAAAAAAGAATTTAATTCTATATTTACCAGTGTGCATAAAAAAAAGCTTTTTTTATTTAAAATAGGCACTTTATTGGGACCTAAATTTAAGAATACGATTTCAGAAAAATATTTAAAATATTTTATTTAATTTAAAAAAATTTTTTGCTTACAGTTTTTGATAATGGTTTTATCATGCGAAATGAAAATTAAACACTTTGCTAATTTGGAAGTTATAATATTTTGAATGACTTGTTTTTGTGTTATTTTATCCATAGCGTTAGTAGACTCGTCAAAAAAAATGATTTTTCTATTAAAATAAAGAGATCTAGCAATAGCAATTTTTTGTTTCTGCCCCCCTGAAATTTTTGCACCCCTTTCTCCAGTAAATAATTTCTCTTTTTCTCTTAATGAATTCTCAATTTGACATATATCTATAACTTTTTGAAATCGTTTCATGTCATATTTTAATTTATTCTGACCAATTGCAACATTCTCGATTAATGAATTATTTAAAATATTAATTGTTTGTGGAACATAACCTATAATTGATTGCCAATAAAAAAAAACGTTTTCATCATTATTTAAATTTGATTTATTTAAAAGTATTTCTCCAGACTTTGGCCTTAAAAAACCTGTCATTAAATTAATCAACGTAGTTTTCCCCACTCCAGTTTTGCCATAAATTCCAATTAATCCTTCTAGCCTTAATTTGAAATTTATATTTTTTAATATAATCTTTTTATTTTCATATTCAAAATTAATATTTTTGAAAGATATAAATTTTGGAAAAGAAATGTTTTTTTTTATATTAATATTAACTTTATATTTATGGTTTTTAAGTTCGTTGAAAATATTCATCGTAGATTTTTTATAAAAATTAACCATTTGTTGACTTTCAAGCAATCTGCTTAAACAAGGAATTATTCTAAATGAAGCTACAGCAAAAACAGCTAATTTAGGAATAATTTCTTTAAAAGAGTTGAAATTGTAAATTGAGAGAATTATTAAAGTTATAACTAAAATTGATATCGCAACAATTTCAATAAAAAATTTTGGAAGCGCTGCTAAAAAAAATTGTTTTGCCTCACTCTTGCAAATTGCATGAGTATTTAATTTATAAATATTTAGAAAATATTTTTCAATTTTAAGTAATTTAATCTCTCTAATACTGTCAAGAGTTTCTTGAATATTCAAAATATTCGATTCTTGATGCGAA
>Ga0114981_10002979_pt1 | contig 10843 bp, 10 predicted proteins | sample S_140806_MF_Meta_FD_87028 | JGI IMG/M metagenome (GOLD analysis project Ga0114981, IMG submission 87028) | Freshwater microbial communities from Lake Simoncouche, Canada to study carbon cycling - S_140806_MF_MetaG | ecosystem: Environmental > Aquatic > Freshwater > Lake | place: Lake...
CCCCTGTCGTACAGGTTGACTCATACATGAGCCTGCTGAATGCATACCATCCACAATTCAAAAACGTATGGACACGTGTGAATGTAGTTGATTTGAAATGGCATCCTTCAACAATTGCAGAACCGTTTGAATGGTTTAGAGATATAAAAAATAAAATCTATCCATGTCCAATCACATGAACGCAACACAAAAATGGAAAAATATGTACTATTCGATCAAAGACTTTATATCTCGATGTTGTCCGTGGTCGGTTTCACGATCGGCGTGTTCATAATTGCTCAAAACAACATGTGGTTTCATTACACCCATATTCCAGTCGAATACTCTACACAAGTCTCACGACAGAACAAGGATATGGCTACGAGATTGTGTGCAAGACGTAGAGATGTACTGTACGGAATATTCTCGACTGTAGGAAGGGCAACACACCGAAATGCGACCAGACATCAGACACAGTGTAACATGAACAACAAAGTTCACAGTACAGTGTTTGTCATTGGGACACCACGCACTGAAAGTGAGTATCATCTCCTAAACATGGAGTCCAAACTACATGGTGATATATTCACATTGACATGTGTAGAGAACATGAATGAAGGAAAGACTTACACTTATTTCAAAGAGGCACTTCAGCAATTTCCGTGCTTTGATTTCTATGCCAAGGTCGACGATGATACCGCATTTTCACCAGCAAAACTTTCCACTAAGCTCCTTTCAATACCTAATGACGTGGCACTCATCATCGGCAGGATACAGTCAATCGACGACATGTGGTTGTTGTCATTCAAATGGATTTATTATGGGTTTCGTGATTTGTCGTGGGCATACCGTCAAAACTACACCGCAGGCTTGTTGTATGTGTTGAACACACAAGCTATTAAAAAGTGGATGGAACTGAACCCACTGTCCACACAGCTATATGGCGACGAAGACGTCAGGACGTCATACTACATGGACCTCATCGGAGCCAAGGTAATTAACCTGGATACTCAAATCCACGACTACACGGCAGCTCCAATTTATAATCAATTAGTTACCTGGAAATCGGAAATCACAAATAATTCCCTGGCTGTGCACAAGTGTAAAACCCCACAGTTGTTATCAGATGCATTCGCATCGATATGCAAATAGTGCATGTCAATGTAACACCACAATTTCATCCAACATCGAACTGATCTCTACCCCTACGCGCAGATACAAGCACGCACTGAGCGTTGCCACTGTGAAAATAAAAACCTCATGCATCACACCGTGCAGCACGATGGCGCACAGGTGATCCAGGTGTATGTACACGAATGACTGGAACGCGTTCTCGTCGCTGATCATATATGCTTATTTTCATTGATATCCACACATGATCTCAATAAACAAAAAAATATCGCATCTTCACCACCGCTCACAAGCGCCCACCACACTGCGCAACGGATTCATTTCGCCTCCCCACACACTCACAAACTTCTTCTTGTACCGCTCCACCATCTCCACAAACACTTTCGTGCGCTCGAGCTCACACGCTGTTTTGCGTTCTCTATCTAAATACGCGCGCAGCTCCACCGAGTTCATGCTCAGCGTCTGGCAGGCGTACAGCGCGGCCAGTAGCCACGTGATGCGCTCCTGCAAGCGTGTGCGCTCGTCGCTGTCATAGAACACCATTCGCCTAACATCAAAGACTTCCGGCACGTGATGGTGCAGAGGCTCCAGGCACTCGCTGATCATGTCCCGTATGTACGTCACGCGGGGAATGCGATGCACCCTGCCCTGCTCCTCCTCGTCCGGGTCTTCCATCGTCACAAGTGTTTTCAGGCACCACTCAAAGTCCCTGATGTCCGCCTCGATATCCTCCGACGACACCACGTACACCTCCTCCCACGGGCCGTTTTCCGACAACCCGTTCCGGCTCCGAACCGCCTCCCGCTCGCTCGGAAGAAGGCCATCCAACACGACTTCCAGCACCATCCGCTCACTCCAGCGCATCCCCACGGGCTCGTACGTCCGCTGCCCAAACGTCAGACTGTCGCTGTACATCGCCGGTCCCGGCGGCGTCTCGTCTGCAAACTGCATCAAATTTGCTTGTATTTCCAACACGTGTTTTTTATTATTTTTTATACAAACAACATCAAACTCAGCTCTTATTAAAGGAAAGCAGACGAGAGACATGTCCGTGTGTGCCCATGACAACCTGGCGCAGTTGCTCATCATCGTACAAATGCGCAAGACAAAGCCAGTGGTCTACTCCATCGAGAAGCCCCAGACCTTGTGGGACGGCGGCGACCGGGTCGAGGAGCGCACGCGCAGGTTCTACGTCACGCTCCGGCACTTCAGCGGAGAGATCATAGGCCAGCACGTCGGCTTGGTCGGGCCCGTCGAAAAGCTCAAGGACAACTTCGGTGAGAGGCGCACCTACAGGCTTCCCGTCGGCACCATTCCAAACGAGCACCTCTGTGTCTACGTCTACAACCCCGCCGTGTGCGAGAACGGGACGCTGCCTATTCAAATCACCACTGTAGACATAAACACCGCCGAATTCGCAGGACACGAGCACTCACATCACAGCGCTGTCTCAGCAAACGATACACCAACCACCGACTTCTGTGTCAGCGTCGAACCAGACAAGTGCCAGGCCGTGCTCACGTTTCACCACCAAAACATGCAGAGGGGGCACGTCACGCGCCTCTTGAATACAGACGACAACTACCTTGTAGAGCTGTGTATTTTTATTGAAGGCACAGAATAAGTTCGCCTATTTTTTTCTGCAAATCAGGCGGTACTGTCTGTCTACCCCCCTCCCACAGAATGCAGAATATGCACCACACTTTGCTTTGCCTCCTCCCGTTCCTGATCATGACCGTGACGAACGCCTTCATGCACTCGTTTCTCGCCGACGACTCGGCCGTCTTTCCCGTGCTGCCAAACGCGTCCCGCCGCTTTCATCTGTCCCGCACAGCGCTTTACCCCGACAGCGGTGAGTCCCCCCCGCCGTCCGCCTGGACCAAGTTCAACAACACACCCGTCCTCAGCCGCATCACCCGCAACGAGATCAACACGCGCCGCGTCGAGAACATGATCACAGACTTGTTCTCCGCGCTCCTGCACGCCGACGACTGCACGCTCCTCGAACGCCAAACCCAGGGCATGGGCTCTGTCTACCTCGACGGAAACTTCAGCATGTCGCGCCCCCCCCTCCTTCTTCGCACGGGCGTCCGCGAAATCATGAGCAAGTACAGTGTCCCCCTCCGCCCCGTCGAGCGCAAGTGGAAGCCGTCCGCATACAACGACAACACGACAGATAATGAACCCGACATATAATGTCTTTTACAAAGTTTAATAAACAGAACCAAAACACAAGTTCAATTTCTCTCTATTGCAAACGCTCACTGTCGATCGACGTGTCACTGCAGAACCCGCTCTGCTCCACAGTCTTGAAGACATTCCCCACGCCATACCGCCGCAGCTCGTCGTACGCGAGCAAATCGCGGTTGTCTGGCCAGCAACACCACAATCAGACCGCGCACCACTAACGATCAAATTTCATCCGCGCTTACCAAACACAGAGACCCCAGCGCGCTCCTTCTCGCACTCCTCCTCCAGCCGCTTGACGTACTCCTTCAGGTCCTTCAGTGCCTCCGAAGTCTCGTCGATGCGGCGCGACAGAGCACTGAACGAGTCCCACCACGACTCCCGCTGGTAGCTCGGCGAACGCGGCGAAGACGGCGTCGGTGGCGTCGGAGAAGCAGAAACGTGCTCGTCTGCACTCACAACCTCCAGCGCTGCAGGCGCAGGCTTCTCTGGAGGCTTGGCACTGCTCGCGCCTTTCTTCGCCTTCGCCTTTCCAGAGCCCTTCTTGATCGCTTTCTTGACCGCGAGCGCCTTCCTCGGAGCATGACCCAACACACCATTGCATCCATGTTTCGGCATGGCAAGTCAGGCGTGCTCAGTTTGGATCTGGTTCGCAAAAATATATCCGCACGAGAATTGTTTTTTTTCGCACAAACACGAGCAAAAAGTTTTTTACAAAGAAAAAAAATAATTTTTTTTTTCAAGACATGACACATTTATTTTTTTTTTCTTTTTCAAGACATGACTCCATTACATTTTTTTTATTCATATAAAAGACAATGACAGACCACACATCCGTACATCCGAAAGATGCGCAATTTCAGGGAGACCCTCAACCTTCTGTCCGCCGTCGGCATGGCGGTGCGCAACGGCGCCAGCCAGGCTGCGTTCGCCGTCGCCAGGCAGGTCGCTCCTTGGACGCCCTTTGTCCAGCAGCAGGTCGCGCAGCACGTCGCTGCTGAAGTCCAGCACCAGGCCGTGCTTCAGGTTGAAAGGCACGCTTCACAGATCCTGTGGGACACCTCTGTCGCCACTTTGTCCTGGATGTTCCAAAACCCATGCCTGACCCTTTTTGGGATATTCACGTGGTTTACCGGTACGACCGTTGAGGTCATAGTGGCGTTTAAAGATATTGTGATGAGTTTCAAAGATTTTGTGTTGATGACCAAAACGATGAAGGATGAATTGGGAATTTCCGTCTATCAGCTTGTCGTTGTTTGCTTCATACTCGCAATCGTCATCCTCGTACTCATAATCGTAAACATAATCGGACAATCCCGCATTTTTAAGGGTTTTGTGTTTCTTTACAACTACTTTGACAACGACGAGTCCAATGAGACCAACGAAACGGAGCAGCCTGAACCCGAAAAGACCACCAAGAAGGGTGCTCGTCTCATGAGCCCCAGGCGCAAGTAAGAATCACAACGCATACGTTTTCAGTACTTGCAATAAAGCCTTGATTTTCTGTAGTTTTTTTTCCACTAAGTATGCTTCATCTTTGCTATTCAACCAATCCAGAGCCCTCTGACTAGGTTTGTGGGATTCGTCTTTTGGCGTTGATGCACTTTCTGGTGTTTTGTCAGGTTGTTGTCTGAGCCATTCTTCGGCCGAGGGCCGCTCTTTTGGTTTTTTTCCAGTTTCTTCATGTGTTTTTTGTTCCTCTCTATCCCTTTTTGATGGTGTAGATTCTTTTCTTGTTTCACGTGGATTTATGGGGGCTTTCACGCCTGTGAGCACTAGAGCAGACTGTGGAGTTTTGTCTTTTTCATTTTGTCTTTTTGATTCTTCTGGAGTTTTTTCTCTTTCCTTTGGTCTTTTTGATTCCTGTCTTGACTGTGATGTCTCATCCTCCGATGAATATCCACCCAATTTTCTGGCTATTTTTTTAGGATTTCTATCTGGTCTATCTGGGTACTTCTTTGGTTCTATTTTTTTTTCCTCTATTTTTTTATCAGGGATTCTCTGATCTACACTTTCTTCAGGAGACGATTCTCGGTCTGTAGGCTGCGATTCTACATGCTGTATTACAGGTAGCCAGAGATCTAGGTCTTGTTTGAATTCACCAGGTGCCTCTCTAGAAACAGGCATATTTTTGTACCTGAAGAATGCCTCACTCATACGCCATGCTCGATGCCATACATTCATATGCCAAGCTTTTTTTTCATCCTGAAACGTATATGGAAACTTATGTATCCGAGGATCAACGGGGCAGCTCTGTTCCCTACGGCGTGCTGCCTCAAAAACCGTTTTGAATTCAGACAAAGTGATTCTCCCTTTGTTATCAATCTTCTCCTTGTCGTATTCAAGAAGGGTGTGATACAGTGCTTTTTGTCTCACTTCATATTGCAACTTCAATTCACTCAATTTATTGAAATAGTCTTCGGTTTTTATGCCTTTGTAATTTTCTTGTGGTACTCTTGCGTACAAGGTCGCTAAACGTTCAATTTCAAGATCCTCCGATCTCTCTTTCTCATAATGATAAGTGTTCTGAAGATATACATAATTGGCGAATTGCTTTTCACACATTTCCTGGAATTGTTCATCTGAAAGTTGAGGAGATACCAATGCAGATAAAGTATTTAGATTCTCAGGATTTTCTTTTATGTAACCAGCCGTGGAATCAGAGTTCCAGGAAATGAGAGTCTTGAACAGCTCTGGATATTTCCCTTTATTTTTCCACTCCTCCATCAAAATTACGTCGACTTGCTGTTTCCTGGCTGTGTCATTCACAAACAGTCTGTGCATGATTTCTCTCGGGAGATTATTGTACCTAAGATGACCCCCGCCATGGATGAGTTCTAGTGTGTATTTCCTGAAGTCTTCCAGTTTGTGTTTGTCTCTCACGACAAATACCAATCTCTGGTTGTTGTTTGGAACGTGATGGAGCACTTGCATCATGTCAGCGACAAATTGCTGGTCTTTCGGGCCGAACTTATCTCGTTCGTACTCTTTATGCAGAAAAAACTGCGGCTTTATTTCTCCGTCTGTCTTGCCCACGAAGCGTAGTATACCAATATGAATGGTACCTGTACCAAGACCAGTAGGATCTGCACGTTTCAAAAAGTCGAGAAAGACGTAAGCAGTCTCTACTATAAACTGGAACGGTTCCGTTTTGACTGATATGACATCGACAATTTTCACAAGGTCTGGGTCAAGGTCTCCTTTGGCTTCCACTTCAACAGACGTATCAGTGTCGGTGGCAAAAGAGGTATGTCGCATGCCAATTTCGTTCAAGTCCCACGCCATCTTCCACTTCGCCTTTTCGTGGTACTTCAGCTTCTTTGTAATGAAACCGTCCGGTCCAGCATTGCCACTCCTCCAATCACTAAATTTGATCTCGCGCGCTACATCACCTGCCTTTTTTTTGTATGCTGGCACCACATACTCATACTCTTCCTTTTCCTTACCGTCTTTGTTCATCTTTGGCTGTCCCACCGGTCTGAATTGTTGCTCTTCTTCCGTTACTATTTTTTGTTTCAGCTTGAATATGTCAGACTTGTATTTGTCTTCATTACTTTTCGTGTTGTATACTGCATGTGGGTTACGAACAATCACACCTTCGCATCCCATTTGCACGACACACTTGAAAATTTCAATGGCTTGTTCTGTCGATGTGAGTACATAATAATTACAGACGGTAATATGTGGATGTTCTTTTTGTGATTCCATTATTTTTGGTTTGCCTAATTTGAAACTTTGGAAGAAGCTCAATTCGTCCTGTGGAAACGCAAACAGCACGAGTCTCAAACCATGCCAGGCCTTGAAGTTTTTGGTAGATCTCAGGGAAGAAAAGTGCAGTTTTTGAAAGTCTCGGGTGCGCTTCTCGATACGTTTCTCTATATTATTTCGATCTTCAATCTCACATCTTTGATTGGAGTCGAACACCAATTCGCCTTCCATCTCCATTCCATCCGGTAAATCAAGACTCACGTGTTCAAGAAAGGAAGTTGGAGGGCGCAGTTCATTACCCGACCGGGTGTACATTCGCCACTTGCCTTCGTCGCGTTTCAGACGCACATAAAAACCGTCCCACTTCAAACAAATCATCCATTTGTTGAGGATTATAAAGTTTTCCGGTTTCGCTTCTTTTGCTTTTCCATCCCGGGTCCTCACTGCATACCGCCAAAAGTCTTTTGGCTTTTGACACACGATCTCGCTGGATTGTACTTGTTCAATGAGTTTTTCCAACGCAGATCGGTCGTTAACATTCTTGATATCACAGAAAATTGTCGCGCAGGCATAGACGTCCATTTGTGCGTTGTGTGCACTGGACATTCTTTTCTTTGTGATTTTTTTGTATAGGCTCGATAGATTGTAAATTTTTGTATCTGTATACTTCAAACGTGCGTTTGCGAGGGTGCAGATCCAATTACTATCCTTCTCTATGTATTCTAGTACTTTGTTCAGTCTTGTAATGGTCTCATTTTCTTTTCCTGAGTATATCGCATGTCGATACTCGAGCAATGAAATGTATCGCTGTATAGTATGACGTAGGTATTTTTGGTCTGATTTGAAGTTGTGTGCCACAAATTTTACATTTTTAGATTCCTCCGTCAATTGTACAAATTGACTGATCATATTTGAGATTTTCACACCGTTCTCGATCAACCACTCTCGACTCAACCTGTGTATTCTTTGAGCGTCACTCGAGTGCACGTAATGTTCGTCTGGTTTGAACACTTGATAGTAGCAACAATCAGTTTTACTTCTCGATTTTTGATACTGGCCGTGTCGAATAATTTCAATTTTATTGCCATTTTTTTTCATGTGCAGTAATGCACATGATAGGATGGTCGGACCAAAGTAAGCATTGAGCACTATTGCCCTGTGTTTTTCATCTTTGACGTCGAATGACCTGAAATTTTGCGAAAGTTTGTTTTTGATAATATCTTGGACATTTTCTGCGTAACATAGATGGTCTTTCTGTATCTGATTTTCTTCTTCCTGTTTTGTGACTGTAAACAATTTCCACTGAAATTCACTGTCCAAAAAATTCAATGCTTTCTGCACGAAGGTCCTTGTCCATTCGACATCGCGTTTCTGTTTATGTTCAGCCCATATATGCGAGAAATTATCGTCAAACTGTTCCGTATTATCAGGTGATCCCCACTCCATCGCCGCGAAGGAATAATCAAGCTCCAAAAATAATGCATTCAACTTGTTCTTGTAATTCGATTGAATATTTCTGGACGCGTACGCTCTCAAGAAATATAGACACGCTTCGCGCTCAACATCCGGCGTCGCGAAACCATTCGCCTCGAAATCTACCACAACATACGTTTCCATGACACACTCCCCTCAATCCTTTATATCCACCAACACAGAAAAACACGGCCTCTTTTCAAGGTATATATGGACTTCCTTGAGCGTTCATGATCTCCGGGTTGGTCGCCGCTGGGAACTACAGACTCAGGCGTGCAAAGCACACACTCGATTCTGAAACCTCAAATACGCTCTGCATGTTGTATTTCACAGGCGCCTTCTTCGTACTGCTCTTTTTTTTCTATTACACACAGACTACGGACGTCTACGGCACCTGACGCATCAGACAATTCAGTGTCTTCGATATATACGACCATGCACTTTCATACATCGAATCCTTAAGATGAGTTCCGCGCCTGTCACGCCACGTGGTCAAATCTTCCTCAACAAATTTTACGTTCCATACGGAACAGACAAGAACGACAAGCTCATTACTTGCATGTACCCTCTCTTCCCGAATTCGGCCACAAAACCGGACGAAGAAGCTCTGAAAAAACCGGTATGGACGCGCCCTCCGAATTGGACACAGATGCACGTTGTGATGCCTCCCGATGACCCCTACGACCCCAATGGTAACATCGAGAAAGACCTCGAAATAGACAACTTTCTCGACAAAATGGAAGAGGAATTTCCGGGGGTGTCGGACTCAGTCGGCAATACCATAGAAAATTGTGAAACGTTGTCCACATCCAACGCGGTGCTGGTCCTCCACTACCTCCGCCAGCTGAAGAAAAAAGGAGCATTCAAGGACAAACCCACGTTTACGCAGATAATCGCCGTCTGCAAAATGTCCTTTGACTACCTCGAGGATGAAAATCCGTACCAGAGTAGGCCAGATGTGGATAAAATCTTCTGGACATTCTTCAAGGCGCTGGGATACAACCTGACTGTCTCGAAAGAGACTTTCGATTCCATCTGCAAAGAGTGTAACGAGGAATGTAACAAGGAATAGAAGTTTATCTATTTGGTCTCGTGACCAGATTGTTTCTTAAATAAACACAACACATCTTGTTTCTAGTTCCTCTTGAGAGTCTTTTCAAGAATTATGCGTGTCAGGTCCCCAGAACAACGATTAGGAGTCGACAAGGACGAAATTTATTAAATAAACATCCTACTATCCTTTACTTTTCATAAAATATTTCATGCTGTTCGCACCAAAGGCATCCATTTGATGACCAGCGGCAGGCAAAAGCACACTCCCTCTTTCCAAAGCACTCCTTGTGATAGACCCACTGGATTGAATCTACCTTAAACGCATCCCCAATTTTCATTGGCTTTTTGCAATAGCCGCACCTTGTATTGCCCACCTCACTGTCACTGGTAGACATGTTCGATGCGCATAGTCACACCCTCTTAAATAAGATATCCTCCATTTCCACTGGAAAAACAAAATATGTACAAACTCTCAGATCAGCAATTCGATCTCCGCGGTGAATGTGCTCTCGTTCGGTTCATGGATGATCCTCGAAAAGGTGAAGGTGGTGAACTCCTCGCCGTCATCTCGCCTCGCATTGAAAAACTTACCGTATGTCCTCAGAGACTCGGCCCACGTCATGCGCTCCGCACGCTCTGCCGCATCGTCGCAGACACCGAGGTCGATCGTAATGTCCCTGAGCACCGACGTCACGAGCATCTCAAAGCAGCGGCGGGGGGGTGGGCGCCGGTAATTCCTGTACGCCTTCTTGCACAGGATCCTCTCAACCGGTCCCTCGTTCAAAGTGAAATCATCAGAAATGCCGATTTTCTCGATGTGACTGCCATCATTGAGCTTCTTGATGAAAAACCCGAATGTATCAACTGACAGGGTCCAGAAGCTCAGAGGCAGAGTCACAATACGCAGATTGTCCCCATCCCACTGGCTGCTCATCAGCTCACCCACAGTCCTCGACAAGTTGTAGATGTGGTTCCAGGGGAAATACCTGGGAGTATCACCGTCTTCGAGCCTCAACTCCTCCAACGAGGGAGGCAGATACTCGCATATCGTCCAGCGCCCCGCACAGCGGCCATTGACGTGCCGAATGTGTTCCGTCATGTTTCCGTTCCAGTACAAAAAGGAAAGACGTTTCATTTCCTTGACGATCTCCATTACTTTGGCCTGCACACTGTGCATGCGTGCGTCCATCGCGACATAATCGGTCTGCGTGATGCTCAACTCTTCCAACGCCCCGCAGAGCGACAGGGCATGCAAGAAACTGTTGATGCGCGAGTACGGCCCAAGAACATCAGGGTTTGCGACGACATCAGC